>Ga0209666_1001878_pt1:12500-15851 | contig 15851 bp, 8 predicted proteins | sample SaaInlV_125m_DNA_FD_184679 | JGI IMG/M metagenome (GOLD analysis project Ga0209666, IMG submission 184679) | Marine microbial communities from expanding oxygen minimum zones in the Saanich Inlet - Saanich Inlet SI037_S3LV_10m_DNA (SPAdes)... | ecosystem: Environmental > Aquatic >...
AATGCTGCACCACTTGCGCCATCTGCGGCACGGTGATCTAAGCTCAACGTTACTTTCATTACGTTCCCTGGAACCACTTGTCCATCTTTCACAACGGGGACTTGCTTGATGCCTCCAACAGCAAGTATCCCTGCATCCGGTGGATTAACAATAGCCGTAAATTGTTCAACGCCGAACATACCTAGGTTAGAAATAGTAAAGGTATTTCCCTCCCAATCGGCAGGCTGCAATTTTTTATCTTTTGCTTTACCCGCCAGATCTTTCACACTTGCAGAAATAGCAGCCAAAGGCATTTGGTCAGCATGACGAAGAACAGGTACTAATAACCCGTCCTCTATAGCCACGGCTACACCTATGTGTACGTGATGATTTGAACGAATGAAGTCGCCCATCCAAGAACTATTAATGACTGGATGCTTTTTGAGTGCTAAAGCACATGCCTTAACTACGAGGTCATTGAAGGAAATCTTCACCTCACCGCCTGCATTCATTGCTTTCCGCGCAGCGATTGCATTGTCCATATCTATATCCATAGTGACATAGAAATGCGGTGCTGTATTCTTGCTTTCAGATAAACGGCTAGCAATAACCTTACGCATTTGGCTAACGGGTGTATCCGTAAAGCTTTCTACACCAGCAGGAACTGACGGTGCTGAAGCAACGCCTGGTTGTGGTGAAGTGTGAATCGCTGGATTAAAGCTATCAATGTCACGCTTTACAATACGACCATGATCACCACTACCCTTTACCATAGAAAGATCAACACCTTTATCAGCGGCAAGCTTCCGCGCCAAAGGTGATGCCTTGATACTACCGTCGGTTTCAATTGCTACCGGCGCTGCCGCAGGAGTAGACGCCGCAACAGGTGCTGGGGTCTCCACTACTGGTTCTGGTACCAAAGGCGCCGGCATTTCTGCAACTGGCGTTTCCTCCTCCACGACCGGAGCTTCGCCTCCTTTTAATGATTCGATATCTTCACCGTCCTCACCAAGAATAGCTAAAACAGTATCAACTGGGGCAGATTCACCTTCGCCTGTACCTACATATAGTAACTTACCTTCTTGACCAGGAAAAGCTTCAAATTCCATGGTCGCCTTATCCGTTTCGATTTCAGCCAATAAATCACCTTCATTGACAGAATCGCCAATTTGCTTGTGCCACTTTGCAACAACACCTTCAGTCATCGTGTCTGAAAGTCTGGGCATGTTAATTACTATCGCCATCTCGAATTAGTTTTTGATGAATGGGTAATCTTCTTGAGCATAAATCCCTTGGTACAATTCAGATGCATCCGGGAAATCGCTTTCTTCAGCAAACTTCACACACTCCGCAACCAAATCCTTAACACGCTGGTTAATGGTTGTGATCTCTTCTTCTGTCGCCCAATTTTTCTCTTTAATCTTATTCAAACAAAGAGTGATAGGATCTTTTGCCTGGTACTCTGCTACTTCCTCTTTTGTTCTGTACTTCTGAGGATCTGACATAGAGTGTCCTTTATAGCGGTAGGTTCTGATTTCTAATAACGTTGGTCCATCACCGCGACGTGCACGTTCCGCAGCTTCATACACTGCGTCATAAACAGCAATTGGATCCATACCGTCCACCGCACGATTAGGCATGTCATAGCCTTCACCTAACTTGTGAATTGGCGTCTGACCGGCTGTACGCTCGACTGAGGTACCCATGGCATATCCATTGTTTTCGACACAGAATACCACAGGCAATTTCCATAACATAGCAAGGTTAGCCGTTTCATGCCAAGATCCCTGACGAATTGCTCCATCACCCATGTAGGTCAAGGTTACATTATTGCGTCCTAAATACTGATCCGCAAAAGCAAGACCTGCACCTAAAGGAATTTGACCACCAACAATACCATGACCGCCCCAGAATCCTTTTTCTGGAGAGAACATGTGCATTGAACCACCTTTTCCACGAGAAGTTCCTGTTACTTTTCCCATGAGCTCCGCCATGATGCGTCTTGGGTCTTCACCCAAAGCCATAGGTTGAACATGATTTCTATACGCAGTGATCATATTATCACCCTCTTCCATAGCGTAGGCAGAACCTGCTAGAATAGCCTCTTGACCATTGTAAAGGTGAAGGAAACCACGGATTTTCTGTTGGATGTACAAGGCTGCTGCCATGTCTTCGAACTTTCTCCAGAAGAGCATGTCTTCATACCATTTCAGGTAGGTAGCTTTTGTAATGCGCTTTTTTGCCATTTCAATCGATGTGTTTTGTGGAGCAAAAATAACGCAAAAGCCCACCTAGCAAAACAACTTTGAATATTTAGTTCTGCACGATGGAATTAAAGTTGCGAAACTTTGCTAAATCGGTAATATTCGGACTATTGAGCTAAGAATCCATCAATATTGAAGGCCATAGAGAAACGTAAGGTGTTTTCTAATGGCGAACGTGTCGTTGGGCTCGCAGGGATTAGATAAGCCATATCAATAGTAAATACCTGATAAGCGAGGCCAAACCCTAGGGTTACATACTGACGGTTTCCCTTTAATTTGTGTTCATGCAAGTAGCCTGTGCGCGCAAACAAGAAGTTGTTGTATTTGTACTCCATTCCAAAGTTGTAGACGTTTTCCTGAAGCATTTCTTCAAAACCGCCCGGTTTTGAAGACGGATTGAAACTTTCGAATACGCCCATGAGTGGTGTAAGTTCGTTATCATCAATACCCGCAATGATTTCGCCGTTGGTCCCTAAAAGTGGTGGTGTTGGAACCAATAAGCGATTAATATCGAGGTAAACTGAGAGTTTGTTGTAGTCGTCTATTTCGAGGTGATAGCCTCCACCCAACCGTAAATTCGTTGGAAGGAAATCGGCATTACCACTCTCGGAGTAGGCAATTTTAGCGCCAAGATTGGTCATTGCAATTCCTGCAGAAAAGGCTTGTCGGCGTCCCCCTTTGATATTTTTATAGTCGCCTTGGTAGTAAAATCCTAAATCCGCCGCACCACTCTGTCCCGGCTTGGTTTGCAAGCCTTGAACTACTTGACCTTGCGCAATATCCGAGAAAATCCAACGGAGTGCAGTTCCTGCGCTCCAATGATCGCTTAATTTCAAGGCGTAGGCCACGTCAAAGTAAAATTCATACGGATTGAAGGTCCCCATACTGTTGCCTTGCTCATCGGTAAAATTGATTTCACCTAAAGAAAAGTAACGTAATGAAGCACTGATTCCCTGACGATCACTCAACGCTTTCGTGTAGTTCACGTAAGCTAAATCAATATCCGGGACCAATTTTGACATCCATGGCGTGTACGATAGTGCCATTGACGCTTTTTTATTTTCTAGGAAAGCTAATTTCGCAGGATTCCAAGCACTCGAATTTGCAT
>Ga0209666_1001880_pt1 | contig 15826 bp, 21 predicted proteins | sample SaaInlV_125m_DNA_FD_184679 | JGI IMG/M metagenome (GOLD analysis project Ga0209666, IMG submission 184679) | Marine microbial communities from expanding oxygen minimum zones in the Saanich Inlet - Saanich Inlet SI037_S3LV_10m_DNA (SPAdes)... | ecosystem: Environmental > Aquatic > Marine >...
CCGTAATTTCCGTTTAGATATAAATCCAGTGTATTTTCTATACTAACATCTTGTCTTTGTACATGCCACATTGGATCTTCAAAGTCTAAAAATAACCCTGTTTCTTCGTCATAACCTAATTTTTTGTCTGTAAAGAATTCTTCATTTTGTTGAGACAGTTCATCTTGTAATGCTGCTAGAAGGGCTTTATTAAGCTCATCAATCATATTAGTTAACTGTTCACGTAGATAATAGTCCGCACCTTTGTCTAATTCTGTTACCCATATGTCTTTAATACTATCTACCAAAGCATCGTCTTCTAATCCTTCAAACTCTAAAAAGTCGTACTCTAGTATGCCAGCTTCTCGCCTAGCTTCTTGCAGCATTTTCATATTCGTTTCATCAATCGGATCAGTTCGTCTTATAATAAGCATACCAGTAATTTGCGGTTCTGTTAGATCTACTATAACAGGCTTTGTAGGACTTTGATTATAACTTTCTACACGAGTCATTTGAAATGGCTGATTCATAATAACATAGCCGCCATCATTTTCAACTTTAATTTCTCCGGTTATACAAAATCCGGTGTCGTCACAACTAGGTAAAAGAGTAACATAGCTTTCACCTATTTCATTTACAATCATAGAAAAGTCTGTACCACGTACAGAGATAGTTGCTGTTGGAGTTCTTAATCTTACTTGTTGTCTTGAGTTTTTGGCAATCTGTCCACTAGCATAACGTACTGCTCCTAGTGTTGCTCGCATATCAAGTGAGCCTTTGCCTGTTGCCGGATCATATATGAATTCGTCTATAATTACTTTACTATGATCTACAACGTCTAATCTTGTGTCATCAATGAAGTCAATTCGCATCTTACCTTTTTTAGTAGATGCTTCGTCCATTTGTTCAATACTTGTTCCTGTAGTGTCTCCTACAGTTTGATCATCACGCTTAATTTGACCAACGCCAGTTAGCTCAGTAACTGTTCCTATCGACGCTCCTGCTGAAGAAGCAATCGATAGGAAACCAATTGTGAGCGCAACTAACAGTTTCATGTTAGTCTATTTGTGTAATATCTATATTACTGCCGTTTGTTGTTGCTGTAATATCAATAACATTATCGTAAACACCACTTTGTGTAATTGTAAACACATTGCCGCCGCCTGTTAAATTTAAATTTATCAAATGACCGTTTGCGTCTCCATCACCGTCGACATCTATATCAATAATATTACCTGCATTACTTGAACTTAATGATACGTCAGTAGCACTTGTAGCACCTGTTGAGTGTGTACTTGCACTATTATTAACAACTACTGTAATATCAGAACTAACTCCGTCTACATCAGCGTCAATAACGTTATCGTCTCCAGTAACAGTAAATGCTACTGTACTGTCTGATGCATCAGCGTTTTCGCCTATGTAAAACTTAAACGTATTATCGTCGCCTGTAGTAGTAATATCCAATGTTACACTTTCGCAGTTACCTGCACCAGATGTACCTGTACTATCGCATAGTAAGTCTACAGTATTAGTATTTCCAGTAAATGCCCATGTTCCACTGTACGAATCGCCATTAATGATGGCTGCTATATCGTTATTATCGCCTGTTTGTGTTATCGAAAAGACCATGTTGTCTCCTGATAATATTACACCTGTTGTACTGTCGCCGAATTGGTTATCTTGACCGTCTTGCGTAATATCCAAATCTAAACTATCACCTACTTGAGTAATATAGATATCATTGGCTATCGCTGGTACTGTCAACATTGTCATTGCTGCCACTATCGGCAGTGTTAACATCTTCAACTTCATAACTTCCCTCCTGTTGGAACTTCCAGAGTCCCTTGTTTTCACCTTCGTAAACTAACTCAACTACTGCCTGTTCTATTGCAGCTCGTGTTGCATAATTTACGGGTTCGTTCACTGAAAATCCTGTTTCAGTTTCTATTAATTTTGTTCCCATATCAAGGAACCTAAATATGTCCGCCCCGGACTGATGGCTAGCTATAGTCTTCTCTGTTGCTATGCTCAATAACACTTTACCTGTACTAACACTTACAATTCTTAAAGATATTGTGACTGTGTCAATTCTATATTGTGTATTTGCACCTATGCCCATCCATCTTGCGCCTAACCCTCCTACTGCCACATTTGAATCATATCCAATAATACCACCTTCTAATATAAGTCCTGCAAATAATAAAGGTTTTAACTGTAATGATTCTTTGCCTTCATACTGATCTCTTGTTTGTCTTATAAGTTGTCTTTCTTTTAGTAGATTATCCATACCTACTCTTTCAACAACTTCAAACCATCCTTCACTGCCTACATCCTGAAGTGCCTTAATTACCCAAACTTCCCCACCTTGCGTTACTGCTGAACTTAGTTTTGCAATTCCGTCACTGGGTTTACGTTGTCCTGTTTTATCAGTAAAACTATAAACCGCAATGGTTATTTTTGATCCATCAATTTTAGGCACATCTTCCAATCTTTGTTGGATTGGTGAAACTTGTACTATTGGTGATGTTTCTGCATCTTCAAGTTTTTGCAAACTCGGACTCATTGCACATCCGCCAAGTAGTATAGTAAAAGATAGTATGGCTGCTAAAGTACGCATTAGAAGCTAAAGTCCCCATCTGCTGGTATTGTTATCTCTGTTACTGTTCCATCTTCTGAAACAATAGTAAGTGTAATCACACCATCTGCTTTTACCCAAGTAATAGTACTGCCTTCAATTTCTGCTGTGCCTGTGTTCGAACATGTATCAGTACAATCTGCGAACATAGCATCAACCATCTGCTTAGATATTTGTGCATATATTCTACTCTCAATATTCTTTAAAAATTTATTAAGAGTTGTATTCTCTAATTCACGTTCTATTCTTCTTTGTTCTGCCTCTGCTTTTTCTTTAATGTCTTGTTTTCTGTTAAACTGTAGTTGCTCTGTACTCAGTACATGTGAGCTCCACCCTTTACCACTAAAACTCGGATTTTTAAATCCCCAAACAAGATCACTTGCGTGAGCATGAGTGCCCACTAAAATTATCGTGATTATAACGGCAAATTTATTCATAATTATCCCCTCCGGTTATGTATATTTATGCTGCCCTAATCACTTAAATACAAGTATATTTATCATACAACTGTTAAAATTTTAACACCACATAACAAAAAATGGAAGAAATAAATGAGAACTAGAATTCAAGAGGAACAAGATGCACTTTGGGAAGTCATACAAGAACTTCAAGAGTATGTTGAACATCAAGAGATCGATTTGCAAGATAGTGTAGCTCAGTTAGAAATAGAACAAATATCTAGGGCGTTAAGAGCAGCAGGACGCAATCACACAAATGCGGCTAAGTTATTACAACTCAACCGCACTACGTTACTTGCGAAAATGAAAAAATATAATCTTTAAGAAGCAATATATCCAGGTGTTGGTGTTTGCTGATCGTCATTCCAATTAAATCCGCCACCAGTAACTACACGACCTTGGTTCATTTGATCAACTAAATCGCCTGCATCTTTAAAGATGGTATATGAAAGGTTATCAGTTCTTAGTAACATAACAGTAGTAATTCCGTCTGCTAAATGATAACTTGCGTATGCAATTTTAGAATAAGCAATATTCATTTTTTGCATGTCAACAGTACCGTCATTATTAACTGCGTCAATAATTAACTCTGCTGGTTTAAATGGTTTATGATGTGTGTTGCCTGCTTGTTCTGTACTTAGTTTATCATAGTTTTGTACAAGAGCTTTAATTGTAGAAAGAAATAAATCAACTGTTTGTTTCTTGTTAGCATACGGTTCTAACACTTCATTGTTTAGTGCGTCAAAGCCTTTCTTGTTCCAGTTATACTTACTACCTTTTTTGGCTTTCTTGTTGATAACATTGTATTGGTTGCCGTCAAACTTTTGTGCATCAATTTTTTGGAATGTTCCATCTTTTTGCATTACTGGAATAGTTGCACCCTTTGGTGCCGATTGCATAATTTCGTTAATTTTGTTTGACCAAGTTTGCCAGCCAGTGGTTGCTTTAGCAATAGCCTTACTATTAAAGCGGCCGCCTGTCTTTGCACTTGCTTTGATTTCAACTTCTTCGTCACCAATCTTTAGATCGCCCTTCTTGCCTTTTTCAGCAGGGTTACCCATCATTGACAGTGCCATCTCTCCTGGGCCAATAGCACCTGATGTTGTACCTGGTGCATAACTAAAAATGTTTTCTTCTACAAATACACCAAACACTTTTTGATATTTTGGATTAACATGATCTTTGATATTACCTTGGTTTGTGCTGATAACCTTTAACATATTAATAACATCGCCACGTACACAGGCTTCTAAGAATTCTTTTATTTCTTGACCTGTAACATTGCTGCCTTCTTGCATGTCAATTATCTTGCCAAATAGTGCTTGCTTTAGAGTTTTAGTAAACTTTTCTGCACTAACAGACGCTTTCTTATACGAAGCTCTAGCTCTTGCAGTCATTGCTTCAACGTCTGCATCTGCTGTATAACCTTGTACTTTGTTACCTAATGTTACAAGAACTCCTGTTACTTCTTTAACAAAGTTAACTGCTTCATCACGTTCGGTGCGGGCAGTATCTCTTGATGTTTTAATTTTTTCAGATGCTTTTGTAAGTTTGTCTAGTGTTTCGTTTAGGCTTTTTAGGAAATTTGCTTTTACGTTATCGTCAATATCGCTGGCTTCAATAGTAGCAATGTCAGTTTTTAATCTTTCTAATGCGGCTTGTGCTTCTTGATCTTCGTTACCTACTGCTTCAGTTTGAGGTACTGGAGCAGGTTGTGTTGCTTGCTTAATATTGTTAGTAACAAAGTTTCTAACCTTTTGTGCAAGGCTTGTTAAATTAGATACTACTGATGATTTAATTTCTGGGTCCATAGTAGGGACCGCACTGCTGATAGCATCAATGTCATGCATAGCATGTTGAGCTTCGAGTCCTACTTTGGCCGATTCAAATAAAGTTTTAGATTCTACTAATTTAATGTCACTGTAACGCATTGAGATATATTCCTAATTGTTTTTAGTATTTATACTATTTTAGGAAATAACATGTCCGTACAAAACTTATCTACATCAGCTTCTGGTAGTCCGAGACTCTTCATTGTACGAGGGGTGTGCGGATTTTGTTGCTGATTATGACAGTAATAGTTTTGTGCGGCTATTGTTAGCTCTCTATCGCCAGCACCGGTAAACTCTCCGATCTCGCTAAAGTATGCTCTTAGATTGTCCAATGCTAGTTCAATAATAGCAACGGCTTCTTCTTCAGTTTTAACATTACCTGCGGCTACCATTTTATCTGTAAAGATATTAGTTGCCCATTCTGGTAAGGCACGTTGCTTCTTAGGTATAAAGTCTGCAACAGCTTCTTTGTACCCGTCAATCATTGGATGGTCTTCGCCGCCGCTGCTTGCTGAAAAGTCATGGAATGCTCCTGTCATTTTAGTCTTACCTGCAATAACATCAAAGCCATATATAGGACCGTCGTTGTTGAGTACTGGAAACACGCATACATGCATCATCCACAAGCCTTTAGACTCACGAGCATCTACAACATCAATGTGCGCTCTACGAACGTGGTCATTCTTCCATACTCGGTTGATCCATGTATCACTGTTAAAGTGATCAAGTCCAGGCTCTTGAAACTCTTGTGCATTTTGTTCAAATATATTTAGAATCTCATCCTGACACTCAATTAGTTTAGTCCATATAATACTCAAGAGCGACCTCCATCATTTCTTGAAATAAGTTAGTTGCTGAATCAAAAACATATTTTGCTTCTTCAGCTTGTCCGTCATGTGTGTAAGATCTTAAATTTTCTTTTAGATCTTTAGCATTACCCTCAAATTGGTACATACGTCCTTCGCCGGGTATTTTGCGTTTAATCATTTGGCCGCCACTTAGATCGCCCATGTGTAGCACATAAACGTGTGCCATCATAGTGTCTTTGTCATCTTTAATTTTTTGAATTCTTTCTAGGTATCCGTGTGTACTAGGCAATGTAAGTGGTACACCTTTTTTTAGGTCCCATAACTCTTGCCAGTCATCCTCAATTTTTTTCATTTGTTTGATATCAAACAGTTGTAAATCGTCAGCCCATACACCTAATACATCTAGTGCTTCTTCTAACGCTTGATACTTTTTCCATTGGTTATACAAATAAGTTGCATAAAATTCAGGGTTAATTTTACCACTCATTAATACTTTTACAAACTCTTGTCGTTCAGCATTCTGATGGTGGTCCCATGTTAGTTCTTTTAAATTGCTCAATTAATTTTCCTCTTCCATTTTAACTTGTAGTGGAAAGCCTTTTGCACGACTAGCTGTAACAGCTTCAGTAGTTTTAGTCTCAGCGATTTCAAAACTATACACACCAGCAATTCCACTTCCTTCTGTATGTATCGTCATTGTAAGGTGTTCTGCGGAAAGCTGACTGTGTTTGAATACAGTTGCTAGTAACTCAATAACCCATTCAACTGGAGTTGCGTCATCGTTAAGAAACACTACCTTAAAACGATTTGGCTCTTCAATGATTTGTTCAATTTTTTCATCAATCTCGACATCTTCAAAAACGTCACTCATGTTCTCTCCTTTTTAATATTATAGTTGGGGGAGATATTTCGCTCCCCCTTTAAAGTTTAATCTTTATTATATTCGCCTAGCTGTTCGCTGTTGATAGCGATCTTCTTTGGCTTCTGTGCTTCTGGTATATCACGTACCAAATGGATATTAAGCATACCTAGTTCTAATGTAGCATTTATAATTTCCATATGGTCAGCAAGTGTAAACTCTCTACGGAAGTTACGGCCTGCTATACCTTTGTGTAAGTATACCAATTCGTTACTAGGTTTTACTGCTTCGCCTTCAATGCGAAGTAAGTTGCCTTCTTTAGTAATATCAAGTCCATCCATACCAAAGCCAGCGACTGCAAGTGAAATCATATACTCGTCGTCGTTAATCTGCACTATGTTGTATGGCGGATATCCGTTTGATTGACTGCTTTCGAACTGTGCTTCTAGATCGTTAAACATTCTGTCAAATCCAATAGTTGCTCTGTGAAAAGCGGGTAAGTTTAGTGTTGTTAGTCTTGTCATAGTTTTCTCCTTTAATAAGCAAGATTAATATTGTGTAGAGCCCTAACGGCACCCTACACAATTATTTAGTTTGACATTACGATGCTTCGTTGAACTCTGCGTCTATAATATCGTCAGCTTCAACAGGACCTTCCTGTGTGTTTGCTGTTTCTTGTTGCTGTTTGGCCATCATTACTGGACCAGCCGCGGTAGCAAATTCCGTTATCTTGGCATTGATACTATCTGTATCTTCACCTTTAATTGCTTCTGCCAATTCATCTCGTGCGCTTTCGTATGCTGTAACTTGTTCTTCAGTAATCAAGTCACGAACTTCTTCTAACTCACGATCAGCTTGTGCAATGTGTTGCTCTGCACCGTTACGTGCTTCAACAAGTGCTTTACGCTCTTTATCTGATTCTGCATTAGCTTCTGCGTCTTGTACCATCTGTTCAATCTCTGACTCAGATAGTCCACCATCACTTTGAATGGTTAGCTTCTGTTCTTTACCAGTTCCTTTGTCAGTAGCACTTACACTTAGAATACCATCTGCATTTATATCAAATGTTACTTCAATTTGCGGTAGCCCACGTGGAGCAGGCGCAATGCCTTCTAAGTTAAACATACCAAGATGTTTGTTGTCTTTAATAAACTCACGCTCACCTTGTGCTACATTAATTGTAACTGCTGGCTGGTTATCTTCTGCTGTCGAAAACACTTGTGACTTTGATGTAGGAATAGTTGTATTCTTATCAATCAACTTAGTCATAATGCCGCCCATAGTTTCAATACCTAATGACAACGGAGTAACGTCTAATAGTAGAACGTCGGTCTTGTCGCCTGATAGTACTGCACCTTGTATTGCGGCACCGGCTGCTACTGCTTCGTCTGGGTTTACATCCTTGCGTGGTGCTTTGCCAAAGAACTTTTCAACTGCTGCCTGCACTGATGGCATACGTGTTTGTCCGCCAACTAAGATAACTTCGTCAATTTCACTTGGCTTTAGTCCTGCATCTTTACATGCAACCTTACACGGCTCAATTGAACGAGCTACAAGGTCATTTACCATTCCTTCAAACTTTGAACGTGTAATGTTAACAGCCAAGTGCTTTGGACCAGTAGAGTCAGCTGTTACATACGGAAGGTTAACTTCTGTTTGTGATGCGCTAGACAGTTCTACTTTTGCTTTTTCAGCAGCTTCTTTTAAACGCTGTAGTGCCATTTTATCTTTTGCAAGATCAATGCCATCTGACTTTTTGAACTCTGCAATTAAATAATCTATAATTGCTTGGTCGAAGTCTTCTCCGCCTAAGAATGTGTCGCCGTTTGTAGCAAGAACTTCAAACTGCTTTTCACCATCGATTTCTTCAATTTCAATAATTGAAATATCAAAAGTACCGCCACCTAAGTCGTATACTGCAATCTTCTTATCGCCTTTGCTGTCTTTATCTACACCGTAGGCTAATGCGGCTGCTGTTGGCTCGTTGATAATACGCAAAACTTCTAGTCCTGCAATTTTACCAGCGTCCTTAGTTGCTTGACGTTGTGAATCATTAAAGTATGCAGGAACAGTAATAACTGCTTGCGTCACTTCTGCACCAATATATGATTCAGCGTCTTGTTTAATTTTTCTTAAAATCTCTGCAGATACTTGTTGTGGTGCTAATTTTTCTTCGCCAACTTGTACCCATGCATCTTTATTGTCAGCTTCGACAATCTTAAAGGGCATGTTTTTAATATCTTTTTGTACTGCTTTGTCTTTGAACTTACGTCCAATTAAACGCTTTACTGCAAATACAGTATTATCTGCATTTGATACACCTTGACGTTTTGCTGTTGTACCTACTAATACTTCGCCGTCTTTATAAGCAACGATACTTGGTGTAGTTCGTCCGCCTTCAGTATTTTCGATGATTTTGTATGATGATCCTTCTACAATAGAAAGACATGAGTTTGTTGTACCGAGATCGATACCGATTACTTTTGCCATTTTATTCTCCTTTAATTAAGCAAGATTAATATTTGAACCCTTTCGGCGTTCACTTTTATTTATCACGAAAAGACAGCAACTATTTCGTTATTGGTAATACTTACGTATTCCGTATCTTCGTGAGTAAATTTTGTTCCACCATTAACGTTTACTAAGATTCTATCACCTTCGTTAACGTTTGGTGTAATGAACTTACCTTTTGCATCGTAAGTTCCTTTACCTACTGCTATTACGTTTGCTTCAACAACACCTTCGTTTTTAGCATTAGTTAAAATAATTCCGCCTGTTGTTGTTTCTTCGGCGACTTTTTGTTTAATTAGTATGTTAGCGTGTATGGGTCTAAGCATGTTAATTTCCTATAGTTAAGTTTTCGTATACACTGTTATGTGTTTGTGTGCATCTAACAAATGTTGTACACTTTGCTAATTGCTTTAGTTTCATTGCGCCTGCGTATGTGCAAGTACTGCGCAGACCGCCAAGGATATCTTGAATAGTGCGAGCCACTTCTCCTCTGTAAGGTACAAGAATTGTTCTTCCTTCACTACTTCTATACTCCTTGAGTCCGCCAAAATGTTTGTTGTTTGCACTAGCACTACTCATTCCGTAGAACTGTACAAATTTCTTTTCTTCTACTTTATGTGTCTGCTTACTAAGATGTGATGCAACTTCATAAACAAGCTCAGTTGACTGATAGAACTTAGTAATTACTTCGCCGCCACCTTCGTCATGTCCAGCAAGCATGCCTCCAAGCATAACGAAGTCTGCGCCTCCAGCGAATGCCTTAGCAACGTCTCCAGGAGTACTACATCCGCCATCAGCGATGATATGTCCGCCAAGACCATGAGCAGCATCAGCACACTGAATAACAGCACTAAGCTGAGGATAACCAACACCAGTTTGAATACGAGTCGTGCAAACGCTCCCAGGACCGATGCCCACTTTAACAATATCTGCTCCACTTAAAATCAACTCCTCTGTCATCTCTGCTGTTACAACATTACCAGCAATAATTACAATGTTTGGATATGTGTCTCTTACTTTACGTACTCTTGCCGCAAAATGATCTGAATAACCATTTGCAATATCCATACATACATATTTTAATTTGTCTTTAACAACTGCGTGTACAATTTCTAGTTTACACCAGTCCTCGTCACTTGTGCCAATACTCATAGCAACATTAGCCGTACGTTCTGGTATGTATGCAACAGGATCAAAATATTCAATCAGTTCATCAGCACTATATGTTTTAACTAGGCATGTAAAGATTCTGCCTTCTGCAAGTTTATCTGCCATTTCAAACGTACCAACACCATCCATGTTACTTGCCATAATAGGTATACCACGATAATGATCGTCTTCGGCGTTGTCTGGAAAGTCTGGAGCATAGTTGCGAAATTTAAATCTACGCTCTAATTGTACTTGGTTGCGGCTGCGTAGTGTACTACGCTTTGGACGAATGAGTACATCTTTATAATCTAATAACACATCATTTTCGAGACGCATTTTTAAAAACCTCTTTCTTGTTCCTGCTTACTTAATTTTTTTAGATGACGTGCTCTGCCAGCTGCCTTTGCTTTCTTGCGAACGGCGCTTGGCTTTTCGTAGAACTCACGTTCTCTAAGTTCTTGTAAAAGACCGTCTTCCTGTACTTTCTTTTTAAAAATTCTAAGTGCTTTGTTAAAGTCACCGTTTTTTACTTCAACCGATAATCCTCTGAAACTCTGTTCATTGTTATTTCGATTGCGGTTGTTGTTATCATTCCTGCGATTGTTGTTGAACGCCATTCATTTCTCCTTTTAAGAATGTTAAGTCGTATACTCTATTAATGCTTATGTTATTATACACTGGTTGGGCAGCATTTGTCAACCAATAAGTGTGCAGATTAGCAGTAATTATATAACTGGCTAAGTCTCTAATTTCCGATGTTGAATTATCAATATCAAAAATAACTGTGTCTGCAATTTTAACCATACTAAGTAGCCAGTCATAGTTATGTTCTGCTGATTCTAAATTATATATGTAGAGGTTAAAGTCTATATCCCAATCCTGCACAAGTGTTTGAAACTCTTGTTTTAAAGTTTCGCTTGGGTAAATTAGTAATATTGATTTGTTAAAATTAAAGACTTTATCAGGTGGTGTAATTAATGTTATGTTTGGCATTTAATACCTATTTGTTTTCCCGTATGTTTTTCCAAATAGATGTGTTTGACTGTTCGCCGTTCTGTACATATGTATTGTCTTCTGGTATCCATGGTAAACTATCTATCCTACCATGTATATATAACTTTTTGTACATCTTAAGGTTTTCATCTGGATTATCTGTTTTCCATTGTTGCTTTAGAGTTTTGATATCTTCTTTTAACTCTTGCTGGTCAATATAATCTTTGCGCTTTTTTTGTTCTTCTGTAACTGCATCGTCTTCGTATGTTTCTATCTCTTCAGGATAGAACATTCTGTTTTTTGTGTTAGGTATATTAGTTTTAGGGACTACTACTTCTTCAGGTGCAGGTATGTCTTCTTGCGTAGGAACAGGTATTTCTTCTTGCGTAGGAACAGGCTCCACTGCATCCTCAACAGCTGGAGGTATAGGATCATCAAGTGTAAATCCAGGATTGTCAACTATTGCTTGTGCTCTTGCTCGTTCGTATTCTTCTCTTTCGAGCCGAAGACGCTCACCGTCGTCATCTTTGCGTCTACGATTAAACTCAAAGGTATATTGTGATGCAATTAATAATAAAACTGCTAGTGGATCAAATACAAAGATGATGATAATAATTACCCAACGTACTGCTTCTTCAAGCATGTTAGTAGTTGCTTGCTCACCATACACAAACTCAGCAATATATTTAATTGGTCCAACTTCTGCTTCTAGTTTGCGATAATTACTTTCTAATGTAATCTTTTCTTCTGTTAGAGAATCTACGTTGATCGACGCTGTTCGAACACGTTCTAGTTGCTCGTCTATGGCCGTTTGTATAGCGTCTGTATTATCAGTGTTACCAAGTTTTTCACGTAGTCTATTAATTAGTGTATTAGATTGTTCAATTTGTTTATCAGCGTTATCACGTAGTCTTGCTATTTCTTTACGTGCAGATTGTACTGTAGCTGAGTTAGCTGAGTCTTGTATCTTAGTTAGCCAGCTTGCACGTTCCTCACGTTTTAACTGTTGCCATGCTGTAAAGGCAGCGGCAGTCTTTGGTCCGTAGTTGCCATCTACCTTTGTGCCTACCATTGCCTGCGCTTTTTCTATATTGTCTGTATCAATATAAGTTTGCAGGGTGTTTAGTTCTACATCAATTTTATCTAGTTCGTTTTGAAATAGCTGTGTAACGTTTGCAATGATTGTATTTTGTTCTGTAATAGCAGGTTGTATTCTTGTATATGCAGAATCAATACGCTCTTGTTCTTTATCTATTTGAGACTGCGTGTTATCATCGTTACCAGTTTCACTTGTTTCTAGTTCACGTATTCTATTCTCAGCTCTGCCTACTGCACCTAAGTTTCGATCTATTTCACTTTGTATAGTTTCAATACGTGCTAGATTATCTGTACTTTCAGCTGTCTGTTCAATATGTGCTTTAGATAGATAACCAAAGATACCCATGCTTGTTATAAACATGAGTACAATAACCGCTACGCTTAGATAACTTTTAAGCCACCATGCGGCTTGTTTCCAGTACTTATGTAACCACACTGCGGTTACTAGTTTTGCTATTTCTAATGTGCCGCCCATGATCATAATGGGTACAGCCGCTGCCGCAAAGATTGCAACCAATCCGGCGACAGAGTAATATATTGCTACTGCGCTAATACATAGAGCAGTAATTAAAGTAAGTATTCCTAATAACATAATGTATTTATGGCTTTCTCCTAGCCTGATTAAAGCATGTTATTTCTTTATGAAGTACCAATGGCTATCTTCATAGTGTTTTTTACATGCTGTTTCTTCAAATTGGCGTGTTGTACCTTTTACTGTAATTGCTGAAAACACAATCCTACAAAAGCCTACACCATTTGGATACCCGTGGACTGCTTTTACAGCACCCATTGCATCTTGTTCATACCAGTGTGTTACTTTACCGTAGTCTGCATCAAGAGATGCATATACTGCCTGTGACTGCAAACGCTTCTGACGTTTGTTTAAACTGTATTGGTTAGTAATGTAAATGCTTTGCACTGCGGACACTATCATACTGCCACCACCTGTTGGTGCTGTCACTACAGGTGATGATACCGAACTACTTTGATACGGAGTTACACTACTACAGGCAGCTAAACTAATTATTGTTGCCGTTAATGTTAACGATCTCAAGTGTACCATCAAACTTTTCACAGGCTACTCCTTTTTGTTTTACAATTTTACCATAACGTTTTTCACTGTACCAAAACTCTCTACATGAAGAATCAACACCAGCACGTTGTATTGCTGTTTGTTGTCCTGGTCTATCAGTACATTCAAGTACAGTTTCGGTGTTCACAGTATCACTATTGTTCATAGTAATAGTTTGGTCAGTGTAGCAGTACTGAGGAGTGTAGTCATAACTCTTGTGACTAGCACAACCTCCTAGTACTATACTAATTAATAGAAGCGATATTCGTATCATCAGTTGCCTCGATAATCAATGCATTAAAAGTTTCTAGCGGCATCTTAATACGTACATATGTATGTACGTTGCCGGTTGCTTCCAACTCATAGGACTTCTTACGAACTTCAAGATGCTCTCTGATAATTGTGTTTTCAACAGAGTGCTTAACATACGTTTGTGTTGTACGCCTGTCGTTATTAATATCTACTTCAGTAAAACTGTTCACAGTGCCGTTAATACGTTCTGCAAATCCTTTGACAGCAAATGCATAAGCCTGTGCTTCACTTGCTTGTTCATATTTACTTTCGCCCATGCCACATGCATATGCGTAATCGTCTTTCCAAAACAAGAATCCTTCTGAGCCAATTTGCTCACAGTCTTCATACCAGTTTGGGTTTGCTTTTGTTTGACGTACTTCGATTGTATTCATCGACGAACATGCGCCGAGTGTTAGTGCTACTGCAATTGCAGTGGTTGCCTTAGTAATGCCTTTCATTCTTGCCTCCAATAGGTCAATTTGTTTAACTTACTCTACTAGTATATACTCATTAGATATAATGTCAACCATTATTTTTCCCAACGATAATAAATGTGAGCTCCGATACGACCTACTAAGTGGAAATCTTTAGCCCAATTAGGTGTAACATAGTCTGCATGATAATGCGTTGCACCTTCTGTGATACCTAACGAGTCGCTATGTACAAGCATATTATATGCAATCATTTGTGCATCTACCCAGGAATCACTATCAGTTGGCCAATCGCTTTTGCCGTCACAATACCAACTGAACTGGCATTTGTTACGTTTCATTTGTCCATTAGAATGTTTTTGTCCTTGTTTTACTACATTACAAATTGTATCTGGATAGTAGGTATGTTTTACACGATTAATAACTACATCTGCAACTGCAAGACGATCTGCTCTATTACTGCTTCGTGCTTCGTAATAGATGTTTTGTGCTAGGCACCACATCTCTGGTTTATCATCTGCTGAGAAGAGTCCGTACGATTCACTAGTGCCCGCATGAACTGATGATCCTAACAATAGTAGGATTGTAGTAATAAAACTTTTCATAATACCCTCTTAGGTTATCGACGCATCTGCGCTATTTCTTTTGCTTCGTTGGTTCCACGCATGACTGGGACTGCGTTTGATTTGTGCATTGTTGCGATTCCGACGATAAGATCTCCGGTGTATTTTTGAGAATCTTTCTTAGCGCAGGATCCTGGTATTGAGCTGGACCCCTCGAAAGACGGATAGCTTTTTGTTTCTCGCTGGTATGACGTAGGCGGGACATATGTTTCAAGTTCTTTCTTTGGTTGTCGTTTGGGAGGATTGCCTTGTACGTAAGACAGATAGTCTTCGAATGTATCGTACTGTAAACTGTGATTGTTATTGCGCCTCATTTGTTTATTGTATTGACGCCATTGCAGTTTAAGTTCTTCAAGTCTTTTAGTTGTTAATTTTTTAGCCTTGTGCTTACGTGTATTTGTTGTTGTATAAGCATGACTCATCAAGTGCATAGTCATAAAAAAACTCCTGCTATTTTGTTAATAGTGTTACTATTATAGCAGGAGTTTAGTTGATTGTCAACCAGTTTTATGCAAAAATCTTTGCTCTTGAACCAGTGACATCTCTAGCAGTTACTGAGTATCTAGTCTTGCCAGTTGTAGCAATGTCAGTCTTCACATTCAAACCAGCTGCTTTGAGCTCGCTCATTCTTGCTGGAAGTTGTTGAATACCGAATCTCGCTTTGGCGTCAGCCGCAGTAAGAGTCTTGCCTGTTCCTCTTAGATAGTTCTCTAAGAAAGTTTTTTGGTTTGTTTTTAGTGTTGTAAATGCCATGTTGGGCCTCCTATAATATTACTAAAATTAATAAATTATACTAATTTTCTTAGTATGTATAACATTATAGTGCCATATTAGCTGGCTGTCAACCTTTTTTTTTGGATAACAAGCAATTTTCCGCGTATTTTAGCAGTTTATAGTATTAAGTTGCTACAAGAGTTGCGGCCGCTGTTACTAGTGTACCGCTTGTATCAATCTCATTTGGTCCAACTGCTGAAACAGCGTATGCATTGGTAGATCTAGTCCAATCGCCACCTATTATTCTAATTCTATGTTGTAAGTCTAAGTGATTATCAAATGTATCACATACTACAGTCATTGTAC
>Ga0209666_1001881_pt1 | contig 15813 bp, 16 predicted proteins | sample SaaInlV_125m_DNA_FD_184679 | JGI IMG/M metagenome (GOLD analysis project Ga0209666, IMG submission 184679) | Marine microbial communities from expanding oxygen minimum zones in the Saanich Inlet - Saanich Inlet SI037_S3LV_10m_DNA (SPAdes)... | ecosystem: Environmental > Aquatic > Marine >...
CACCAGCACCGCCACCAGCACCGCCACCAGCACCGCCGCATTTGATACTCTGAACATACGCGCGTAAATCTATCAAACGTGCCTGTCTTTCTTCAATATATCTGTCAATTTCAATTAACTCTTTTGAATTGAAAAAACGTTTAGTAGTTTTGCTTTGATCACGTAGAGATGTAAGCGAAGCATGTTTACACATACTATACATTGTGCACACATGACGAACAGCTTCTTTCTCATTATCTGTAAACATCCACCAACGCACATTTCCAATATCATCATTGCTCTTTACCTCCTGCTCTTTCATCGCCATGATTATTGGCTTAACAAGCTCGGCTTGCAAGCCTATTATTTTGACAAAGTGCTCGAATGCTGAAGCGACTGTCACGCATTCCGCGTCGGCCTCGCATGCCGCGCCTGCATCACGTTCGGCTTCCGTCGCTGGCGCGGCTACATATTTTTCATCTTTTGGCATGAAAGAAACCAACAGTCTCAAACGACTCAAATAATAAAGTTTGGAATTAAGTTCCGACTCAAATATTGTTTTGGTTTCCACATCGAAAATGAATTTTGAATTTGGATCTGTCCATATTGTTTTGTCCAACTCATTTAGCCTCGTGTTCGAAGAAGTTAAGCAAACATTGCAAAAATCCAAAGCAAGATAAACTCGTTCCCTAAGTTGTTTGTCTCGCAGTTTTTCAAATATGTTTTGATTTGCAAGCTCACTCAAATCTGAGATGGTGAATATCTCAAAACGTTGTTCGATCAACAATGCATAAATTTCGTCCAAGTCTAGCATTTCCATAAGATATGGAAGTTGGTTGTGAAACGCTGTCATCTGTAATTCGTAATGCATTTCCTGATTTCTTCGTTCTTGCACCCATTTTTGAAATGAATCACCTCCTGCTTCAAAGTGTTGTATCATTGTGGCAATTTTCTTATCAAAGATCTTTGACGCTGCTTCGGTTTCTGCACTTTCTTTTATTTTCTTTTCAAGAGCTTGCCATTCCTGTATGTTGTTATGGCATTCTAACACATCGCCCACAGTTTTCATGCCTAAGTTTTTCAATGGCAATACAACGTAACGATTGTCGATATAGCTCCAGAAAACTTCACGAAGATTTATGTTTTCTTTCTGGCTTTTTGAGCTACTCATTGGCGTACTCATTGTGATCTGCTAGTTTAAGTTGTTAAATAAGATCACACTCAATTCCACGTCTAGCTAACGTTTTTGGATATTACAAAAAACTCCGCTCTATTTATGTAACAAAATGTGTCTTTTCGCCTCGTTTTTTTCGTTTTTTTTTAAAAAAAAGTTTCTAATTGGCTTAAACATTTTGCATGAGCACTCAAAATTCACACAATATCATGACAAAAACATTTGCTAAGCATTGTTTTTTAATAAAAAAAAATTAAAAAGCTAGCAAAGTTGTACAAAACGACTGTGCACACAATATGAAACAAATCAAAAATTGTTTGCGAATTGTCATTGTTCTTTTGAGTTTCTCTTTGTGTCAATCTCAAAGTAGTCACAAGTGTTGTAAAACCAATCAACAGAGGCAACGCCTCTCGGGCTGGGATTCTTTTTTGGGCTTTTTCACTGACCATTATCACGAATGTGTACCATGCGATGCACATCTATATTTTAAAAGAAACCGTGATGTATGTCCTCTCAGTTGGCAGATTGGGAATGACGGAGATGATAGTCAAACATGCCAGCGATGCCCGTATTTTACAATTCCAAATTCAGGCTCATCTCAGAACTTCCAAATCATCAAAGATCACGGGCCGCATGCATACCATGATGTCGGCATACGTTGCTTTACGAGATGTTTTGATGCTTACCAAACACTGCAACGAAATGTGTTTGTGCGGGACGACTATGAAATTTACAACGACATGAACGACGATGATCATTTGAGCGATGAAGAACTTAGAGAGGTGAAACAAATACAATTGTTTCCAGCATTTGGACAGTGCCAAACTGTATCCCAATTGAGTGATTTTCATTTTGAACGTACAGAAAATGGCGACAAACAATGTAAAAGTGAACCAAAGTATTGCAATGTCGGTCATTTTCACAAACCAGCAACAATGCAGTGCAAAACATGCCCAGACGGTTTCACACGCGTGCTCGCAGAAATTCAGCACTACCACCCAAAAGCTTTGGATGCAAGAAAAAAAACACTTACTGACATGTATGGGGATGCAATTGGTCAACGCATATGGACGTCCACTCAATTTTTTGATGCAGATCAATTTTTGTCAGGTCCGCTGCAATTGCCAATAATTCCATTTGAATTTGCATGGGATGATTGGCAGCACTGGGAAATTTGCAAGCCCTGCCCGGAGGGAACAAAACAAGTTTCATACGGCGATGCAGCTGTTCTGGAGAAAATGCTCCCAGATGATGTTTTGCTGGACTCTGCAGCACTTGGCATCAATCAGAATATCCAGAATAAATGGAACTGGTGTAATTTAAGATGCCGCGCCTGCAGCTGGGAAGACGGCTACCAGAGCAATGAGGGCCAAACAAAATGCAACGAGTGTTACTATCCAAACGTTCAATTCTACACACGTGTAAATATTCAGTTCCACAATTTTTTTGCAGATTCTGCGAGTACTCCAGTCGATGCGTCATTTTCGTTTGGCAATGGCCATGCATATTACGAAGAAAAGTTACAAGACAAGCTTGTGCAATTTGACGCGAATTTAGGAACAAAATGTGCTTTGTGTGCGCCAGGATTTCAACACTTTAATAGTCATTATGAAGTCAATCAAGACTTGACTCATGTGCCAACAATTTGCCGACAATCGGAAAAAGCTGACGAAAGTTGGGTCGGAGCTTACTACCAGTGCTGCAAGCCATGCGATGTAAACAAAGTGTATGAAGACGGCCGCTGTGTTTCAGTAACAGATCCAAGCAGCAAGCCATTCATGAATACAAAAGATGACATTATTAGAACTTGTCCTCTGAAACATGCAACTATGCATTGCGAACCAGCAAACTTTCAAGACCATAAAGATCAAGCAGCAAACCAAATAGAAAATTTTGCTTTAAACGTACAACCATCTTCAAACCCTTGCTCAGCAATCTCCGCAAACCGCGCTGTTGTGAACAGTTTCTATGCAAGTGCATCTCCATGGACCACATGTGTGCAGTGTGGAGGTGTTGAATTGTATAACTCAGAAAAACAAACTTGTACAGCTTGTAAATCACAATATCAATACAAGACATTTGATTGCAAGTCAAATTGTGTCTCATTTGATCAATTTCAGGCAAGTTTCCCTCCATTCACAATTGAAAAAATAGCTTTTCTTTACCACGATTCTGTCAACTTGCAAAAAAACGCAGATACGCACATATTTGGGGAATATAGAGATGAAACAAAAGATGAATCAGACAAATGTTTGTTTTGCAATTCCTGTGACTACATGCACATTGATTACTCATTGACTGATTTTGAAAGCATAAAAGATGAAACATATCAAAAAATCTTGAAATCTTATTTCAGCACTCCTGATATTATAGATCATTTTGCTTCAAGCAGGATGGGATTTCAAAATTCAATTATTTATCAAGATGTTCAAAATTCGCCTCGGTTTGGCTTTCGAAAATTGAAAGCAAGCTGTTTGCCTATACCAGAAAAAAAAATACTATGGGATGCTCCATTAGAGTCATATTCAGCAGCTGATACCAGCACGTGGTCAGATGCAGACTATGCAAATTTGATCAAATTCGATGGAGAAAACTATTACAAAAGCATTTACGCAGCATTGAATCATGATCATAAACTTTATGCATTGAAGTTAATGAAACCATACTTTATCACTGCAAAATCGACCATTGATGATCAAACAAATTGTCAAGCTAGACATTGTTCGCATATATGCAATGGCGTGACCGTGGAAGAGCAAGCCAATTATCCAATCTTACACCTAATTGCCGTGTCCAAAAACGTCTACATGTATGCTCGCGGATGCAGTCCGTCTACTGTATTTGATGTGATTTTGAAAAAAACGTTGAATCGCGAACTTATCACATCTAAATTGCTTGACGTCTTGAAACAAACCACAACAAAAGCAGAAATTGAGACATGGAACATTTTGCACTCTGGCGAATGTGTGCGCTGCAAAGACTGTGCCAATGGTCAATACAACCCGTATTGCAACAAATATGGTTATCTGGATGATTCATCGCAGCTTATTTTACCGGAGGGAAAGTGCTTTATGTGTCTGAATACGTGTCCTGACGGCAATTATCTTAGTCATACACTTCGCTATGCGGGATGTGAACGGTTTGCAATTCCTGGGCTCTTTGACAATGTTCATAACTACAAATGCAAAAATTGTCCTACGTTAATTTTTGTTGATTCACTGAGAACAGCAACTTCAAGCAATTTGCATCCAAATCTATTGCCAGCATTTCCAGGGTTATATGTTGTTGCTGGGTGTGGGGAAAATAGCGAGTATGAACATTTTGAAACATCAGTCACTGGCACTCATTTTTACACATCTGTAAGTGTAATAGATGATTCTTTCGTGACATCTTTGGACGAGCAAACGCGTGAATTTAGAAAATATCTACCATTTCACAAACTTTTGCCCGTGTGTCCTCCATTATACTTTTATGATGTAAAACTAGATGGCTGTGGTTTAGACGAAGCCACGGCAGTCATAGTGGATGACCTAAAACTTTATTTCAATCAGTATCAGGGCTTTGTTGCAAGCACAAGCGAAGCAAAATGCTGCAAACCGTGTAACACCTGTGGAATAGGTGATGGATTGAAACGTGATCTGAAAAATTGGCAACAGTGCTCCGGAAGCTCCATCACTGATAGCCAAGCCTACTGTACAGAAAGATGTGCAACGGGAAGTTATGAAAGTAAAAACAACACGTGCGAGCAATGTACAACCTGCGCTGGAGATGCCATGCAAATCGCACAAGTTTAAATTGATAGGAATTATTAGAAATTTATCAAAACTCTCGTATAAAACTAAAAGATAAAGCAAAAATGCAAAATATTGCAAAAAAACAATCCGACCAATTCGATGCAACATTGGTAGAAATACAATTTTTGACAAACAAAGATATAAAAAAAATAAAAACATGAAAAACACAAAAAATGAAAAAAAAACAAAGACAAAATAAATACAAACACAAAATGTTTTTTTCACACAATCGAAACGACACGTATTTAAGCTGCATGAAAATAGGTCAAATCATGCAGTCTGATGGTAAATCAAGCTCCCCAACTCAAGTGTCATCCACGTCCACGCGCTTACTGTTCCCAGGAGATCCCACAACGTTTGAGGACATCGGGGCGTTGCCGCTAGAAACGCTGGTGCCGATGATGGCTGCTCCCGTCTTCAACAATAAAAATGGAATCCAGAAGCCGCTGCTGCAGGAGCTCATCACAGATTTAAAGCAAAAATTCGACGCATGCATTGCCAGTCGCAGCGGTGCCGGTGAACCCTTCATCGCTTTCATATGTGAATCGTTTGGCTTGTTGTTGAATGTGACGCGGGTCGTCGCAGGGCAGTGCGTCAAAGTCGACATCGACATGGTCGTCAAGAAGAAAGTTGGCAGTGATGCAGTCAACTATGAGAAAACCACGCTCATCACAGGAAAATTGTACAGTCTCGCCAGTGAGGTGTTCAGTGACGAGACTATACGGTGCATGATTAATCAAACACGCTCCAGCAATATAACACAAGCGTCTGCTTCCGTTATTGATGCCGTCGTCGCAAACGGTAGCGAAATAAATGCCGCCACATTTGCGGCCGATTTCTACACCCGACCCTGATAGGTCCGTCGAGTCCGGAAAAATTAGGATAAAAGTTAGGTATATATTAGAACTGGCAAGCTTGTATGTTTCTGATTTGGAAAATAAAAATTAATTATGCAATTGCCGAAAACAAAGAACGAGTTTTTGAATTGAAAAAAGATAAACTGCAGGACACTTTGAAACTACTCTTATACACTGTAGAAAAACAAAACCTGCTACAAACATCAAATCGCACAAACGGAAGCGCGCTTGAATTTGTTTTTTTTTATTCAATTGCATATAAATAAATCATTTTATATAATATGGCAAAATTTAACAAAACATTTTCGCCTGAAATTGTAAAACACATGAATTATGTTTCTGATTTGGAAAATAATGTTTCAACGCTTCAATCGGTTTTGAGACGAGCAAAAATTGATTATGCAATTGCCGAAAACAAAGAACGAGTTTTTGAATTGAAAAAAGATAAACTGCAGGACACTTTAAAACTACTCTTATACACTGTAGAAAAACAAAACCTGCTACAAACAACGAACAACAGCTGTCCCGATTCCATTCATACTTATATCGACTTTATGGAAAAAAAAATTCAAATTTTAAAACACGAAATACAACAAGTCGAATGTGACATATCAACAAGCGAACAAAATACAGAACAGAGTGTATCAGCGTTGAAAGAATTGCTCGCAAAAATTGAAAATTGTTTTGCGTAAGTTTTTGTTTTGGTCTCAAATCTCTTTTTTCTCTTAAATTTAATTTCCAATTAGCTCACTCATAAAACAAAGTTGCCTCGCGAGTACGAATTTCGGAATCGCACTCATTATCGGACAACCTATTTGCAGCAACTGCTTGTATCAGCGAATCAATTGGCAATATAAGACCGTTGGGATGATGCTGGACAAATTCATCTTTGTGTGTTAAAATTGTAGCCAGCCGCAGGCTAGTCGCTGGTGATCTCCACGTTGTAACAATGTTAAATTCGTCTTTAAGTAAATATTGTAACACACATCGCCTGTAGTCAAAAATTTGCAAAATTACTCCAGGCTCGCCATGTACATTGACCCAGACTTGTGCTTTTTTATTGCTTCCACCATTCCCCATTTCGTCAACCAAACCATCCATTTGCGTCAACAGTAAGCAACAATTACAATCTTTATTGTCTGGAAGCGCGCGCCTGCACCGTTTTACTACTACAGTTCCTACATCATATTCTGGCATTGACAATTCTACTTCAGCAGTGATCTTAAATATGCAAATATTATAATAAATTTTAATAATAAAGAATGTTCCACAAATCACCGCATATTCCTCAATTTGTAACAAGCCAATTCGCACGCAACGGCCATGCGTGCTTGTGCGCTTTGCAATCCAAGCGTGTGTGCTTTTTCAAGCTCTAACAGCAACTCTTTCTTTTCTTGTTTCAAATCCGCAATTTTCTTTTCGTAATTTTGCACGACGACATTCTGTTCCTCTCGTTCCAAGTCTTGTGTGCGCACCCACTGCCTAACAACCGCCCCATGATAACGCCTCAATTGCTCAAACTTAAGTTTCCAGTCTTCTTGTTGCATTGTCGCCTCCAAAGTAGAGAGCCTCCAGTCCTCTTGTTGTGTAACATGTTGCATTCTTGCGTCCATAATTGAGAATTGATGGATAGCCTGCTTTGAGCAGCAAGTTCACGTAGTTCCGACTAATTAAATACATTTTTGACAATAAAAAAAAATCAAACAAAAAAAACAATAAAAAAAATCAAACAAAAACTCTATATAACAAAAAAACTAGAAGACTACTATGCAAGAAACAAACACAGTCAAAAACATGAACCACAACGACATGCCGTGTTCAAACTGTCATGCTAAGCATTGTTCCAACAACGTGCACAACGTGCAGGAAATGTTTGTCGGGTTACAGGTGACTGGTGTTGACACGCACGATCAGACGCTTGTTGGCGTGCGCATGCTAGGCGTTGCCAGCTCGGCTAAATCTAAAAAGTTAGAAAAGTTAGGAAGTAGATTGTATAAGCCTAGCAGCCAGAAGCATTCAGACTTTTGGCTGACGAGGTTCATGGCAAGCTATGACAAGCTGGCCTCATTTCTCCAGCGCCGCCAGCGCGCTAAGACGCACATGGAAGCACATGCACACTTAGCCTCTCCACAACGCAGTAACACCAATTGAGTTCTACCAACAGGGTATTAAACATGAGAATCGTGGATTTTTTACCAGGCACGTTGCCACACAGACCGTGCCCGTTCAATTTGAACGACGCGTGCAGTTTGAAAGACGCGCAGTTTGCGGCTGGAATCGGTTGTGGAACGCACGACTTAAGTGGTGCAGGCGTCTGAGAATGCTGAGTGTATTTAAATCCCAAGCGCGGAACAGCAAATAATTTTTTACAGCTATGTTTGATTTTTCAATTTGCTTTGACTCAGCAGCCAAAAGAATAAAAAAATCAAAAATCCCAGCGCAAACATGAGGCATAACACTTCACTTTTCGTCAATGCATCATTTGAAACCCCGCTTGCAGGAAATTGAATTGTATCTGTCAAATCAATTTCATCAAGCTTTGATTGTGATTGCATTTTTATTTTCTTAATCTTTTAAATGCAAAAAACAATCACAACAATTTACACGCATATCATTTTGCAGTTTATTTTGCACTTTATTTTGCAATCAAGTAAGATAAAATTAAGAAACTAGAAAGTTTTCTCTGGCCACATTTCAGCATTTAGCACGTTTTTGCGCTTGGCTGGCGCACTTGATGCAGTCTTCTGTTGTACATTGATCTCCAAACTCAATCATCATTTTCGTGCGCTGATCGGAGGTATGATACCAATCAATAGTGATTTCATCGCCAGGATTCATTTGCTTGAGCACAGTCAATCGACAGATACCGTCCTCAGCACGATCTTGTAATTTATCGAACTGGCAATTTGGATCGCAAGAATGCTTGATTGATGCCACATCCGGGAAAAGCCAATGAATAAGTTTTTTGTTCTCTTGAGCCGAAAGATTTGTGAACACTTCTTGACTGAACTTTACCGCGCGACGGACTATGTCATGCTCATCATCAGGTTTCTTTTCAATACGATTAAATAAACGGTGCTCCCAAAATTGTGGCCATACATCATACTTGATCCACATGTGCCCTCGCAGAACTTTACCCCGTTCGCCATCACGCATCAAGAGTTGTGTGTCCAAGTTTTCACAGGAAATTAGCAGAGCATTTTCTGCTAAAATAAGCTGACGAGCCGTGAACGTTTTTATGCCGTTCAGCTCTGTCATTTTGATTTGGCCATTTTCAACGCAATCGTGTTGAGTTGGTGCCGCTTTATTAACGCGTAAGACAAGCTCTGGTCTACCCATGTTTCAGCTGCTTACCTGTTTCTTATATATGGCACCTAATTTTCTTGGTGACCGTTCGTCATTTGCAATAATTTCCAAAAAATTTAAATTTTTAAAAAAAAATGATTTTTTGCAAGCAACAACAACAGCAATAAAACAACAAATACAAGATAACGCCAACCAGCTAACGCGCGAAACTACATCATGCGCACACAATGCAACTTGTCAATTCAAGCAGAGTTTTTGGAAAAAAATGAAGACGGTACATATACATATGTTGGTTCGATTCCAATCCAACTCACGAGTAACGGTGTTAGCTCGAATGGTCCTAAAATAATGTCAGGAAATACTTTGATCATCTGCAAAAACCAGTACACGGAGTCGACCTCCGAATTGCGCATGCACGCATTCTTCGATGTTGATTCGTCACACGCACAAAATTGTGCTTGTGGCGTGTGCGGTTCTAGTTTTCGTTTTTTGCCAGCATCTGCCGTAGAATGCAATTGTGAAAAAGCATCATTTCGCAATCAGATGGACGAACCCTGTACAATAATGTGATTTGCTTGATTTTTAATAAATTTATTGGTTCAAATATTTTGTACCCCACTTGCAGCTGATTTTTATATTTAACGTTTTTTTTTAAAACGATGAGTTGTAGCAACGAAGCTAAATTTGTATTTGGTGTCCTCTTCAATGTTGCTCTGCTGATAAATTTTTCTTTCGGTTTGAGTTGGTATCTAAATGAAAACGATGATCACGATGATGCCACGCAGCAAAGGGGCCTGATTTTGATTATAATATCAGCAGTGTTGTTGGGATTATACAATTTTTTTGTGTCGTGGATAACCTATTAGGTGAATTTTTGTAAATATTTTTTATTTAAATTCCCGGGAAGCTGCGGGATGTATGCGCACATCGTACTTTAAATCGTTGCAGAATTGCAGAATAAAGCACCCTGAAGCATCAACACGTGCAAAACAATTTTTGCATTCGTGCTTAGAAGCGCACGAAACAAAAATACACTACCAATATAAACTCGCTCTCTGAATCACTCTCCAAATCGCGCTACCACTATTTAAGAAAAAAGCTTACAGGTAGTACACAAAATGTGTTACAAAAAAGAGTTGTTTTTTGAATACCTAGGTATCATGGTCAGCGGTAGCCTGCACGATGGCGGATTCGACTGCACTCGTGGCTTCTTCATGTTGGACAAAAGCGATATGGCCAGGCTTTCACGCTGTTGTCGGAGCACGCGGTCAATGTTACAAGAGGCTATGTTCAAATTATGCGTGCAAACGTTAAAACAAAATATGGACAAACTTCGGAAGATCGAATCGTCTTTTGTAGGAGTACTGGGATTAACTTGGGCAGGGCAAGACAAAATTTGTATAAGTAGCAGAGCTAATTATGATTTTGATTACACATTTCCACTTCGTAACTCTCCAAATCATTGGCCAGATCATATGCTACGATTGTCTTTTGCACAACAGGTATATGCACAGGGCGGCACACACTGGTATATGCGTGCAGTGCAACTTTTGAAAAGACGTTCAATGGGGCCTGTTGTGAATGGTCCACAGTTGGAGGTGAAAATTTGCAAAGATACAAGTGAAACATATGTCGACTGCGTTGTGAAAATGCTTCAGTTTTCAAACACAGAAGATAAAAGCACATACACAAAGCTGCGTGATGGCGACAAGATCATTGTGCGCATTAAACACAATGGAGAAATGCATATGCCATGTAAGGGGCTGCCAATCACAATCAACATTATTGAAAAAACTTTGATACATTGATTACATTAAACATGCAAACGCAAGCAAAAACGCAAGCACGTATATAATGTAATTTACGCATATTTTTTGCACTTATTTTAATAAATTGGATTTTCAACAGCAGTGGAAAAAAACGCAAAGTTGATAAATTGTTGTAAATATTTATTTATTTCAATTGCAAAATTTAAAATTTCTGTTCTGTCAAATTTACAGAAAGCAATTTCTCTATTTCGTGGAGGTTAGCAAATGCATCCGCATCTGCCTCTAGCGACACAAACGCTCTTGCATTCGTCTTATATTCTATGTGATCAGTGTGTGCCAATTCATTCACCATCAATTTGGAATTTTGCTTCAACGTCAAATTCGAAAACACTGGTCGTAGGCAAGTGTTGTCTTCACTTCCAAAATTTGCGTATATGATAATTGGCATCTTAAAATTATCATCTTTGACCATTTTCAATTTGTCCTGCAAGTGATTAAATTGTTCTAATTGGTTCTTATTCAATCGTTGAGAAAAGAATATATCAGGTACCGGAATGAATGAAATTGAGCCAAGATCGTTCCCTCGTGTCGCCACCCAGTTGCAAGATTTAATTTTCTTTTCGGTTATAAATTGCCGAAAAACACTTGATTCTTCATCGATCGATAGATATTTATTTTCCAAGTAAGAGGTGAATGCTGTGCTCATAAGACATGCGACAAGCTTTTGAAGAGTCATGATGGTAATGCGATGTTCATCACTCATATTGCTTGTACAGTGAAATTCAGATTTATGCATCACATGTGCAGCTGCTTGACATCTTGAAGAGCAAAAGTACACGGTTTTGCAAACTTGACATTTGGAGAAGTATCGAATTGTCGATATCTTGTGGCAAAAATAGCAAATCCGTAAAGAGTACGAATCGTGCAAATTTGCCAAAGTTTTTGCTGATATCATTAAACCCGGCAATTTCGCATATTTTTTCAATTTGGATAATGGAGATAAAACCCAAAAAATTGTGGTTGTTTTCGTAAATTGGTAGAGGTACAAATGGTCCATGGATGACGATTCTGGCGCACTTTCGTCAAGTTCGAGGTTGCTTTGACTCAGCCACATCTTTACAAGTTCAGTCATCACGCCGCAAATATGTAGTCTCCAGAGTAATAAATTTTTGACGCAGAACATTTCCAAAACATCGCTCTCCAAGTTCAACATGAGTTCAATTATGAACATAAACAACATCTCGCGAATATTATTGTCTGGTACACGGCGATTTGTAAATTCAGCATGCAAATGTTCGGACAACAATATCAAAGACCTCTCCCAAGCCTGGCGTTCGTTTTCAACATACGGTTTCTTAAATTCTTCTTTTAACATAATCTGTAAAGAGACTATATGCGAATTTCCAACAGTGTTTGAGTCAACAATTTTTTGTGCGCATTGCCTCTTACATGCACTGAGGTATTCATTCATATCAGTGAGCATCGAAATCGGATTAATTAAAGTCAAGAATGTGTAAAGATGTTTTTTCTTTTCATCATGATAGAGTGTTTTGCATTTTGTAAACGCAGCATCGTAGCCATTCGCTGAGTCATTTGCTTCCATTCCTGCTTGCTTGCTGTTTGTCTGCAACAGAGCAAATCTGTCAACTTGTTCTTGAGAACCACCGACAAATTGCATGGTGGGATGTTTTCTTCTTTTTGCAGCTGGGGCAAACATAAGACCAGTAAAATTTGAACAAAAAAACAAAAACATGGCTTTAATACAAAAAAAAATATACAAAAAAAAATAGGTTAATTCGGAAAATTGACAATAATGTGACGAAAGAGTCAGAACAGAATTGATTTTGGCGTCTAGTTTGGCGCCTAGTTTGGCGCCTAGTTTGCAGTTGCATCTTTGCGCTTTTATTTATTTTATTGTCCAATAAATTCAAAAGTATCTGAAAACATTTTACAAACACACCCACAGAAATGTGTGCATTTGTGTACACAGATTTATAAAGCCAAATAAACATTTTACACTAACAATGCATGTCAATAGAATACGGATTTCGTGTAGTTTTTTGTAGTTTTGGAAATGACTGTAGCATCATGTCCGTAGGAAATATTGATAGTTTTTGTCTGCAGTCAATATCATTTTGCATAGTGCTGCTGCAGTCTGATTCGAGAGATTCTAGAGCCATAATAAATTTTTTAAGTGCAGAGATGTGTCCTCTGTCTTTGGTTGTGTTTTCGTAAAAAGCCTGTGTTCCTGATATATTAGGGAGCAAGTGTTTCCATTGGTCTATTGTTGTCCCAAATTTACAGACCTGCTTTTTTAGCTCATTTAATGATCCTATCTCAACGGCGGCCAAAAACGCTGCAAAATACATAGGTATGTCATGTGTTGTCAACCAATTTTTTAGCTCCGCCTCTTCTTTCTTTGTTTTTGCGATTTGTTTAAACCAAATTTTCATCTTATCTTTCTGTTCTTGCTTTTGTTTTGCGATTTTCTGGTACTCACAAACTTTACGTAGCATCCACCTCAATTCAAAGATTGTGGACAAATCTGCGTTTAAAAACGTTTGCATTGTCGTAATGTTGTGTTTGAGTAATATTTCTCTCATGCATGGTGTTGTCACAAGATTTTTCAATTCTTGTTCCATACTCATTTATTATGTTTTATATAAAATACATACTCTATACATATGATTTTATACACTCAAGCATATTCAAGCATTTTCACGCGAAAAAAAATTCCTCAAAACATTGTCAAGAAACACACTATTTAAGAAAACAAGTACAAGTAGTACACCAAATGAATTCGATTGCGAGCATTGAAAAAAAGAACATTAAAAAGTTCGTTAAGTGCATTGATGTCATGATTGAGATCATCATGGGCGACAATAAGACGTTGTTAAAGCCATGCGAGATAAGCAAACTGTCACGCTGTTGTAGAGAACTGAAGCGAAATTGTGCCGCAGTCATGGTGCACATAATGAGGGAAAAGTTAAAAGAAATTACAAATGAATTGAAAGACATCAAACTTTCTTTTGGAGGATTGCTTGGAATAAGTTTAGCCGGGGAAAACAGAGCAACTGCATCAAGTGGTGGCCCATTTTCTTACCCATTGCCAATTCCTGATTTTAATCCTGAATATTGGCTACGAATTTCTTTATCAAACGCGGTGCATGGGAAGCATCGCGCACGGGACAGGATAGAATGGTTTATCTCAGGAGTGTGGATCTTAAGAACACAATCAATGGTGCCACTTTTGGCATACAGGTGTCCAAAGTTCGAGGTGTTAATTTGCACAGATGGACATGAAGAATATGTCCCTTGCGTTGTGCAACAGCTTCAGTGGACAAAGACAGCAGATCCAAGCGAATGTACGCAGCTACGTAATAACGACAGGATCATTGTGCTCATTGAAGATGAGGATAAAAACATGGTTAATCCCAGTAAAAAGTATCCAATCAAAATCAAAATTATCGGACAAAACTAAAACGTTTTGCAATGACACACACTTGCTAATTACACTGCACTTGATATTCTTGACGTCCAACATAATAAAAATAAAGAAATGCATACAAATCTTGGCATGACCAAGAACACGTTTTTTTCGTAAAAGCTGAAAACTTGTAAAATACAAATGTATTTGTTTCATAATTGCTCAATGATATTGCTGATTATATTGCTTAATTATCGTGCCGTCTTTTGCAATATCCCACATTTGTTTAGACTTGCCTAGCTGCATATTTCGCACCGTATATATTTTACCGGGTTTTATCTCAATCACTTCCACTCGCATGTTATTCCAACTCAATCATCTGAGTTTGAAACAGATTTGTCTGGGCTATATTGGTGATAAGTTAAATGTGCAAGATCGTCCCAGTTAGGTGCATTTGAATCCAGTGTTATGCAATAGGGATTTTTCAAATATCTGGCGTGGATGTCAGACATATGTATTAATATCGTAAATACTCAAAATTTGCATAATTACACTTCAGAATGTTTTAACAAAGACTTGTATTGAATATTACTCTGAAAAGTGAATTGACATCCCTGCCCCATGCTTATGCACATTTCTGCAAAAAATAAGTTTTTTTTTTATTTCTGACTCTTCAAGAAAAAATAGGTTTTTTTTCAATTTCTGACTCTTCATACAATTTTTCCAAGCATATCGTGAACATGCATATTTAACACAACATTGACACAGCACAAGATATGCCGGCCAAACGTACACAAGCACCAAAACCAGAACCAACACTACAAGAAAAAGTCGAAGAAATTACACAGAGCTTTGAGGACTTGGGTCGTCAATTAGGCGAAGATGACGGACCTGCTGTCCAAGCTTTCACAAATTTGCAAGATGCACAGAACAGTGCTGAATTTTGGAATGCATGGAGAAAACCTGATGCGCAGGAGACAAGAGTATTGACCAAGCAACGTGCCAACGAGATGTACGCAGCGACGGCGCGCAAACTGGACAAAATGTTGGGGTTACCAGTGAAAAGCAAAGAACAATATGTCGAGCAGGCCAAAGAAATATTTGCAAAGCCCGGGACATTTGATGAGTTTAAAAAAGAATACGAGGAAAACCAGGGTAAACAAAGTGTTCTTAAATTCGAATTTACTGGCATCTCACAAGAGGAAGCAGAAGAACAAGTGGATGTGCTTAGCAGTACTTTCAACAAGTTGTGTTGCCAAAAATGTCGCCGTAATTGTTGCCAAGATGGCACACAACTCAAAAAATGCATGAGGTGCAAAGACACTCATTACTGCAGCAGAACATGCCAAGAACTGCACTGGAAGATTCACAAAAAATCGTGCAACAAAGCACCAGCAGCTAAGAAAAGCTGAAAAAAGCTTGAGTAAATTTGACAAAGTATGGATTGCCAGATCACATACCCAATCCATTTGCATCATCATTTTGCATTATAATAAATTTACTCAAG
>Ga0209666_1001883_pt1 | contig 15806 bp, 12 predicted proteins | sample SaaInlV_125m_DNA_FD_184679 | JGI IMG/M metagenome (GOLD analysis project Ga0209666, IMG submission 184679) | Marine microbial communities from expanding oxygen minimum zones in the Saanich Inlet - Saanich Inlet SI037_S3LV_10m_DNA (SPAdes)... | ecosystem: Environmental > Aquatic > Marine >...
GTTCCTGAAAGCTTGGGCTTCACTTGAACAAGGTTGCCCTTACCCACGCCCACTAACAAAGGCCGATGAATCCGAAGGTGAAGGAATGGCAGAGAGGGCATTTGAAGCCCTTCCCGATTCCACACTTGTCGACTGGTTGAAGATTGCAACAGACCGACGTATGGGTGCTCTCTTGGAGGCTTTCAGACGAGGCTGGACCGTTAACGAAGTTCATGAAATCACACGCATTACGCGATGGTTCCTACAACGTTTCGAGAACATAGCACAAATGGAAAAATCACTCGTTGACTTCGAAGGATTACCTTCGAGTATGGATGCTAAAATGCTCATTAATTACAAGAGTCATGGATTTAGTGATGCTCATATTGCAGACGCTATTGATGGCTTCAAGCCCAATGCTTGGAAATCCTTGCCTGAACATTGCAATGAAGAAAGTGTAATGTTACGCAGACACGAACTTGGAATCCACCCAAGATACCGAATGGTAGATTCATGTGCTGCAGAATTCGCTGCAAAGACCCCATACTATTATTCTACATACGAACCATATCAAGAGGTTGGTATCGATCATATTCCAAATATCGAACAGAGAACCAAACAACGTATGGTTGCTATCGGTTCAGGACCAATCCGTATTGGTCAAGGCATCGAGTTTGACTATGGATGTGTTCACGCAGTAATGGCAATTCGTTCAGCTGGAATGGATGCAATCCTCATCAACAACAACCCTGAAACAGTTTCCACTGATTTTGACACCTCAGATCGATTGTATTTCGATCCATTGACCAATGAGTGTGTTTCTGAAATTCTCCTTCGAGAAAAAGCGCATGGCATCCTTCTGCAATTTGGAGGTCAAACTGCGATTAATCTTGCAATCCCTCTTGAAAAGCGATTGCCTCATCTTTCCTCAAAAGGAACAAATGTTTCGATTCTAGGGACGACAGTCGATGGAATCGATGAAGCAAGCGATAGGGAACGATTCGAAGCGTTTGCAAAGAAGCATGGCCTTCGAATGCCAAATGGGGCAACAGGAACGAGTTCTGATGACATTCGTAAAGCTGTTGAACAAATCGGATTCCCAGTTTTGATTCGTCCATCCTACGTTCTCGGTGGTCGTGGAATGGAGATTCTATCGAATGATTCACAACTCGATGCTTATCTCAAGGAAGCCTATCTTGCACCAGACAAACCTTTGCTTGTCGACGAGTATCTTGGCCATGCTACAGAACTTGACGTCGATGCGGCTGCTGATGGAAAGGAAGTCCTTGTAGGTGCGATCATGGAGCATCTTGAGGAAGCAGGAATTCATTCAGGAGATTCAACGTGTTTCATTCCGACTCAAAACATCAGTGAAGAGATGCTTAGACGTGTTGAAGATCAAACCCGTACGATTGGTCTTGGGCTGAACATCAAAGGATGTTTTAACATACAATTTGCCATACAGGGCGAGGATTTGTATGTCTTAGAAGTCAATCCACGTTCATCTCGAACTGTACCATTTGTTGCTAAGTCATCAGGCCTTCCTCTTGCAAAGATTGCAGCGAATGTCACAATCGGAATCCCATTGTCAGAACAAACAATCCCGAAGCGTACCACTGGACAAATCTGCGTAAAGGCCCCAGTCTTCCCATTCATCAAACTCAGAGGTCTAGATCCAGCGCCTGGTCCAGAGATGAAATCTACAGGAGAAGTCTATGGCTCCGATACTTCAGCAGATGTTGCGTATCTCAAAGCACGTCTCGCAACAGAAGTTCCTGTTGCTATGGAGGGAGGTGTTTATCTTACTGTTCGAGATGAAGATAAGCATGAACTTGCACCGATTGCAAAGGAATTGTATGATTTAGGTTTCACTTTGTATGCAACTCCTGGTACGGCAGACATACTTAGGGATCACAATCTTCTCGTCACAACAGTCTATAGAATAAATGAGAGGAAGCATCCGGATGCTTTAGATTTGATGAGACAAGGCGACATTTCGTTCATCGTCAACGTACCTACAATCTCTGGTGGAGCAGTTCGCGATGGAAACATGATGCGAAGGCTTGCGGTTGAACTCAATATTCCATTTGTGACTACAATTCGTGGTGCTCGAATGGAAGCAGCAGCGATCAGAGCACTCATTGAAAAGGAAATCATCCCAAGAAAACTTGAAGTTCATTACGATTCTAAATTCCTTTGAATCATAGTAAATGCATCCCGTGCAGCATATACGTGTGTAGCGTTCAGACAGACCCACTGAACACCCTCTGAACAAGGTTTCCAAGTTGAATGGGTAAACGGATGAACCCTTCCGACTTATCCGAATTGATAGGTTGATGGTTCAAACAGGGGTTCCAACATATCGTTCAAACCAATCAACATGTTGCTTTGATTGTCACAACGAATGTCTGACCCAATGAAGAGGGGCAAAACACATTGTCAAGCCCCTCGGAATGGCCTTCTTTCTTGTGTTTTTCAATGCGAAATATCATTTTATTAATTTGCAATGAATATGTTCTCTCCTTACATTTTACTCCAAATCTTTCTTGCTCCCTAAGACACCACCGAACAATATCTTCACGAGGGATTTGAGTCCCAGGACTAATTTTGAATTCACTCAAAAAAGCAAGGATTACTTCACGAGACCCAGGCATAACTCCATTACGGATTTTCGACATATTAACCCTCCGTTTCTAAATTAACCCTTGCAACACCCTTGCGACAGGCATCTCAAGTAAGGGTAGCGATGTATACGGCCCACTGCGAACCATGTGGCAGTGGGATTTATCCATTCGAAATGATGAACAGTACAACGCACTACTTCGTCAAAATCGTAAATGGAAATAATTTTGTTTTATTCATACATACTTTATGATCACTCATTCTACGAGCTGATGTTCATACGTCCTCATATCAAACTTAGAGTACTAAGAGGTGTTTGTTGACCTTGATGTTAATGTATCTCTCTAGCGAATGAGATCCTAACGTTCGATTGGTTGCAGTCCCTTTTGAAAAGATTAATATCAGTTGTGAATATAATATTCGATATGGAGTCATTACAGCCCTTAAGTGTTGAAATTAATTCTGCATTGTCCCAAGATGGATTGGATAAGGTCGAACCTTTTCCAAAGACAAATTCTGTTTGGTTGATAATTGGAGCTTTAGCAAGTTTTTGGTTGCTTCTTTTCTTCATGTCAATACCTTGCTTATTACAAGCAATTACAGAGAAAAAAATGACACTCTCACATCCGGACCATCCAGGTGCAAATCTTGCCAGTAAGACAGTCCTTACATGTTGGATTGTTGTTTTCTTGCAAGTAGTACTCGTCTTTTTGTTAATCACTGGGAATTTAGGGCCTGTTCTCGAATTGATTCTAGGATCACTGGGAATTTAGGGCCTGTTCTCGAATTGATTCTAGGGTGAACTCAGGTGAGTACTTCGAGAAGGCGATCTTGTTCAGCAGCCATTCTCAATTCCATTGCAATTCTTCGGCCGCTACTCATTGGCTTTCTCCATAGTGCGTTTCCGTATGGATGGCCTACGTTCACGTGGACGTTTGTTCCTCCACCCAATCGTGGAGCAACATCGTAAATCCAATAGTTCATGTCCTTGTCGATACAAGTCTGGAGACAGAATGGGCCTATGATTCCAGGATCATAATGCTCTTTGCTCGCCTTGATGAATCTCTCTCCGAGTTCAAATGCTCGCTCAAGAAGAGACTCACGAATGGTTGCTGTATTGTGTCCAACAACGGTCATTTCTGGAATCTTTTGATTGTCTGGCATGGTCATTTGCTGAGGGGCAGGTAATCGTACATGTCCGTCTAAGGACGATTCGAATCTCCAATCGACTCCAAGCAGTTCGAGTTGTTCTCCTGGCTCTGCAAGCGGGCTGTAGAAGAAGTTGAGATTGAATACAGGACCTATCACGTACTTTTCGATTCGCGCACCGTCGAGGGAAGATTGGTCAATGATTCCATCCTTGAGGAGGACTTGTGACTTCTCTTGATATTCTTGATAGGAAGCACAAGTAAAGAATCCACGCTCGAGTTTCTTTTGTGCGTGATGAAGTTTGACAATGACTAAGCAATCAATATCTTCTGGGTTTTCAATTGCTTCTGGATATGGAAGTCCAGCCTTATCGAGAATCCAGTAGTAGTCTTGCTCTTCAGTTCGTTCTTCCATGCGCAGCATGTTTCTTGAGCCAAAGAGAGGTACTTTGAATGTATTTTCTACATCTTCGATAGTGGAGTAAGATGTGAATGAACGGTTTGGAATGTAGATGACGTTTCTCTTTCGCATTTCTGCTTGCATCGATTCAGCCATGACATCATTGAAGGATGGTAAGACGATTGCTTTGTCAACCATTCCGCGAAGTACACGTCCAGAACTAGAACGCTTCGTCTTGAAATATTGGGAGTAGGTCTTTTCTCGACCTTCTTGACAGTACGCTACAGTTGGGAATCCTTCTTCGATTCCTCCATCACAAATATCCAATGCGGAGTGTGATGCGGTCATTCCGATACGTAATTTCATACGATCGTATTCTTCGATAATTGCTGCAATGTCATCACGTTGTAGCATGGTACTCAACCCCTTCTGGTCGACTTAGGTCTTTGATACCATCGGAGGACCGATTTCAATCGAAGCGTTGCAATTCCATCAGTTCTTCTGTTGTGAGTGTGTCACCAGACATGAGCTTACTCATCAGATCTTGAACTTCAACACGAGCTGTTGGGCGTGTGCCCTCTCCAGCTTCTGCGCCACGTCGTGCACGCATCATATCTTGGATTGAATGCAGGCATCGAAGTGAAACGATGTAGAATCTGTGAGCTTTATCGGCTTCTTGCTTGGTGTTGCGCAATTCTCGATGCTTTGAGTTTGCTCTCTCACGTTGCTTGTTGACTTCTTTGTCCCACTGGAGCATAAGGTCGTGAGCTTCTTGTGCAGCAGATGCTGCTTCTTGGACGGCTTGATGCGCATCATCGTGTTCTTTACGAGCAAGACTAAGGTTTTCGTTGTCTGAATCTGTAGCGCCCTTTCCGGCTTGATCTTCCTTCATCTTACGAATGAGGGAATTCAATTCTTTGAGTCGCTTCATGACCTTACCTTCGTTCTTACCAGTATGTTCTCCACGCTCGAATTCTCGTTCCAGACGTGAGAATTCTTTGGAGAGAGATTGCAGTGTGACAGGGCGCTCACGGCGACCTCTTGGTCCACGCTCTGCAGGGGCTTCTTCGCCTCGTTCAGCGTTCATTTGGTCACGAATTTTGGAAACCTTGGTGCTTGCTTCAGTTCGCAGAACCTTCTTATCCCGAACGACTTCGTTCATCTTTTCACGTTGCTGCTTTTGCTTTTCAGATTCTGAAATAAGAACACGAACCTCTGCATTGAATTCATTTCTTTGGGAGACGAGTTCCTTGGTCTTTTCATTCCATCCATCACGTTCTTCACGGTAATGAGTTGCTTTTTCGTCGAGAATTGAGCGTCGCTTTTCGAACATTTCTTTGAAATCATCCATTCTCTTCACACTCTGGTGCTGGCATATGCTAGATATGCTACGGCCAAGCGACCGACCTCACCCATTTAACCCCTTCACTCCACAAGGAAGAATTCAGTAGTGGAAATTGAGGGATAAAAACATGGAAATACTGCTCATTTTGTTAATCTTTGATCGAAAATTATGCTCTAATTTGCATCGAGGATAAGATCAATTAAACCCAGATTTACATTCGGTTCGGATTGTATGATTAACAAGTTTTCATTCACCGAGGCTATGATGGCACATCCGTTCTTACCAACGAGCGTCATTCTTTTCCTTGAGCGCAGTAAGTCACACAACGTTTGATATCCTAAGTTGGAAATAACTTCGCCAGGTTTCAGCCAATCGACTGAACGAACCTTGGAGAGTTGTCGAATTGATTCAACGTCAACTGTCATATGATGACAACTTGGGCATTGAGTGTATATTCATTGCGGATTGAATGTTTGTAAAGGCCCACGCATCATGTAGCCTAAACCGTTATTATAGTATCCATGAAGTTCTTGAATCACTTCCAAGCCTCTTTTTCTATAGAAGTTTATGGCTCTTGTATTTGTTGCTCGAACTTCGAGTTGGACTGTTGTGTATTGTGTGTCTTTTAGTGATTGGATAAGTGAATTCCACGCTCTACTACCCCATCCTTTCTCTCGTGATCCAGCATCGAGTACAAATGATACAACTCGGACAGTATCCTCTTTGAAGGGGGTCGTCCATAGCAAGCCTCTCATCGATTGGGGTGTCTCTTCCATTGAGTCAAAAAGCATCAGGTTTCCTTCCCATTTGGGGACTGGTAACGACTGTATTGAACCCGCAAAGTATTGCTCACCAGTTCCTTCGAGGAACAACTTCTGAATCGATTGTATCCATTCAACAGTAAGTTCTTTTGGAGCAAGACCTTCTCGCCATCCAATGTTCATTGAATCAATTCCGTGATTGTTTCTTTCCACGCTTTCTGCCTTCTCTTGGATCGACTCGATAAGTTGATTTTTTGCGTCCAGATTTTCGCCGTTCGGATTGACTCGATGTTGAAGTCTTCTCTTTGGATTCAATTCCAGAAATTCCACCCTTTGATAGTAGGGCATCGAGTTCATTCAAAGAAAATGAACCGCCTGTGGAAGCTCGTTCTCTTACTTCGTTAATGTTTACAGTTGGTGCTTGGCGACGGTTTTGTCGAGGTTTAGAATCCTTACGTGGGCGTTGATTTCCTTTGCTTGTAGCTATGCGTATCCATGCTTCAATCCGACCAATTTCACGCTTCAGTTCATGCTTGTTGGAATATTGGATGTTGATGGACTTCTGAAATTTATTTGCGTTTTGTTGAAACTCTTTGACGGTTTTAGGATGCAAATTGATGCCCTTAAGTTCAGGATTTTTCTCGACCAGTCGATTGAGTACATCTTCTTCTTGTGAATTCGTGTTTTTCAGGGACTTGTATTCTTTGTTCTGTTCCCTTCGCAATCGAATGAACTCTTGATGGGCTTGATTGGATTCAATCGAAGCTTTGTACATGGCTTGTAATTCAAAGAAATATGAGAAATCGCCTTTCTCTCTGCCCAAACTTTGGGTGTTGAATACATCGACTTCAGCAGTTAATGAGTCAAACATACGAACCATTTCTTGTTGAATTCGCTTTGTTGGAATCGCAATGCGGTCATTGATTCCATCTCGTGTTTGACGTAATTCTTGCACTTTCATGCTCAGAGGTCTTAATTCAGCAAGTATTGACTGGCGATTAGATTTAACGTTCCGTGTTTCTTGTAGAGTACCACGTAGCAGATCGAGCAACTCTTTGGAGTTTTGACGCTCAGTAACCAGAGAATGTATACGCTCTTCGACTTGAACGACTTCTGCCTTCATTTCTTCGATGCGTTGTTTCAAGGAGTCTGTATTTTGGTTACGAAGGTCATGGAAGAAATCTTCAGGTTCTTCATCAATCTCCATTACCGGAGCACATATGTCCTTCCAGGATTTTCCTTGTGAAAGTAAATGCAGTGCTCGCATGAACTCTTCTTGGATTGTCATCGCACCTTCAGCTTTAACGACTCGGGAGAGATCATGTTCATGGTCAAATGGATCCTCAATTGGCATGATATGCTCCATTCGATTTTTGGATTGGCCAGTAACGATTTCAAGGGGGAGGGGTCCTGTATGCCTCCATTTCTTCTTCTCTGCATTCAAAGGCCCACCATTTCGTATTGAAACAACCATTTCATTCCAATCCCATCGTGTGGCAAATCGATCGAAGAAGGCGGTGAGAAGTGAAGCGAGTGTTTGCTGATTTTTTGATTCAAATGGAGATGAATCGTTTGAGATATCAAATGAATCCCCGTTGATTTCGATGAGGTTTTGTTTGCCACCCTTTTGCCTATTTGGAGCAACGGGTGGATTTGTCATCTGTAAATGTTGAATGCTAATCAATGTCCATGCATAGGAGGATAGGGTTCCTTCAAACGCAGTATTGATACCTCTTCGACTTGCCCAATACTTGATCATTAGAATGAACTCACGTACTCTCTTGTCTTGTGCATAACCCTTGAGCATCTTAGAATTGTAAATCGCCAAACGATTCTCAATAGAAATATCAACATCAAGTCCAGAGCGTGAATCAGTAAATTTCACAATAGGGATTTTAGCCTTTGGAATTTGCTGGATATCCATCATTCCTTCTTCCTTCAATAGTCCTGCAATCTTTCGAAGGACTTTCTTAGGCTGCTCTCTTTTGAACGAGAGGCATAAGTCGAGATCTCCTGTGCCCAATGAAAGTCCAGTGACCGACGAACCGAATGCTTGGACCTTTGCATTTCTCTGAAATCTACGTTGTAACAGCCCTGTAAGGTGGCGAGTAAGTGATTCCCTACTTTTGGCTTTTCCATCACCAACTTTTTTGAGAATCTTACTGATCTCTTTGTCCATTTCGATGATGAACTGTTCATCAACATTGGTAAGAGAGGGAATCTCAATATCGGTTGAGAGATGGCTGTACAAGAACGGCCAACGGTTCTGTTGTTCCACGGTCAAACCTGTGGTTTTACAAACGGTCATTCTTCCTCACCACCTGATTGTTGTTCAGATTGCTTCCGTCGTTCTCGAGCCAATGCACGAGTCGATTTACCGCCTTCATTGACTCGTTGAGCATCGATTAACAATTCATGAAATCCTGAATCCAATGCCCCTTTCCAAAAGTCGATTCCTCGTTGACTTTCATCAAGGGCTTGAGCGAGACGTGTCGTACGCCCGTCAGCATGCTTTCTCTTTCGCTCATTGTCGACGTATGTGTCGTGAAAAATTTGATTCTCATCGTGAAGTTGTACCATTGCTTGATGAGCCTTGTCTGCAGATTCAAGCAGTTGTTTTGCCTTATCTCTAAGCTCAATCATTTTATGAATTTCAGAGAACGTTTCCTTTCTCTTTTCGACCCAAGCCTCATGGTCACGCACGAGATTCTTCATTTCGCTAAGGGTCGCTCTCTCGTCAATATGTGTGCCCCAGTTTGTTTGGAGTGTGAGGTCAAGAGCATCAAGCCGTTGTTGTAAACGCTCCTTTGCCCATTCAGGTTCGGGTTCACTTCCACCTTTCGTCTTTGGTGCATTTTCACGAATCGAGTTTGCTTCTAAGAAGAGGAGTTTAGCTTTTGCCTGAGCGTCATTTCGTTCTCGCTTAAGTGAAGAAACCTTGTTGTTTACAGAGTCTCTTTTCTCCTTTGCAACTCTTGCAATTGCTGCTGCTTCTGTGAGTTCGTTCGTTCTTGCATCGAGTTGTTCTGGGATTTCCAGAGCAAGTCGCTCTCGCCTGTGAAGTATGGCTTTCGCTAGAAACTCAGGAGTAATGGCCAAAAGCTCCTCGGGCGTCATATGTTTCGCCGACTCTGCAACCTTGAATAAACCTCCCGCTGTAACATATTTCGGCATCATGCTCAAGAACCCCCATGAGTTCAAGCAATGTATGGAAGGTCAACAGGGATTTATGTCTCATATCTTCTTGGTTGGAATTTTGTTGTGTTCGGTAGTCACCTTGCCAACTGTTCAGGCTTCCAGTGGGTTGATTCTGATGCAAGAGTCGACTCTAGATTTTGATGACACTTCTTCCTTCTTGGGAAATACAACCAACGTTTCGTTCGATCTCGTGGAGCAGAATAACTCTGCGGGGATCGTCTATGTGAATGCGACATTACTCGATTTGAGTGGGCAATTGTTGTGGTCGGAAAATCAGTCCCATTCTCTTTCTGGAAACCAAATCAAGACCGTCTTGATTGTGTTAACCGATCTTGACGTTGGATACATGGAACTCCATCTGGAATTGTTTGGGGATATTGGTGAACTCTCGAATGGCTTTGTTTCTGAAACAACTGTATCATTACAGCGCCTATCTCCCTCATTGATTGATTTCGTGGGTGCTTCAGCAATTACCCTCTCAGGTATGGATGCCTTGGGCCAACTCACGACGAATTCCACAATTCGGCAAGGAGATTTCATTCAAGTCGAAATCCCAATCGAAAACGTTGGAGATGTTGATGGAACAGAATCATTTGTTCTTGATGTGGGCCAAGAAACATGGAACGAGACTCTTCATTATCCAAACGTTCTTGTCGAAGGAACATCGACTGTCGTTCTTGAGTTCCAATCAACAAGTAAGGTTGTTGAGGGGGAGATCTGGATTAATATAACCATGAATGAATCTGAATCATCTCTCTATCTTATCTCTGCTATTGGCCCTCCTCCGTTGCCAAACGCAACGATCTCTTTCGATCTTGTCACAGAAAATGTCGTTGCAGGGTCTGAGGTTTCCTTCAATGTTACACGTACAAATCTAGATGGTGAACGCTCATTCAACGGCATTACCGTTTGTTATTTCGAGGATGATGAAGTCCTCAATCAATCAACAATTCTCTCTATAGACGAAGAAACAGTTCAGTTCATCACCTTCATCGCTCGTCCAGGAATCCTTCAATGTACGTTCATAGGAGATCGAAACGGTGCGACAAACAGTGGTTATGCAACATATACGCTGGAAGACCTTGAATCGGCGATTTTTGATGGAGCTGGCCCTTCCGGCTTGGCCCTGATTGGTGGTCCATGGCATGTTGATGACCAAATCGACCTTTCTCTTTTGCTTAGAAATCAAGGAAACATATCTGGGCAAGCGACATTAGAAGTTCGTTCAAACCTTGACGTACTGGTCGCTAACACTTCAATTACGCTTGAACAAGGCCAGGCAGGTGATATCGCTCTTTCTTTCATATTGGATGAATCCGGACTTCAAGACTATCATTGGATGATACGCTCTGCGGATGGAATTGTACTAAGTGGATTGAATGGAACGTTCTCAGTTGATGTAAGTGCAGAACAAGCCATGTTCGCTGAAGTCATTGCCATTGAAGCTCAAGGTGAGGTGACCATAGGATGGAATGTTTCAATCGATAACGGAGTTCCAAGAGATGTCAAGCTTCGATATGGGTACAGAATCTCAGGAACAGATGTATTTGTTTCAGAACAAATCGTTACTCTCGGCTCGGGAATTGTCACTGGGCAGACAACGATCGGTGAGGTCCCTGGTTCTGAGGTGATTCTACGAATGAGCGCTGTTGGATGGACTGCTTCCACATCAAGTTTCATTGCTACTGCACCTCTCTCCGGAGATGAACCGTTGTATGCTATGTCGATTAATCCGATAACAATTCCTCGGCAAATGGAAGAAGGAAGCATGGCTACTGTGACGATTGATCTCGAAAATACAGGTCAATTATCTGGACCAGCAGGAGAGATGCTCCTGATTGATTCAGATGGGACCATCCTTGCCCAATCAACCACCTCTGCAATTACTGCAGGCTCTGCTTCCAAAGCCGATCTCACATTCAAAGTTCCATTAGGAGCAGAACTTATTCTTACTGCACAATGGACTTTTGACAACTCTGTACTCGAATCTGAAGAGAGTTTCACCATACAAGCAAAAGAAATTGAAGAAGAAGGCTTTGAAATTCCATGGGTTGCAATAGGCGGTGGAATAGCTACTTCTGCAGCCATTATTTTGGTTCTTCATTTGCGACGTTCTCCTGGTTCTGAGGCGGAATTGCCTGAAAAGAAAAAGAAAGAGAGTAAGAAGGTCACTAAGAAAGAGGTTGAATCTGTTGAACGCTCATGCCCATCTTGTGAACGAACGTTGCGTATACCGGGAGACTATTCAGGAACAGTACGCTGTCCTGATTGCTCCGAGCGCTTTGACGTTGAAGCAGAAATTGAGGATGAAATCGAATTGGATGAAGAATTTGAAGATTTAGAACTCATTGAAACTCCGCCTACAAAGGTGGAGATATCCTGTCCTGAATGCTCATCAACACTCCGTGTGCCTTCTGATTACGGAGGATCTGTTCGCTGTCCGTCTTGTTCTACTGTTTTCTCTGCCAAGCAGAACGAATAACCAAAATGTTGAATCGAATAAATACGTGGGATTTCTATGGCGGGTCATTTTCAAGAATTCGAGGACGAGTATCTCGAAACGATGTATGAGTTCTATGAATCGGATCAACATTCCAGAGTACGGACTGGAGATTTAGCAGAGCGCTTGGGCGTATCTCCTGCTTCTGCAACCGAAATGATTCAGCGGCTCTCTGTCAAAGGCTTCATTGATTATGTGCGCTACAAGGGCGCACAATTGACTGAGAAAGGTTTGATTCATGGCCGTACTATGAAACGAAGACATCGACTTGCAGAGGTTCTTCTTGAACGGATACCATTCGATGGAGATGCACATGAAACAGCTTGCCGTCTTGAGCATGCAATCGATGATGATCTGGAAGTAGCGTTAACCATCTTACTCGGCGATCCTGAACTCGATCCAAGTGGGAGAGAAATTCCAAAGCCAAGTAAGAATATTGGCGAAAGAATCTCGAAAAAAGTGAGTGGCTATGCCTCTCTTTTGTCACTCCCTGTCGGACAAGAAGCATCAGTTGCTGGGATTCTCGTTTCTGAAGAACTGGTTGGTTTCTTTGGAGAACGCTTGGCCCTTGGTTCTGTTATCAAATCTCTTGGTTCTTCGAAATATGAGGCGAATGGAACAATCATTGAAGTTGATTCTGGAATCTCCGAATCAATCATCGTACGATTGAATTAACTGGGAAATCCAATAGATTTCCTTCTCTTACAGGACGAACGCTTTTGACTCATGTTCTCAAGGGATGTTCGTGAGCGAGACTGTTGATTCATCATTACCCTCCGCTTTGGAGTCTCCTCTATTAGAAAGAGAACGGTTTCTTCTTTCCATAGATGACCAAATTCTCTCTTCTGGATTACGCTTAACTTTGCTTCTCCCTATCTTTTCCCTCTTCATACTTCTAGGGTCATGGGCCTATGAAGGAACGGATCCGAATTGGTGGGAATCTAGTATCGAACCTTCTCTTGGGCAATCCTTCAGTACAAGCCTGCTACTGCTCGGTTCAGTTGTAGGGCTAGGATGGTTGTTTGTTCTTGGCTTGCATCGATATAGAATTTCACTCTCAAATTCTGCATTCGCACAGGCGATTAAAATATCTCAAGAACAGCACCAAAGTATTGAGGCATTGCACGGTTATGATGGAATGGCCCATCGTATTCAGAGCCAGATACGATTGCATTCTCTTTCGTTTACGAGTGCTGTATTAGGTTGCATTGGATTTGGTTTTGTGCTTCTCTTCGGACTTGAGATCTCACTTGGCAGAAACATCTTCATTATGTCATGGGGCCTTCACATGCTTGCCCTAGGATTGCACATGTCGACCAGACAGCATCGGTTTAATATGGTCAACAAATCTGGTTTGTTAGATGCATTCGAGGCGCCTGTTCACCCATCTACTCTGGAAAGTGTTTTTGATGACATGATCCGAACCCAACTCGACCCTTTGCTTCGCTCCAAATACGATTTGTTGATGCGTACGGTCCAAAGTCACGTCAAGCGTGGGGTTAAGCATGACTTTGCACGAGAAAAAATCCTCATGACACTCTATCGACATTACAACGGAATGGATTCAAAAACCATGAAACTTGAATTTGAAGAAGTGATAAAAGAAGATGGAATACAAGCCCTTCTCGATGAAGAATCCTTCAGTCTTGAACTATGGCTTGAATTAATCGAGCATGCGAGGAACCAATGTCCAGCATTTTTCAGACTGGTTGATCGTATTGAACAGGATATGGAATTTGGAAGACCATCTGCTTTGAAGGATCTTGTCTTCGAAGTCGATCTTGAAAACGTCGTTACGAATAGAGCGAATCTATTTGTCTTCATGCACAATCTTTCCAAGAAGAGCAAAACAGTTGTGTTCCGTGTACAATCTCCTGATTTCCGTCCGCATGAAATTTCGATGCGGTACGAACTTGCGCCAGGAAAGGAAGTCTGGTGGTCTTCGGAATCGCTACCGATTTCTGCTGAAGGAAATGAAGATGTATTAGGAAAAATGACTGGGTTGCTTAAGGATGGTACCATGGCATGGCAGACGCTCCTTCCCGAACGGTTTGGTGATGCTACTGTTTCTGTACGTTTGGAAGAGCCAAGTGGGGACTTACTCATCGGCCGACAGATCAACGTCAATGTCCGTAATGAGTTCAAATCAAGATTACGTCGTTCAATATCGGTAACCAGTCAGTTGCTCGGTTCATTGATTATTGGCTTCGGAGCAGTGCTTGAACTCCTCGATATTTTCAATGTTTGAAGGTCGTTCTTGAATCCATAGGTTTGAAATGCAAAACCACTACGCAGTGGTATGTTGGGTTCCAAAGACCAAGCAGAAGAACGCCCAGATGCAGACCTACGCGACCGCTTGCATGCGATGGAAGCAAAGGTTCGCAAGTTACGTGATGTGCGTAATAACTTCAGTTCTGAAGCTCGTTCTGCTGCAGATCAGCGTAATGCAGTCCAAGGGCAATACAAAGAACACAAAGAAAAGGTTGAACTTGTACTTGCAGAAGTGAAAACCATTCGTGCAGAAATCCGATTGTTCAAGGAAAAGCGAAATGCAATCCAAGATCAAATCCGTTCCATCATCGGCCAAGCAAAAGGACGACGTGGTGAAAAGAGCCAGAAGAAGAGTGCAACAGCAGAACACGCTCAATTGAAGCGAGATGTTACGAATTTAGAAAACCTCTACAACACATCTGCAATGGGGCCTAAGAAAGAAAAAGAAACCATGGAAAAGATCAAGCAAATGAGTCGTCGAATGGAAGAGTTATCTCCTGATGTTGAAGCATTTGAACTGGTTGCAGTCGATCTTGATGACCTTGATTCTGCAATTAAGACCCTCAAAGCTGAAGCCGATGCTTCACACCAAGCAATGCTCGAAGCAGTTGGTCGTGCCGATGAAAAATCAAAAGAGGTTGATGAAGCCTTTTCTCACCGAGATTTCCTCAAGGCTGAAGGCGATCGTCACCACAATGAATACGTTGCTCTACGTGGAAAAGCAGACGACACACATGCTAAAATCGATGAGATGATGACCGACGTTAACAAGGTTAGAGATGAACTTAACATGGCTCGTGAAGAGCGTAAATCATGGATGACTGACCACAATGAAGCAGTTTCTAAGAGTTTGAAGACTGGCGCTGAATCTGAAGAAGTCGCAGAAGGATTGATTTCAAGTCTTCTTGACAAAGGAACCCTCACCTTTGGTGGTATGGGCAATGAAGAAACAACTGCAAACAACCCTCCTCCACGACGTGGTGGGAAGAAGAAGATGCGCCGAGTCGACATGTCTGCTGGTCGCCGCCGTTGATCGACATGCTTGGAATCATAATGGCCGGTGGCCAGGGCTCCCGCCTACGACCAATTACTGATGCTCGACCAAAACCTATGGTTGAAGTTCTTGGACGGCCAGTTATTGATTTTGTAAAAGATTCAATGATTCAAGGTGGTGCTGATTCACTGATCGTTACGACTGGGTATCGTGGTGAAATGCTTGCAGCCCATGTTGAGCAATGGAACACGGAATCTACGACTGGTCGTATCAATCAAGAGCATACGCCTATGGGGACCGCGGGCTCTGTTCGCCTCCTCATGGATGAAATTACAGACACAGTCATCATTGGTTCTGGAGATTCAGTTGCTTCATTCGATGTGGCAGCTCTTTTGCGAGCACACCAAGAAAGTGGAGCAAAAGCCACGATGGCTCTTTGGGAAGTAGAAGATCCAAGTCCATTTGGTATTGTAGGTCTTTCAACTTCAACAGATGGTGATGTTGATGGAGAACTTCGTGAAGGTTTCATTCGAAAGTTCAAAGAAAAACCAACTCCGGAAGAGGCCTTTTCCAACGTGATCAATGCTG
>Ga0209666_1001884_pt1 | contig 15798 bp, 13 predicted proteins | sample SaaInlV_125m_DNA_FD_184679 | JGI IMG/M metagenome (GOLD analysis project Ga0209666, IMG submission 184679) | Marine microbial communities from expanding oxygen minimum zones in the Saanich Inlet - Saanich Inlet SI037_S3LV_10m_DNA (SPAdes)... | ecosystem: Environmental > Aquatic > Marine >...
AGGTGGAGGTGGAGGTGTTGCTCCAACACCATTTGTTTTCCAGGCACACTTTGAAGCTGGAGAATTGTTCGATGTAAATGAAACTGTATTACCGGGTAATGTTATACCACCAAGCTCAAACCAACCATCTTCAAATTCCGCCTCTGACAACGGTTCCATGCCTCCCCCCAAGCCCAAAATCGTGGTTCGCAAAGCAGCTGATGTGATGGAATCGGGTGGCAGCAAGGGTGGTAGCAGCAAGAAGAGCAACAAGAATGGGGGTCTTTTTAGTAGGCGTAAGGAAACGGATAATGATACCTCTTAGTGCTTTAAAACTTCTTACTGTGTTTTATAAGATATATTTTAGCTTGTAAATCCAATAAACTCAAATTATGCATTTTCATAATTGGCCCCGAAGCATGACAGTTGTGTATTTATGCCCGTCCAGTTGATATACACCAATGTGTGCTATTTCCGGCACAACGAGTTCCATTATGTTTCCTGCTTCGAGTGTTCTGAATATATCCTCGGAGTCGTCGCTCTCAGCCGAAGAGCGTCTTTTACTGCTCAAAGATGCTGTCAGCACGCTTATTTCTCGAGAGCGGGGATGTGTTTATACAAAAAAGCATCTACGATTGGATGTAAGTTTGTGCAATGACAGTTCAGGAAAGCATCAGGTGCTGTGTGATATGCAAGGGGGGTTTGGTCGTGTTGTATCTCAGAACGAACTTCATGGTGCGCTTGGACTCCCCGATGACTCATATGTTCTTACTATTACGGGCCCTGAAATTAATAAAGCAGAAATGGTTCGACGAAATGGACTAACTGACACATTAGAACTTCGACAGCAAAGTCCAGGTGAATGGCGTTTCAATGTAAAAGAAGGCTTGAACAAACAGCTTTTAATCCACCTTAACACTAAAGACACTCTACATTTTGATTTCTTGAATGCACACTGTTATGAAGAAGAATCAAACTCCGTATCTGATTCAAAATTCCATGTGCATTGGCTTTCATCAATTGCGGACGACGTCAAAACTGTCGGATTGGCCGCTTCAAGTGTGGCGGAGGCAGAAAGTGTGTGTATTCCCAAGCACAACGCATTGAATGGAGATCCCAAAGCCAAAATCACTGTATTTGACCTCAAAGAGGAACTTTCGAGTCTGAACCGCAAGCTTACTCGAATTGTTGGCACCGCCCAAAGACTCAACGATCGATATCTCGTTTCTGGAAATGATGGGTGGTATGATTTGTTTGCTCCAGGGGGCAAGATTTTTCACGATAAAAGTGTGATGCGCGTAACCAGTGACAATTCGTTTATTCAAAACGATCTCTTGCAACTTCAGGAAAATGTTGCTTTGATAATTGCTCACGTCCAAAAATTAGGCGAGCAAGAGCTTGTCTATGAACCTGGAGACATTGACACAATTGTACAAAACCTCTTTCTTTTTGGAGACAACGACCAACATATAACCTCTCTCGAAACATTATGCAAAATGAGACAGAATCTACTCTCACATGTATCGGATGCCATTCATGCTGGGAAAGATTACAAAACTACGCACAAACTGGATAGCGTCGTGAACCGCCGAGCACACTTCATCACACTTAGTTGTGTAGATGCAGGTCTTCGAGCCCAAGTCCGGCTTATGAGCGAGATGCCAATGCATAATTGCTTGTTGGACATTGATATGGGAGCGTATCAGATGCGACAGATTATGGCTAATAATGGAAGCAATGACATCAAGCTTGACGTAACCGTCGCTGAAAATTGCCTTCAGAAAATCCTGTCAATTCAAAGTATGATTCGCGCAAGCATGCAAACCCAAAACGAGAGTCGAATCAATCAAAGTAATCAAAGTGATCAAAACAATCAAAGCAATGAACACGTGCTTGTTGGGGCGATTCGCGTGCAGAAGATTCTTCATGCTCTGTCTCGCAACGACTGTGTCCACATCTCCACGGGTTTCAATCATTATTACCGAAATGATGCGACTTCAAGTATCGGCAAACCTTTCAGCACAGAACATTGTGAGCAGATGTGTACTGAAATGCAAAAGAACAAAATGTCAAGCAAGACCACCACTTATCAGGCCCAATGTATCATGTTAGGGATGCTAGATGCGGATCTGCGACATCGAATTATTTCTCCTTTGATTCACAAGCATGTCAAGGGAGCAATTATTGCCACACAAGAGGGTAAGGAATGCACTCACGCAGATCAAATAGTAAACATCTATAAGACCGACATACAACTTCTGGTAAAACTAGCACTCGGAATGCAAGAATCGGCAGAAACAACTCACACTTTTGCGTTTTTGAACGACCCATTGGTGCACACGGGATACAATGATGATAACAAAACATCGTTGCTTGTCAACTTGATGTTTAAGAAATAGACATTTAAAAAGATTCCATTTATATTATTTTTTTTTAAATTTGGTCTTTTTTTTCTCCTCGAAGAACAAACTAACTGTATGTATAGCAATAATATATAAAATCAAAACAAATCCATTTTCTATATTGAAAACTGAGAGAGCTTTGCTTTGAAGTTGATCAATAATAACATTCACGACTATCAGCAAAAATATTTCTAGAATGGTGTTATTCTGTAGATGTAAAATTGAAATAATTTGTATGCTGGTAGTATGAAGGATCACAAACACACAAGCTAACACAAACGTAACAATCGGATCAATTTGCAGTTCTTGGTACACTAAAAATAGTTGTTGCGCTCCTTTCCATATTGCATAATTCCTCCCTTCTGTGAAACTAACTGATAACTGCATCAACGCATCAATTGAAAATAGAGTTACAATTAAAAATGCCGTGGACGTATGTAAATCACTTGCATTGGTATCAATCGTTGTTACTGAAGTGAGCAATATATTAATCGCGACCATATTAAGAGCTTTCACAATGTACTGCAGTGTTTTCCGTTGCTCCAAATACTCTTGGTTTTTATGCAATAGAATGCAAATCAAAACGCACAGAAAAGGAGGGGACCATCCAAAATTTAGTTGATTTACGATATTTTGAGTCGCATCCGTGTACATGTAAAGCAAAATGGTAATGGCCCGAGATACATACTCTTTTCTTTGTAACTGCCCGGGAATGATAGAAGCAAATAAAAGCATCGCTGTGGTCACTGTAAATTGTTCCAAAAGTCTTGACGATTGATTGATTGTCATCGATGCCAAAATTTCATTGCTGGTCGCAGTGTTGATCAACGCTTGTGCTATTAAGCCACTGCTCAATGAGGCTACCACCGTAAGAATAACATTTACATTTAACAACAAACTACTTGCAAAAGTCGTATTGATAAACAACAAAAGACTCGCATTGACCAAAATAATCTCATGATTACTCAACACCATCTGCAACGTCTTGAAAATAAATCGAATCAAGGTAAAATTAATAGCAGAATCCAATCTCGCAGCAATGTCAATGAAATCCCCCCAGACATCAATTGGGGGTGGCCCAGATCCTGATACCGTTGTCATTAGACATGTTTTTAATTGTGTTATATCTGCTTATTTAACACACATTGTAAACAATTCCAAATGATTTTCGAATTCACTTTTTACCTGTGTCTAATTTCCGGTGGAATTGTTGTTATCAGCATGCTGTACTTGCCTTTAGAAATGCACACCTCTTCAGAAGCAGAAACGCCGCGCGTAAGAACTGACAAGGAGACATACACGGAAATGGTGCGATTCTACATCCGCGAACTCCAGGCACCGGAACACGAAATGAAGCGCCGCCAAGCACTGCTATGCGCCATCATTCTCGTCGGTTCGATTTCACTTGTGCTTCATTTTACATCAGGAGCAGAAGAAGCAGCAGACGATTGGTTCATGCCACCAAAAAAGAATACTTACGATAATTCGGTAGACATCAATGAAGTCAAAAATTCAGTATACAATGACACTGTAGATTGACGTTGTGTATTGTCAGTATACAATTCACATGGCACAATGTAAAAAATACGATGTAAATCTCCACACCACATTGTTAGCTTGTATATAAGAAATACATGAACATTGTTAATGGCCGAAGGTTCATCTAGTCAAAACATCCCTAAGTCCGAGCAAAAGGCCCCCGAAACCGACACAAAGCCAGACTTTTCTAATATTCTCTCACATGTTAAGGATCTAGAGCAGAAGCTTAGGAGCTTTGAGAGTGAAAACACCAACCTTAAGCAGCTCAACGCTCGAATGTCCCAAAAGACACAGGCAGACATGCAAAAGATTGCGGAGAGCATGTACACCTCTTGGCTCAAGGACCTCCCCATCGAAAACGAAAAGATCAAGGATGACTTCAAATGCAGCATGGATCATTTTGTCAAGAACGCAGCTGAGGATAACGGCGTGTGGAGGATGATGGTCGCAGCCTCGGACCTCCATCGCCAGCGCCAGCACGACTTTGACAAGCTCCAGGAGGAGAATGACGAGCTCAAGAAGCGTGTAAACGGCATGTACGCAGACTCCAACTCGCGTACTGTGGGTGATAAGTCCAAGGCCGATGATCAAATTTCTCGCGATGACGTCAAGCCCGATATTAATATGTGGGATGACTTTGCTAGGCAGATTGGCACTGTATTTTAAAAAAATCACATTTGATCTGGCACCCAATAAACATTTGTTAAAATTTTATATATAACAAACTTTCTTTTCATAAAGTGTGTAACACCATGTCAGACAAAGAGGACACAGATGGCAAAGACCTTAAACGAAGGAAGATTCTAATTTTTCATGAAGTTGACAAAACATACAAGTTATGGCTCAAAAAGCAAAACGTGTCTTTGCAGGAACCATACAAGAGCTACCCGCCCAATGGAGAGGAAAGCTGTAGTGGCCCGACAGACTCCAACTCGCGTACTGTGGGTAAAAAGTACAAGGCCAACATTCCTGTGAGTGAACAAAATCTCAATCCCGTCTCTCCCTCAAAGCGTCTGTCCTGTATATGGCCATGATGCTGTCTACGGTCTTCAGGTAGGCTTGTAGCATCTTCTGGTCAACCACTTTTTTGTTAGTCTCTGCACAAATAGTAATGCAAGCATCCTTTGAGACGTAAGCAACCTCCAAGAGATCATTCAATAAAGTGGACAAAACGACCTTTTGATGCCTCACGTGATATTTCATGTGATTCAAAAACTGTTCCTTGGAAAAACATCTACCCGGCAAAGCACTCAATGCCTGAGACACCTGTACTGCCATTTCGTTTAGGTGCACCTTTCCCATGTTTTCTAAAATGTAAGCATTGACTTCATCCACAACTGCGTGTCCACAACCCGTTAATTCACATAGCACACATGTTTCCCCATATTGCATGTTTGTGTCGCCGGTCTGATTCGAATAACGACCAGAAGAGCCGTTAAAATATGAAGAATTGTTCAGGGGCATTGGGAATACTGTTGGAAATGCTATATAATGGCAAACACAACGCATTTAAAAACTGATTATGTCGAGTCAAGTTCACCAGACATTATAAAGCATAGCATAAAAGTTAACAATAATGAATAACCCAGTTTACATTAAATATTTTTTGTTAGTTTGCATGTCATTAATTCCATTACTTGCTCTTGAAAACGCCCCTTCAGCTTTTCTACTTCAAGCATTCGCAGTTGGTGCTTACAGTTTAAGTACAGAAGAATCCGAAAAAAATCAAAAAAAAACAGAAGACTACATAAAATTAATACTACCCTTCTACATGGTTTTCCTCGTGGCAGTTCACCCAACTGATTTCAATTCTGCTCGTGAACTCCACACATGGATTTATGAGTTCTAGTTGTAGAATCAAACAGCTTGGAGTCGTGACTCACAAGTATTTGAATTCTCGTTACATGCAAATTGATATTCAATAAATTGTAAAATTAAACTACGTGATAATGCTTTCTATATAACAAAGTTTGGATATTCTCAATGGGCAATGTCATATCTGCCAAAACTATAGAATCCTACAAGGAAAGAGTCATTTCCCCATTTGCCTTTCATGCCCCCGAAAGACCCACTTACATCAAAAGCAAAGAAGTCTTGTTTGTGCATACTATAAAAAACCAGAGAATTGCAACATATTTTGTGAATTACGAAGGGGATCATACTCGGTATTGGGGGGAAAAACAGTACACAGACGATCGAAAGGTTATTTTGCTCAGCCATGGAAACGCTGACGACATTGGAGCCTGCAAGGCATATTGCAAGTGGCTAGCCCACACATTTGATGCAAATATTGTCACATACGACTACATTAATTACGGAATATCCGAAAAGGGCCAAACAACAGAGCAAAATATGCAAGAAGCCATTACTGCAGTCTACGAATATCTGAACCGAGAACTCCAAATCCCACATGAAAAAATTGTGCTCATGGGCAAGTCTTTGGGAACCGCACCCACCATATATCTCGCATCCAAGGACTTCATGGACGATATTCACGGGATCGTGCTTATCTCTCCACTGGCTTCGGGAATTAGAGCTGTCATGCCCAAAAAACTTCTTAACTCCTCCATGTTAACACCAATGACAGAATATTTTGATGATGTCTTCTGTCCATCAATTAACCTCGTAAACTTCGTACGCGTACCGACTTTCATCATCCACGGAAAACAGGATGATATCATCCCCGTTCAAAATGCCGAAATGCTTGTTACACGACTGCATCGCAAAGCCTATTACCCTCCGTTGTACGTCCACGCCAAACATAACGACGTCGAGAGTGGAAATTCAATCGCGTTCCGCGACCAGATGATTGCCTTCTTCAAGTCATGCGACGCCCGGAGGCTCGAGACGAAGGACGAGGAGACTTTGGTTTCTTATTGATTTGTATAGAATCCAATAAAAGATATTTACTATATAGGAAATATTTGTTTTTGTTTTGTAACACATACGATGCAAATTCACGACAACGATGTCATCAATTTTTTATTATTGATATGTATGGATTCAAAATGGTTGAATGCGTTCTTCAGGCAGCCATTTACTTGTGAAACCCAAGAGGTTGATACGGTTCAAGTCCCCACAGATGTCAAAAAAGCATATGACAAATTGTTTAGCAAAAATCATTCGGATCGTGGCAAAGAAAAACAACAGTTTGAAGACTTCAAGAAGTGGTTCAATCATTTGTTAAAGGCGCATAAAGAAGCAGTTGAGTTTTTAGAAATCATGCAAATGAGTTATTATTACACTAAGATCTCAAATAATGCATCTAATCTCACAACTTCGGACGACAATGGATACATGGTCCCTAAAGATGTCAAGGATTCATGGAAGCAATGGTGTCTCGAGAATCACCCAGACAGGGGCGGCACTACCGAAATATTCCAAACAACAAAAGGAAAATATGACTCATTCAAGGATTGGTTTAAATATGTACTTGACATCCCAAGCAAGACCGCTATGGTGGAGTGCATGTTCTTGGGTCATTTGCAATCAAAAACGGATGCTTCCTTGGAAAAGGCAGAGAATGCGCTTAAAGAGGGTGAGTACCAGAAAGCAATTGAACTCTCTAAGTTGGCGGAAGAAGAGAACAAGAAGTATGTGAAGGCAAAAGATGGTGCCTCGGGACCTTCTTACAGAAAACAACAAGAGAAATTTAAAACAGCAATTGAAACGATCGAAAAAAAAGCCAGGGATGGTCTTGCTAAAGGATCATGCTCCAGTGTCAACATCACTGACATGCGAGCGAAAGATGCCCAAATCGAAGCCCTCCAAACCCAAAATGGATTGCTTCAGGCTGAGAACGAAATTCTCAAGACCGATAATATATCGACCATGAACAAGAACAACAACCTCGAGAACACGATTAAAACTCTAAGACAGGAAGTTTCGAGCCTCAACAATTGTAAGGCCTCAGAGACCCAGATGCAAAAGACTCTTGAAGAAGAGTTGAAACATCAGAACAGAGAGCTGCAGATGAGACTTGATGAGTCTGAATCTGCAAAGCTCAAGGCCATGCAAGACAACCAGGCCTTACGGGCACGAGTAGAATTCTTGGAAGAAAAATGCAATGAACTTGATAAGAAGATATTAGCAGCACGCACGTGTTTGAGCTAGTAAAGGTCAAATATGTTATGACCTAGTATTGAGTCTCACGGTCATACTGTGAGTCTCACATCATGACCAATTTCAAAATTGACTTTTCATTAAAAGCAAAAACGAGATTTTTTGTTATATTTAACACCCCATACTTACTTCTCAAGCATGCAAATCTTTGTAAAGACACTCACAGGCAAAACCATCACGCTCGAAGTAGAATCCTCCGACACCATTGACATGGTGAAATCAAAAATCCAAGACAAGGAAGGCATCCCCCCCGAACAGCAACGCCTTATCTTTGCAGGCAAACAACTCGAGGATTCACGCACGCTGGCGGATTATAACATTCAAAAGGAATCCACTCTTCACCTCGTGTTACGACTTCGTGGGGGGGTTGCTCTCACATACGCCCGCAAACATGGCCATTACCCCAATTCCGTGCGCATAAATCAACTCCGAAAAAGAGACATGGCCCCAAAAGCCTTGAGAGGAAGTAGCACACACCATAAAAAACTGAACGTATTCATGAAACCAAAAGACTTGGCAAGAGAACAGGCAAGTATCGAAAACCGGGATTACGACGCTGCACTAGATACACAGTCCAATTCTCAAAACTATAAAGTCCTCATCACCACCAAAGACACCCACGAACCAATCAACCTCTCTCTGTTCGAGGAAATTGATATTGAAATTCCACATACCAGTCAATCAGATACACACTATACAATCACACGCCCTATCTCGAGCCTCAAAATAAAGAAAAGTGAGGGAATGGGGGCCATGCATCGATGTGAGGTCAAAATTGAAAAAAACTAGTATATTAGATAAAAAAACAAGATTGTGTAAATCAACCATGAATGTCACATTGATACCAGAGGACCCACATAACAAGAATCTGTGTCCAATGAAATTTGGTTCGGGAAATTTTGTAATTGGCCGCAAAAAAAATGACAGCGATGTTCCGCCCAATCATCAAATTCCTGATATTGAATTTAATGTGTGGAAAAAAAATGGAAGCATTGAAATACGCAATGCAACTTTGAGTACTCGTCACGCCCAAATCCAAGTTGGCAAAAATGTAATAATTACTGACATGAAGAGCTTGAATGGTTTGGCTATCAACGGCGTGGTCCGTTCATCCCAAAACGAAGAAATCTCAACCCCGTTAAAAAATGGAGACAAACTTTTACTGTCTTGTTGCGGAAATCTAAGGCCCGGTGAAAATATTAAATCAAGTGCGAAATCATGTCCTTACCAGTATGAGGTTCAGATTACTTTTAACGCTGATTCTGGATCGACTTATCCTGAAGTGAGAAAGTATTTTGTAAAACGCAAACAAGAACCAAAAAAGCGTAGAATCGAACGAATGTATGACTCTGACGACACTGATAGGGGGGAGACGAGTGGCAGGAGAATTAATTTTTCTGCAAGTCCTTCTCCAAGTCGTCAATGATCGAGACTATTTCACATCTTTATAAACCTTTTCACTATGTCATCCACCTACCTGGGCTGCACGTCTCACGAAATGTGGGACATCTTCGCGCACGTCGAAGCATTCAAGCTTCAAGCTCGCGTACGTGAGCTCGAGGCCGAGAATGTCTTTCTACGACAGCGCATACAGTGGCTGGAAACCAAAATCAATTGGGTGAAGGGGTTTTTAGTTCATTGTGGGCTTACAGCCTACGTTTATATCATATCCCCCTAGCCTGTTGAATAAAACAACACACGAAAAGATTTTTATTTTGTATTTAAGGATGAAAAGAAAGTTTAGTGTCAAGTACGACAATGATGACTCCCGAGTGCAAAGTTATGAATACGGTATGTCCCGGCCCTCCAAAAAAGGAGAACAGGACAGACGTCCAGAGGACATACACTCTCGTGCCTCAAAAGCTTGAGGACCGTTTTGCAACGCCACCCGATAATTAGTCTATGTAAATTTTACATAGAAAAGTCGTACCATGACCATTTTTCGTCATGACCATTTTTTGGTCCTATAATAACACAAAATAACCCAATTTCGAATGTCTCTGTCTACTCATCACCCATCTTCCACTCTACATTTCTCACACTTGTTATCCTTCAAGTAGTATCCATTCAAACACACGCATGGCACGCCACTTTTGCACAACAAGCCCTTTGCCACATTATCCTGGTTTGATTCGCACGTGACCTGTGAATTTACCCTATTTTCCTCGGAAAAACAGTAGAGTCCGTTTCGCGATTCTTTTGGTTTTACTAAATCCAATCGCTGTAATTTGTTTTCCAGTCGTGGCTGTTGTGCACCTGTCGAAGCATTTACAGTGATCTGGACCTCCTGGTTTCTGGCAAACAAAATACTGCCATCGTCGGGTGAGAGAGCCATATTTGTGATTGAGTCAATGTCCTCATCAGCAAACGTTTCCACGGTCGTAATTCCTGACACCTGATCTTCTTTCATGGCAATTTTTCTCAGGTGATTCTTGTCAAATACAAAAATTTCACCACCAGACTTGTCAACCAAAATCTTCCGCGCATCCTGGAAACGAATTCCACTGACAGGAATGCTAGCATCTCCAAAATCACCTTCTTGGCAGTTTTGATCAGGCTCCCCAGGACCTAGTAAAGTCTTGGCATATTTAGCATTGCCAGTCCTGTCAAGATTGATTCTGACTATACGACATGGCGTGCCCACCAAAATATAATCAACGTTAGTATCACCCGACGTGTACAAAGCCACTGAATGTGGCTGGCAAATCTTGTACGACTTGGCATTCGTTTCACTGACAAAATTAGCAGTAAAATGCTCTACTGATCCACACAAATCCGACGTTGCATCCTGTAAAAGTCGCCGACGAGAAATTGAACTATTGGAAGTATTGAAAAAATCCAAGGAGTAAGCAATCGCAATTCTTCCACCTTGAGCGTCAGAGGTCGAAACATCAACCGTTTGCATGTTGTCATCTTCAACACTGGCAATCTTGATTATTTTTTCCTCGTTTTCGTCATACATATACACATTCCGTTCACCACCAAACACTAAAACATTATCATCAATGGGACTCACAGCCGTTGCCTTAATAGCTTCGTTTTGAACTGGTATAATTTTGATTTGCACTTCATCAGTCAAACGATTTTGTCTCAAAATCACATTCGTAATACTGGTCTTTGTTGTGCCATTTACCACTTGAGTCGTTGCAATAGACGTCCCGGAAATGAGCTGTGAACCATCGGATGTGAATTCAAATCCCTGCTTGGCAGTTTCTGCCTCAATGTCAATCGTGTCCGTCAAACTCAAATCTTCAAAGTCGCCCACCAACACTTCACTCAAGCCAAAGCCCCCTCCATCACTTTCGCTAACCACGAGCAATGGGCGGCAGGAGGAACCGTCGCCATTGCAAACGGGAGGGTCACAGGAGTCAAACACGTAACACGAGCAGTTGAAATTTCCAATACCCTGTTTTTGGTATCCATACGCACACGGTACACAGAAATCACTGGAATTCCGAAAATAGTTTTCCGCACAGAGACAATCCTGTAAACGATTTTTGCCAGCGCCAAGCGTATTTGAATTTGATGGACATTGCTTGTAATATTCTTGATGGGCCATCACAGTTTTGGTTGGTGTGGGGGTTGTAGTCGTAGTTGTTGGTGTGGGGGTTGTAGTCGTAGTTGTTGGTGTGGGGGTTGTAGTCGTAGTTGTTGGTGAAGGAGTCGTAGTCGTAGTTGTTGGTGAAGGAGTCGTAGTCGTAGTTGTTGGTGTAGGAGTAGTAGTCGTAGTTGTTGGTGTAGGAGTAGTAGTCGTAGTTGTTGGTGCAGGGGTCGTCGTCGTAGTTGTTGGTGAAGGAGTCGTAGTCGTAGTTGTTGGTGCAGGGGTCGTCGTCGTAGTTGTTGGTGCGGGAGTCGTAGTCGTAGTTGTTGGTGCTGGAACGCAATCCTCCACTGCGTCACTGCCCGTGGGGGACGTGGAGCCCGATGGACAAGCCGTACAAGCATCTGAGCCCGTGACATCTTTGTACGTGCCTTCCACGCAGTTTGTGCAGCTTCCAGGAGCTCCAGTTTGTCCTGCTGGACAGGAGGGCGCACTTTTGCAAATACAATAATACGTGTTTGAATATCCGTCCATGTTGTTACAGTTTGTACTTGTAACACCTGTTGTGTACAAATAAAGACCATCATAACTTGAACGTATGCATCCCAAAGCCCCGTATGAAGCTCCAGGATTCACAAAAGAAACTTTAAGACCGAATCCCAGAGCAGTGTAACCAGAATTACAATCAGCTTGAGTCGTGATAATCGCATACCCATTGCTGACACAAGATCCACTTGAGACATAATGATATGTAGTTGCGCGCGCCCCCCGCGCCGCCAACAGAAGCGAGCCGAGCAGCAGCAGCACCCGAGACACAGAACTACAATTCATTGAGACACTTTATAATGTTCATTTATACATTTCATATCAAATACCTGTAATTAAATCATTCTAAACATTGATCAAGATATGATCCCTCCAAATAATATCCCTGTGGAACCTCAGCGTCACACGCATGAATGCAACGAGTCACGTCTTCTGTCCAAACATAATCAGGCAAACATTCACAGATTCCAGGACCCTCTTCAGCATTGCACCCAACAACGCTTGTGTTGGCCGAGCTGGAGCAATCGGCGCAGGGCCTGCATCCCACCAAGCCAAATTCATTCGCATATGTGTCAGTGGGACAATTCAGACATGCACTCTGCCCAACGTTGCTTTGAAATGTTCCAAAATTACAGTCAAGGCAATTACTTGACCCCGCGCTGCCACTAAACTTCCCCGCTTCACATGAAGTACAATTGTCAAATACAGCCCTTGCTACAGTTGAATATGTGCCGATGGGACATTCTTCACACACAACGGTGGGATTTGGAGCGTACTTGCCTACTTGACAGTCCGTACAAGCACTGGCTCCTGTTTCTGGACTGACAGTACCAATAGGACAATCAAGACATGTATCAACAGACGTAGCTCGTGAAGCAATGGAATAAGTGCCTGCGGGACAGGGAGTGCATGAAAAGGCATCAGAACCAAGATATGTGCCCGGGGGACAAGCTTGACAGCTTACTGCATTCATGAAATCCGAATCAAAGAAGGGTCCCCATTCACCAGGTACCCACAGAGATGAACGGGTGTTTTGCCAAATTTGGGTTGATTCGTGTGGAAAAAAGTGAATCATCTTGTCACTTTCAACACCGTTAAAAACAAACCAAGCAAGTCTGTGCTTGTTTTCATTCTCAATTAAGTAACTGGAACAAAGTGTACCACAATCCGCATGCATAAATCCAAGTTTTATTTTAAGACCCCCGTATACCAAGCCACCACGCAATTTCCATGTCAATCCCGATTCATAATCCCAATAGCCTTTGTAATATTGTTCCGTCATATCCCACGCAGTTCCAAAAGTGCTATCAAATTTGCGACTTATGAAAATTTGATCCGAATTCGTTGTAAGTTTGTAACCACTCCCTCCACATAGTTTACATGCTGTAAGATAATCAAATGAATTTTGTGAACAAGGCACACATTCACCAAATCCAGAATACCAGGAATAACTACCAGACGCACAATCTGTACACGGCGTTCCAAGAGCATACTTTCCCGCCGCGCACTGCACTGAACAAAGATATATGTTATTTGAAGGATCAGAGCTTTTCCCAGCTGGGCAGGAAGTACAAGACCCAGGCCAATATCCGGGATACTGCCCTGAGTAATCCCAATATCCACCTTCGACAAACTGGCCAGCTGAGCACGATGAACATATACCCAACCCCCTAGAGTTAGCAAATGTTCCATCAACACAATCAACACACACCCCACTTGTTGAATATTTTCCATAGTTACATTCCAAGCAATCGGATGCTGAAAAAATATTTGTATCTGCATACTTCCCCGGACTACAAGCCACACATTCACTAGCATCAGTACTAGGAAATTTACCAGTGGCACAATATTCACACGAACCACCACTGTGACTTGCCTTTCCCGGGGCACAGTCAATACAACTTGATGCACCAATACTTGTACCTCCATGCTTTCCAGCTGGACACATTTTGCATTCAGATAAACCTGATTCATCTGCATATTTACCAAGAGGACAAGCAGGACAACCATAGTCACCAAGGTTTTGATAAAGGGATCTTGCTCTTCCCGGGTTGCAAGGAACGCAATCCGTCACAGATGATGTAGTACCTTCTCTTGTAAATTGACTTGTTGTACCAGCAGGACATGGTTGACAATTACACTGTGACCCATCAACATACGTGTTATCAGGACACGTTTTACACGCACTCCTAGTGTAGTAATAATCAATTGAATATGGCGAGTTGGGATTTACAGTGCCTTGTGGACACGATATACACGAATAAAACAAATTTTCACATCTACCTGCTATTAAATTTCCATCTTGCCAGTGGTTTTTCAAAATCGAGTTACACTTACCATCACTGTCTGGATATGTACTATCTGCACAACACAAACTCCACATGCTGTAAGTATTACCACACCCACAATAAGAGGCATTAGAGCGCACCACAAGGGCCCCCAAAACTACGTAGAAAACCAGGATGCGACAGACTGTGTGTGGGGGGGGCATTTAAAGATAGAATGTGCGGACTTTAATATGTACATTAACTATGTATTTTTAATCATATCATATTGACACACTTCATTCATTTATTTATTTGAACAATGACTGTTTAATTTTAACATCATAACTACAAGTCTAATTCAAATTCAGCAGAGAGAAGCTTCATGTTAGCATCAATCCCTAGTTTGAGAAAATTCGGAGAAATTGCCGATGCTGAAGGAAGATCAAAGCATTGTTTATGTTTACCGAATAATGGATAATCACATACGGAAGCCCCTATGAGTGCATTGAAAGGGTTTAACAAGTCGTATCCACACCAACACATTTGACAATAACTTGTTACAGAACCCACATTACATGTATAATCACTTTTAGCACTTATTTCGAATCCTGCAAATCCCCAAAAGTAATCAAGTATTTGTATTGCTTGTTGTCTTTCAGCACTACAGTCACAGGAAATACAAACCTCCGATTCTTCGCCTTGAGCACCTGTAATATCATTATATTTACCAACAGGACATGACAGACATTCGCTGTAAGCATTGGTAGAATATTTTCCAGGGCCGCATGCTCGACATGCAATGCCACCCATCATAACAAAACCATCTTGAGCGTATTCAATATCGCCTTGACAATAATGACAAGCAGACGTTTCTTGTGAACGTGAAGCAATACTTGGTTTGTGTGCAGTGGTATACTTTCCGAATGGACAAATCGAACATGTTCCATAAAGATCCACATCAACATTATAATATCTGAAATATTGTCCAGCAGGACATGCTGAACAAGGTTGTGTTGGTAACTTCCAATCTGCATATTGTCCCGGGTTACATTTATTTTCACATGATGTTCCGTCCTTGACAAGTTTCATTTGGTTTAGAGTTGGTAAACAAGGTAAACAATCTCCGTTGTGAAAGTATCCATAACCTGGGTTACAGGCAATTGCTTCACACTTGTCAAGTAGTCTAGACTTCAAGTTGCTGGAATCGAAATCTGCTCTCCATTTATAACGATCTTTATACTTTTCTTCAATGTATTGACCGTTGTACTCAAATTTAGTTGCTGTACAGCAAGCTGTCCTGTCTTCGTTAGTTGCGCCTCCACAATAATCACACCCAGTGTTACCAATGTGTGTCTTGTAACGGGATCCGGAACACAAGTTACAAAGCCCCGTATATTGTAAA
>Ga0209666_1001887_pt1 | contig 15787 bp, 13 predicted proteins | sample SaaInlV_125m_DNA_FD_184679 | JGI IMG/M metagenome (GOLD analysis project Ga0209666, IMG submission 184679) | Marine microbial communities from expanding oxygen minimum zones in the Saanich Inlet - Saanich Inlet SI037_S3LV_10m_DNA (SPAdes)... | ecosystem: Environmental > Aquatic > Marine >...
CGAAGAAAGGCCGGGCGTGGTGAACGCCTCCGCGCCGTACTGCCACCAGCCCAGCTGCTTGAAGGTCTGCTGCTTGGCGAGCGCGCCCACGAAGTGCGCGACGGCGACGATGGGCGGGTCATAAACCCACGCGCCGCGCACGCCGCGGAATTTCTCGTCGCCGGCGACGCCCGACCACCCGGCTATGAACCAGGGCGGAGACGCGAGAAAAAGCTCGGGCTCGACGCAAACGTCTGTTTCTCTTCGGGACGTTTGAAAGGTCTCTTCAGTGACTGATGACGCGGTTTCGTTCAGAGTCGAAAATCGCGAAGAGACGTTCGAGTAACCGTCGCGCTTCGAAGACGTCGCGTACCCCGGGACGTCGGCGCCGACGCATTTCAATCGCGCGCCGCGCGCTTGAAACGTACCCGGCTCCAGTGCCATCTTGGTTCCCGACGCTGTCAGCGGCACGTCCTCCGTACGAACGAGTACCTCGAACGACTCCCAGTCCGTGTTTTTCGGGAACGCGTTCGCCTCGTCGTCGTTCCACAACTGTCGCTTGTTCCCGCTCGGGTCGATCAGACGCGCGCCGCTGCGACGGCGCAAGTCGCGCGAAAAAACCGCGCTCTCGATGACGTCGTTGTAGATGTGCTGGTCCCAGAGATGCTCTTTGGCGCCGCGCGCGACACCGCCGTCCCACTGCTTCACCGGGTCCGGCGCGTGCTCCAGGATGGCGAACATCCTCGAGATGGTCTCGTTTAACACCCTGTGCGCCGGCCCGCCGACGCGCGCGTTCTGCGCGTACACAAAGCCGATGTTCACGCCGTTGACGTGCCCGGTTTCGTCCTGACCGACGAGCGAGAAGTTCGCGAAGGGCCCTTTGAGCAGCGGGTACGGGTTCACGCGGAACGAGACGTCCGTGTCCACGTACATGGGATTGTACCCGAACGCCACCAGGCGCTCGAGCAGGTGGAACCGCGCCCACCACAGCCGGAACGGGTCCGCGCGCTCCTCGCCCCGCGTCAAGCCGTACGTCTCCAGCCGCAGGTGCCCGAGAAGGAAACTCGTCCACCCGCACTCCACGCCCCACGACGCGCCTTCGTTTTCGCCGTTTTTTCCCAACCTCGGGCCGCGCGCGCGCCGCATGCCCTCGCACGCCTCCTTGGTGTTGGTGACCAGCAGGTAGTGCTCTATGCCCACCGAGCGCAGGTTCGCGATCGCGTTCGCCGCCAGGTGGCACCCGCGCGAGTTGGCCACCATGACGATGATCTCCCCGCGGAACGCGCGGCGCTCGGCGGCGGCGCGAATAGACGCGTCGTCCTTCGTCACATCCGGCGGGTCGCCCAGCGCGCGGACCCGACCAAGACTGCGCCACGCGCCTCCCACCGCCTCGGGGACCTCGGGAAGCGCCACGAGGGATCCGGGGGGGGGGTAAGACGTCGTCGGGTCTTCTGAAGAGTCGTTCGACGAGTCGTTCGATGACGCCGCGCGCGGCGTCTCCTCGTCGAAATCGTCGTCGTCGTCGTCCGCTTCATCCGGGAAAGGCGCCGCGGGGACGCGCGGCGCGACCGGCGCGCCGCCTTCCCCGTCGAGCTCCGACCGCGCGACCGCGGCGGTGCCCGTAGTCCCGGCGCGCCTCGGCGCGAAGAACACCGGGCCCTCTGCCTTCTCCCCGAACATCACCTCCGTCGCGCGCACGCGCAGCTCCACCGCCTCCTCCCAGAACAACGCGCCCACCATGCACGCGCCGAACACCAGCGCAGCGCGCGGGGTGAAGAAGTCTATGTCGTCCCGACTCGAGCTGTCATTCCCGCCCTCCCGCCGCGCGATGGGCGCACTCTCGGCGCCCTCGCGCGCCGGCGCCATCCCGCCGACGGCGCCCCGCGTCCTCACGAATGGATGATGGATCTCGGAACGAAGCCGGATACGCGAAACGCGGCACCTCAGCGAGCGCGCGTTCTATAGGAATACGAAAAGTCGAAAACAGCGGGTTCTCGAAGTGAGCCTTCGAGCCGGTGAACCGCTTCGCAAAAAAAAGGCGGCGCGAAAGCCTTTCACGAAAATCCGAGACTACGAGCGCGGCTTTTTCTGTTTTTTCCAGAAAGTGCGTCGGTATGTCCAGCGTCGTTTTCCAGCCCCGTAATCGGAACAAAAACCAGCCCAGTGTCTATTCACGCCTTGAAAAGACACTTGACCGACGCGCGACTCCGCCACTGTCGCGGCGCGGTCGGGCGCGGGCACGCATCCACCATGTGCATCCCCCCCACTTCTGTCAAGGCGGCGCAGGCGAAGGCGTTCGCCGCGTCCGGGCTCGTGAAAGATGCGCGCCTGGACCTCGTCCAGATGCCGGGGACGTCCTTCAACCCCATCGGCTTCCTCGAGCTCCCGATATTCCTCGCGCTCGCGTGGGTGTACCGCGCGCAGTTCGAGACCAAGATGCTCGGGCCGATGTTCCTCATCTACGTGTGGAAGGAGTGCATCCCCATGAGCGTGTGCCTGCACAGGTACTTCAGCCACAAGGGGTTCAAGTGCGGGCGCGTCACGCAGTTCGCGCTGTACATCGGGGGATGCCTCGCGTCTCAGGTGAGGAAAAAGCGCCCCACGTCGCCGGTGATTTCTTTACGCGAGCCGCGGGTGTTTCACGCGCGACGAGCCACGCGTCGCCCAGGGATCGAGACGAGCCGTGGAGAACGCGGCGGGGGTCTCGCACTCCATGTGCGCGCGGGGCGTCCGAACCGCACCCGCGACGCGCGCGACCCCCCGCCTCGAGCACATCGTGTTCGACTCGGCTCCGGCAGAACCGACAGACTGTGTTCGGGTTTGCTTCGAACGATTCTTTACGCACGTGGAGGCGTCACGAACGAGAGAGACGTGAAAAACGCATTTGTTTCCCGACTGACTTTTTGTCGCGGCGCGCGCGCGCGCGGAGCGGGTGGTGTCTGACAGTTCTTCCCCCGTTCCCTCGCTCAAATGCCTCCTCTCGGACCGTCTCTTCGTTTCGTCACAGGGCGCGCCTCTTTGGTGGGCGAGCAAGCACAGGCGCCACCACGCGCACTGCGACACGAAGAAAGATCCGCACTCGCCGGTGGCGTTCAGCAAGCTCTACGCGTGGATGGGGTGGGCGTACTCGCCTAAGGGCGAGGGTCCGTTCGGGTCGGGGCACGACCAGGAGTACATGCAGGACCACCTTCAGTTTCCCGAACTGACGTACATGGAGAACTTCTACTGGGTGCCCGTGTTCGCCGTGCATGCCGGGTTCTACGCAAGTTTAGGCCCCGCGTGGGCGGTGTACTGCAGCATGATGAGCGGATGCCTGTGCCAGTGCCTGACGCTGTACTTCAACGTGATGTTCCACTCGCACCCGGAGCCCACGACCGAGGCCGAGGGCGCGAAGTTCGCCAACGCCAAGGGGACGTGCCGCGCGGTCGACCTGCCGTTCGACCCGCTCGCGAACACGTTCGGGGAGGCGTACCACGGGTGGCACCACAAGCACCCGCTGGCGTACAAACGCCCGGGGCTTGACTTGCCGTATTGGACGCTCATCAAGCCCGCGCTCGCGCTCGGGATCTTCTGGGGGCCCAACAAGATGCACGCCGTCAAGGTGGCGTGAGGCACAGGGCCACGGACCTGTCAGGACACAGGAGGAACATGTACACAGGGAACCACCCTTTCGATGATGGATGGATTATATTTTGCCCCGAGCGGGGGCGCGGTACGGCGGGCGCGACGAAGGAAAAAACGACGACTCGCGAAACGCGCGAAAACGCGCGTCGCAACCGGTTGAGGTACTGGACGTTTACTTAGTTACGCTATTAGTCGATGCTTTTAAAACACAGTAGATTTATTCACGTGCGAGTTGATGTCGTTTGAACACGAAGCGGCGAGCGGCGAGCCGCCGCAATTCACCTTTTCGCGGCGGGAGTGACGATGAATGAAATATTCCTTCGGGACGCGGCCGTCGAACTCGCCGCCGGCGCGCTCGCGCTCCGCGACGCGCGGCGAAACGGGACACACGCGCTCTGCGACCGCGCGCCGCGCGCGACGTTCACGATCATCATTCATAGTTATTACCTGTAAAAGCGAATCGCTCACACTCGTCATTCATATGTTTTCTTGGTTTGGCACTTCAAGAACATCGTCTCCTCCTTCGTAGGAAAGAATCAAACATCCGTTTCCTCTCAGCAACACACGGCGGTGACCCAACCACGCCTGCCTACTTTCTGCCAGCATATGTATACCATCTCGAACTCGAGGGTCAACGACCCCGGGTTCCTTTGTACTCAGTTTTCGTCTTCTTCCGCCCCGCGCGCTCATGACGTCGCCCTCCCTCTCTTTCCAGATTCGAGAGAGCGCCGCTCTAAACGCGCGGGACATCAAATCCTCTCACTGCGTCGATCGACCCGATCCTCGCTCAGTCGTAGCGGTCGAGCTTGATCTGCATGGGGCGGTGCTCGAGCTCAACGCCGTTGAAGCCCTGGATCGCAGCCTGCGCCTGCTCGCGGGTCTCGAAGAGCACGGTGCCCCAGCCCTTGCTGCGGCCGGTGTCGGCGTGGCACACGGCGTCCGCCTTGACGACGTTGCCAACCTGCTGGAACACCTGGCGGAGATCCTCCGAGGTGGTGGACCAGGGGAGGTTGCGCACGACAATCTGCAGGCCGGAGGACGCCTCGGGGCGGCCGGCGTTGACGCCGCCGGACTTGTTGGCGCCGCCCGCGCGCTCGAGGCGCACGATGATGGAGCGGCCCTGGAGCTCGGAGTTGTGCAGCTGCGCAATCGCCGCCGTCGCCGCCTCGGGGGACTCGTAGTCGACGAGGCCCCAGCCCTTGGAGCGGCCGCCGGGCTGGCGCGCAACCTCGGACTGGACCACGGTGCCGACCTGCGAGCAGTGGGCTGTTCGGTTCGAAGCCAGGAGAAGAAGAGGGAAAAGGAAAGAGACGTGTCAGTCCACCGTCGATCGCGTGGGACTCGCGGTCGGCGCGATCGGAGGCGCGTCGCGGCGCGAGAGCCCGCGAGACGAAAAAAGCGAAAAAACGCCGCTCTCGAAAAAGCAAACAAAAAGCACCCGCCGTGGCTTTTTTCGCCTCCGTCTCGGGAAAAAGCGCGGCGAATCGGCGGTGTCGATCGAGGACGATCTCGAGGCGCCGCGGCGCGATCGCGGCGCGCGCTTCTTCCGCGCGTCGTTCCGGAGGCGGGAAGACGAAGATGGGGAGTCGAGCTCAGCGCTCGACGCGGGTGTCGCGCGGAAACGTACCAATCAGGCTGTCCTCGGTGGTCTCCCACGCGAGGTTGCCGACGTAGCAGCGGCAGCCCTCGGCGGCGGGGGTGTCGCCGAGAGTGGAGCCGCGGTTGCCGCCAGACTTGGAGGGGGCGGACTTGGTGGGCGCCTTGTCCTCGCGGACGGTGATGTTGCGGTCGCCGAGGGAGTGGCCTGGAGATTGCGGGGATTGGAAAGGAACGAGAGGTTCAGATCGCGTTCGGGAGGACGGACGAGGCGCGATCGCGCGCGCGGACGCGTTTCCTCGACGCGTGAAAACCCCCAGCCGTCGCCATTCGCGAAAAACTGCGGCGTGATAATTGCGCGTGACGGCTGGTGCGCGACGGCGCGCGGCGCGCGCGTTCGGGGAAGATCTTCGCGCGATCGCCCGAAGAGCCGCGGGAAAAGGGTCTGTCACGCACCGTCGAGCTGCTGGATCGCGACCTGCGCCTCCTGGACGCTGGAGTACTCGACGATGCCGTAGCCGCGGGAGCGGCCCTGGCGGCCGGTGGGAATGTCCACCAGGGAGATGGAGCCGCACTGGGAGAAGATACCGCGGAGCTCCTCGACGGAGGTGGACCACGGGATGTTACCCACGTACAGGCGGTTGGTAGGTTCCTCGGACGCCATTGTTACGGTTGTGTGTTTCGTGCTTGCGAAAGTGAGGCGCGCGAACGGCGACGCGATCGAGACCCGATCGCCATCGTCATTCTCGGCGGAAAGTCGCGTCGAAAGAAAAAACAGTTACAAAGTCGGTGACTGTTTGCGCATACGGGATTCTCGCCGAGATATTTTTCGCGCGCTCGAGCAGTCAGCCTGGAAAACGCGGAAGCGCACATTTCTTTTCGCAAGCTTTTTTTTACGCGCCTCAAAGCCGAAAACCGTCGCGCGACGCGCCGCGACGGCGCGCTTTTGTCCGTCTGAGGCGCACATCTACCACTACCAATAAAACGCCTAATCGCTCGCCCAGCGCCTCTTGTCCTCCTCCGCGTCCACGGGGTGGTACCACTCCGGGCGCTCCACGTGCGTGCTCAGCCTGTAGTTCAAAAACACCTCCTCGTCTTTGAGCGCCTCCGACGCGACGAGCGCGAGCGCCGGCACCACCACCGAAAGCGCTTCGCCTTCGTCTCCGCCTGGAGACGAATCGGAACGAGGGGGAAGATGGTCTTCCCCCTCGTCATCTTCCCCGAACATGTCGTGCAGCCTGGACGCGAACCAGCCGCGCTTCGCGCGCGCCGCCGCCGCCGCGAAGACGCGCTCGCGCGACGGCGGCGCGGGCCAGCGCCCGAGCGCCGCGTAGGGCATGAACGCGCGAAGCGAAGCGACTTGGTCGCCGCGGAAAACAACGTCCACGCCGGCGACGACGACGTTGGGGCGGTATCCCTTCGGGGGATGGTTCGCGAAGTGCGCGAGCGCCAGAGGGTTGTCCCGCTGGACCCCGAGCGCAGCCGCGCGCGCCTCCGACCGCAGACCCGGGTCCAGCTCGGGCGCCAGCTGCGCGTCCAGGAACCCGCCCACGCCGGAGCGCTTTTTTTCTGTCGTCTCCGGAGACGTCTCCTCGGAGGACGGCGCCGAATCGTTCTCTTCCAGCGGCGGGCCGGGCCACGACCCGAAACACGTTTGGTCGTCTTCGTCGTCTTCTCGCGCGGTAGATGAACGAACTCCCATCCGCGCGTCCATGTCGACGTCCACCGCGGCGCCCCCCGAGCCCCAGGGCTTGGCGTCCACCACCGATCCGTCGTAGCGCGCCGCGAGGTACGGGTTGCGTTCGGCCACCTTGGGGTACCCGGGGATGTGCCTGACGTTCTCCAGGTCGTACACCAGCCCGGGGTACCACGCCACGATCTCCCCCGGGTTCACCTCGCCGCGCACGAACAGCCCGTCTCCGGCGTCGGGCCCCGCGCCGCTCGGCGCCACGCGGGGCGCGAATCCCAATCGTCTCAGCACCCCCTCGGACAACGAACGCGCGCTCGGCGAAGCGCGCGACGTGCCCGCGCCCTGGCCCCGGTGCGCCTCCGCGAGCGCGTCCCGCACCGCCGCGCACGCCCTGTGCGCCTGCTCGGTGAGGTTGGACGTGACCTCCGCCTTGAGCTCGTCGAACTGCAGGTCCTTGCCCTCCGCCACAACCCGCTGCACGAGCTCGGGGCCGTCGCCCTCGGCGCGCTGGAACGCCGTCAGGACGAACAGCCTGTGCAGATCAGCCTCCTCCTGAACGCGACGCGCGCTGAGGTGGTCGCGCGCGCCGCGCTTCACGAACTGCTTCACCAGACGACCCAACATGGCGCGCGCGACGCCGCGAGCCGCCCGTGCGCGAGGGGAAGTGCGAGCCCAACGGCGTGACGCGCGAGCGATAATCGTCGCGGCATCCAATACGAAAACACAAAGTGCAGGTGCCGAGTCCAAGACGGGAGTTTTTTTTGAAACGTCGGACACGCCAACCCCGTTGACCGCGCCACAGCTGCCCGCGGCGAGGCGCCGACCGACGTCCCGGTCCTCGCGCTCGCGAGCGCTCGCGAGCGCCGGGCGGCCCCGCCCCCGCCCCGATGGTCGCCCGCGTGACCCCCACGTCCGCGTCGAGCGTCCGGGCCCTGTTCGCCTCGGAGGAATCAGCGGCGAGGCTGCTCGCGCGTCGCCGCGACGACGTGCTGGCGACTCTGCGCGGCTTCGAGGCAGCGGCGGACACTGCGGACGCGGAGACCTCCACCTCGGGTCGCGTGTGTCCCGAAGACGCGTGTCCCGCGCTCGAGCTCCTGGACGAGTCGTCCACCGCGCGCGATGACGCGTGCACGCTCGCGGCGTTGACGCATCTGAAGATCCTCGCGCGCGACGCCGCGACGCGCGCGGCGTTTGGCGAACGCGGCGTGCGAACGCTGGTCCGGGTCCTGAAAGCGATAGACCAGACGCTTGTGGCGACGGAGGAGGTTCCGAAAACCTCGATCGCGTTCGACCGCGCGACCGCGATCCTTCTCGCCGCGGAGGGCGCGAACGCGGCGCTCAACGCGTGTCACCACCCCGCAAACGTCGCGGCGTTCGCGGAAGCCGGCGGCGTGCAAACGCTGACGCGCTGGCTCGACGGCGGCGACGGCGGAAACACAAGAGACAGCCGAGAGCGCGCGTTGAGAGCCCCCGGGCGGAGAGGAGACGCGGCGGACGCGCCGGCCGCGGCGCTTCGCCGCAACGCCGCGGGCGCGCTGCAGAGCGCGTGCTTCGAGCCGGCGGGGCGCGCGGCGGCGGCGCGCGAGGACGGCGTCCGAGGTATGCTGGCGGCGCTGAAGGTGGCCGCGAGCGATGCGGGTGTGGGCGAAAACGACGGAGCGGAAAACGCCGTTTTCGACCCCGTCTTGGTCGCGAGACTGACGGGTGCCTTGCACAACGCCACGGCGGACGCGGCGTGCGTGCGTTCAGTGCGCGCCGCGGGCCGAGACGGCGTGCCATTGCTGGTGTCTCTGCTGCGCGGGAGGGACGCCGACGCGGCGGCGTCGGCGGCGGGCGCGGTACAGAACCTGGCGCGCGAGCGCCTGGCGCGTTTGGAGGCGCGGCGCGCTGGCGCGGTCGAGGCGCTCGGGGACCTGCTCGTTTTGGGCACAACCTCGGGGAAGGCGCACGCCGCCGGCGCGCTGGTCAACCTGCTGGGTCCGGAGCTGAGCGGCGAGGAGGCGAGGGAGCACGAGGGCGGCGGCCCCGAAAGCGGTTCCGTGAACCGGCGTGAAAACGTCGCGCCGAGTCTCGCCGTCGACGCCGATTCCGGGGACGCGCGACGCCGTGCGCTGGGGAAGCTCCTCTCCTCCGCTCTGGCGTTATCGATGGCGTGGGAGATGATACACGACGCGCCGCCGGAACTGTGCGCGTTGGCGTGAGTTTTTTCGAGCGGAGCGTCGTTTTATGAGCTACGTCACGTTAAGGTACCATTTTCACTCTCATCGAGGACGTGCGTTACACGCCGCGCACTTGCGTTTGGCCTTGCCATGAGGGCAGGGGTTGCAGTCCGCGCAGTCGTACTTCACCTTCCCATGCAGGCAGGGGTTGCAGCCCGCGCAGAAGCGTTTCAGCTTGCCGTGCGGGCAGCCCTTGCAGTCCACGCAGTTGTACTTCAGCTTGCCATGCGGGCAGGGGTTGCAGTCCGCGCAGTTGCGTTTCACCTTCCCATGCGGGCAGGGGTTGCAGTCCGCGCAGTCGTACTTTACCTTGCCATGCGGGCAGCCGTTGCAGTCCGCGCAGCCGCCTTTCCGCTTGCCATGCGGACAGCCGCTGCAGTCCGCGCAGTTGCTTTTCACCTTCCCATGCGGGCAGCCAATGCAGTCCGCGCAGCTGTGTTTCACCCTGCCATGCGGACAGGGGTTGCAGTCCGCGCAGTTGCTTTTCAGCTTTCCATGCGGACAGGGGTTGCAGTCCGCGCAGTTGCGTTTCAACCTGCCATGCGGACAGGGGTTGCAGTCCGCGCAAGTGCGTTTCACCTTCCCATGCGGACAGGGGTTGCAGTCCGCGCAGCTGCGCTTCCGCTTGCCATGCGGACAGGGGTTGCAGGCCGCGCAGTTGCGTTTCACCTTCCTATGCGGGCAGCCGCTGCAGTCCGCGCAGCTGCGTTTCACCCTGCCATGCGGACAGGGGTTGCAGTCCGCGCAGTTGCGTTTCACCTTCCCATGCGGACAGGGGTTGCAGTCCACGCAGTAGTGTTTCAACCTGCCATGCGGGCAGGGGTTGCAGTCCGCGCAGCTGCTTTTCAGCTTGCCGTGCGGGCAAGGCTTGCAGGCCGCGCAGAAGTGTTTCAGCTTGCCATGCGGGCAGGGGTTGCAGTCCGCGCAGCTGTGTTTCAGCTTGCCGTGCGGGCACCGCTTTCTACTCCCCATACCGCGCCACCCACGCTCCCTCGAGCGAAGACTCCCTCCTGGCAACCCCCGCACCCCCTTCACGTCATCGCGGTGCGCCCGGATTGTGCTCAGATTCTCTCGGACTCGAACTTTCGTGAAATTGCCCGGAAAACGACTCGCCACCGCCGACACTCCGAGGACGCGCCGATGGTGAAGCAACGCAAGGGCGGCAAGGCGGCCGCCGCGAAGGCGGCCGCCACCGAGAAGAAGAAACCCGAGGGCGATGCCGAAGTAGACGTCGACGAGGTACGACCCCCACCCGTCACCCCTCTTCTCCCGCGCGCGACCGGCGCCCGTCCGCCGCGCACCGCCGCGCCGCTTTTTGCCGAACGACCGAATCGTTTCGTCCGACGCGGCGTGTCTCCAGCCTGCCGACGCCGGCCGACGCCGGCCGACGCTGACCCTCGATGCCGCGCGCCGACCCGACCCGACCGACTGCCCTCCTCCGTAGGCGATGCGCTCTCTGCCCTCGCACCAGCAGCGCAAAGTGGCGAAGCGCGCCAAGTTCCTGGACAAGATCCGCGTCGCGTCGCTGAGCGCGACCAAGCGCTCGCCGAGCGCCAAGAAACGCAAGAGCGCCAAGGGCTTGTCCGCGTCCTCGCTGGACTTCGCGACGCTCAGCGCGACGCTCGGGGAGGTGGGCGTAGACACCGCTGTGTTGAAAAGCGGGAGAGCGAAAACGAAGAACGGCCCCGGGACGCTCAAGCGCCAGCAGAGGCTGGTGGCGAGCGAATCGGACCGTCTGCGCGCCGTGCTCGCGCACCCCGCGTTTCGCGCCGACCCGGCGGCGGCGGTGACCAACCACGTCGTCGCCGCGCTCGCAGCGAGCGCGGCGGCGAAGAAGTCTCTCCGCGGTTCGAACCCGGAGGGGGACAAGAGGAGTACGGGTAAAAAAAAGAAGAGCATTTTGTCGAAGGACGGCGGAGAAGGCTCCGCGGGCGCCTCGCGCGCGGCGCGCGAGGCGAGCGACGCGGTGGCGTCGGCGGCGGCGCGGCGGAGCGAGGCGGCGAGCGCGCGCGGGATCACGCACCGGGGCGGGGACGACGCTCGCGGACCGAAGGACAAGCTGGGGGTGGTGCACCACGCGTCCAAGGCGAAGAAGGGCGCGGGGGGGAAGAAGGGCTCGAAGCGCTCGAAGAAACGAGCGAGAGAGACCTGGTAGCGTCGTCGAGACTCTTGTGACACCTGACACGCGAACGTTTTTTCACCACCGTTGTACACGGCGCGTCGCGCGAGCCGCAGGCGTGCAATCGCCGGGCGTCCACGTGTCTTTTCCCGTCGCCGCGCGTTTCTATCCGACACCAGAGGACCGCGTCGACCGGGCGGCACCGCACATCTCGCCGCGCGCGTCGCTCGCGTTCGGCCCACGACGTCGGCAACGACCATGTCGACCCTCTTCGCCGCCCGAGGCGCGGTCCTCGCGGCGTTCGCGCCGCGCGTCGCGGGGCCGCGCGGCTCGATCTCCGTCCGCCGCGTCTCCGCCGCGAACGCCAAGCCGTCGTGCCGTCGCCGGCTCGTGCGCGTCGCCGCGTCGCCGGAGACGTCGACGATGGAGGAAACCAGCGCTTCTGCGCGTTTTGACCCCCCGTGGTCCGAGCCCGGGTACCGCGGCGCGGCGGTGAGCGCGATGCCTCCCGCGAAGCAAGCCGCGTCCGTCGCGGCGGTGTGGGGCGGCATCGCCGCGGTCACCGCGCTGGCGTGCGGCGCGGTGGGCCCGTTCATCGCGCACGCGTTCCCGGGGTACATGGCGTGGTCGCGCGGCCTGTGGCCGGCGCTGGGCCTGACGTACGTCGCCGCGGGCGCCGCGCACTTCGCGCTGCCCAAGGGGTTCGAGGATATGTACCCGCACCAAGGCGCGTGGGGCTTCTGGTACCTGCCCGGGACGCCCGACTTCCACGTCAAGTGGACCGGCGTCGCCGAGATTTTAGGGGGGCTGGGCATGGCCTCAGCTTTGGTCACCGACGACACGCCGCTGTCGCGCGTCTCCGCGCTTGGTCTGTTCATCCTGACAATAGCCGTGACCCCCGCGAACACGTACATGTGGTCGCACAACGCCCCCGGCCCGCTCCCCGAAAACGCCGACGACTCGATGTTGTCCATGGAGAAGGAAGCGCACCTCGCGCGCGCCGCGCTGCAGGTGCTGCTGCTCAGCGTGACGTGGGGGATGGCGCACCCGCCGTGACGGGAACGGCTCGGTGCTTTGCGAGCGTGAAACAGTGCGAGTATCTAGGTACTGCGTTTGATAGACAGATAGAACACGTCTCGGGTCGGTTCGTCGTCGGCTCGTCCTTTCAGCCGGAGAGATCTGCGAAAACGAAACGAAACGCACTTTTCTGCGCACCGAAAGTTTGAAACGACGAGTTTTTTCGGATTTCCAAGACGCCGAGGTCACTCGGACGCGCGCGGCATGGCAGCGCGTCGCGGCAGGGTAGACGTACGAGGGAAGGCCGGCTACGTCGATAGGACCCGGTCGCCCTAGGGTCGCGTTCGACTGACGTCGTGACACTCGTCGAGCCGAGAGTTCGCGACGCAGATCGTCCGGGCTTCCCGAGAAGGATCTCGCGGGGGCCGACCGTCTGCAGCAGCCATGCCGCGTCTTCGGAAGAGCGGGGGCCAGAGGAAGGCCCAGGGCATGAAGTGGACCAAGCCTATTAATAAACCTCCGCCTGCCGAGAAACCCCTGGCGTGCCGAAACGGGTGCGGCAAGAGGTTCTCGTACCCCGGGCACCTTCGGAACCACGAGAAGACCTGCGTGGTGGGGGTGGCTCCGGGGTACGGTGACGCTACGGGTATTTGGTCTCCTCCGGCGCGGAAGGCGGAGGCCGCCGCGGCGACGGCAATGTGTGCCACGGCGACGAAGAATATGGAGGAGGCCGCGGCGACGGCAATCTGGGTCGCACAGAGGGAGGCGGCGGTGGCGAAAAGGAAGGCGGAGGAGGCGGCGGAGTTGCGCCAGCGCGCCAAGGCGAGGGCGGCGCGTCTGGCGGAGGAGGCGGCGAAGTTGCGCCAGCGCGCCGAGGCGGCGGCGGTGAAGAAGAGGTGCCGTATGGGGTGCGGCGGTTTCTTCGTGTACCTGGCGATCCACGAGCTGGAATGCGTGGCCCAGTGGAGGCGGCCGGCGCCGAAATCTCCGAAGGCAAAGGACGCCTCTTTGGTCCCCAAAACCCTCTCGTCGCCGATCGCGAACAGTTCCAACCGTCGGCTCCGCCTCGCGTGTCGAAAAGGATGCGGCGCGACGTACGCGTACGTCAAGTGTTTGCGACAACACGAGATGAATTGTTTGGGCATCGCCGGCGTTGAGCGATCGAAGCATACGCATTCTTCTGAAACGAAAAACAAAAACGACGCGGCGAAAGACTCGTGCCGAGACGAGGACAAAGAAGAAGACGTGCCTGAAACCCACGAGGCGCGCGCCGCCGCCAACGACGCCTTCACGCGCGCGGTATTCGCGCGCCTCGCCGACGCCGGCGGCGGCGAGCAGGCGCGGTTCAAGTGGCTGAGCCCGGCGGGTACGCTCGCGACCGGCGGGGAGGGCTCGGGAGCCGCGGAGGGACCGCCGGCTTCGGAGGAGGAGAAGGAAGCGCGGAAAGACGCGGAGGTGGACATCATGTTGCGCGAGCGCTTCCCGTGCGTCGAACCGTGAACGCGCCGCGCTCGTTTTTTTTTTTTCGTTCGGCCGGGTTCGAAGAAGCGAGCGGCTTTGTCAGTCGTCCTGTGCGGGATGCACTTATAAATCGAGTCGCTTTCGGAGACGTGACAATCGCGATTGACATCTCGGCGATCGCGTGAAAGCGGGCGGTTTTGGCGGGGGCTTTTTTAGTCTGTAAGAAACTTTCCAAATTTAGGTACGCACACGCGGGTTTTTTCGCTGTATGGGCATTTACCCTCATCGCGCTGACGTCAGCGTCGCTCGAGGGGGCGATATTTTGGTTTTTTTCGCAGAGAATTTCGTCATTACCAAAACGGAAAGTCGTGACTACTTACCCATACGATTCTATGGGGGGTATACGGAATTTTTCGCATCACGAAGTTCATCTCCGGAAGCGCTCGACCTCCTGTCGCGTGGGCCCAGGCTCGTGCGCGTCACTCTGCATCGAGCGTCGACGCCGCGCGCGTGCCGAGAAGCACTCGCGCGCGCAAGCTTTCGCTCGCCCGACTCGTGCGGTACGTCACCCACGTTTGTCTTCCGTGAGCGCGCATCGCGCGAGCGTCGCGCGCGTCGCGCGGCGCGGTTTCCGTCCGGTGTTACCCGGAGACATCTCGCCGAGCGAACGCCGAAAGCCACGACACGGGAAACATCCCCCCGGAGAGCGCGCGCGGGTGTCGCGCGCGAGCGCCCTGATCCGCCGCGCTTCCCGGGATGGGCTCGCCGCGTGTGTTTTCTCGCACTTTGCCGGTCACGCCCCGGCGGATCCTGACCCCTCGCTCCCCACCGCGCCCGTCTTCGCAGTGTCTGTCCCCTCTCGCTTTCGCGCGACGCAACAGGTCGCGAAAAAGAACCGAGACTCGCTCGCCCCGTCGTCGGAGCGCGCGGCCCTCGCGTTCGTTCGTTCGACCGTCCAGGTACGTGCGAGCGCCCCCGGATACCACCCCGAACGCGTCGCGGGCGTTTCGCGCGCGCGCGCGCGGTCGCGCGGTCCGCCGCGAGCGCCGTTTCGCGCGCGCACGCCTCGCGCGATGAAACGCAAATGCGTAAGAGCGTTTCCCGCGCGGTATCGAAGCCCTCGCACCCCTTTCCGCACACGCCGGCGTTCGGAAAACGCCCGACGCGATGGGCCGCGCGCGTCGACGCGCGCGCGCGAGAGACTCGCGGCCGCTGACCCTCCCCTCCCCCCCTCGTTCACCCGCCCCGCCGCGCGGACCCTCGCAGGCCGAACGCGCCGCGCGCACGTCACCGCGGGCCACGGTCGTCCCTCGAAGGCCGAGCCCCGTCACCGCGAGTCTCGGCGCCTGGGAATTCGCAAACACGCGAGAATTTTCTTTTTCGAGTCTTCGAAGACTTCGGCCGCGTGCATTTCCATAAAACATGGCCACCAACAAGCGCCGACGCGCGGATGACGACGACAACAACGCGACGGCGGGCGCGAACGCGCCCCCGGGCGCGCCCACGACGCCTGCGACGACCAACTCCGGCGGGACGCCCGGCCTGAAGGGCGCCAAGCCCGGGGACAGCAGCGGCTCGGAGGGCACGCTGACGGGCGCGACCGGCGCGGCGAACAAGAAGCGCCGCGTGGCGTGGAGCGCCGAGGCCATCGCGCTCGGGTACGAGGCGGGGACCATCAAGAACAGCGCGTACGTGTTGCTGGCGCAGAGCGGCGTCGCGGGCATGACCGTCGCCGCCATCGTCGACGCGGCGACGAAACAAGGGTGCGTCCCGAAAGGTTCTTTTCCCGAAAGGCTCCCGTCGGCGTCGCGCTCGCTTCTCGAAGGAGACGCGCGAGGGCGCTCGATCGCCGACAGACGCTCGGCGTCGAACGCTTCTTCCCCCCGCGTCGAACCAAAAAAAAAAAAAAACCATTCGCGCGTGATTCTCGAAAAAGCGCGCGACTGACCCTTTCTCCCCGTCCTTCCCGACACCGCAGACTGTACAGCTGGGGCACGTGCAAGACCCCCAACAACAGCGTGACGGCTGCGCTCTCGCAGGACACCACGTTCGTGCGCATCGCGCCCTCGACGTACGCGCTGC
>Ga0209666_1001892_pt1 | contig 15766 bp, 12 predicted proteins | sample SaaInlV_125m_DNA_FD_184679 | JGI IMG/M metagenome (GOLD analysis project Ga0209666, IMG submission 184679) | Marine microbial communities from expanding oxygen minimum zones in the Saanich Inlet - Saanich Inlet SI037_S3LV_10m_DNA (SPAdes)... | ecosystem: Environmental > Aquatic > Marine >...
CCGCGCCGCGTGGCTATGCCGACCACCTGGGAACGGACGCACCACGCAAACCCCGACGCACGCCAACACCCACACCACACACCCACTCTCCGGTCTCTGGAGCCTTATTATTATTATTACGATCCACACAATCACGCCTTATATATTATATCTTATTATTATATATGATTAAATCTTAATATTGTATTAATAATATTGTACATATATATTTAATATATTATTATTCAATAATATATAATAAATTATTGTAATAATAAAAATCTTCCAGGGACCGACTAACAGTAGTAGTGTTTAACGTGATTGCGTGGGTTTGTTCCCATGTGTATCGGCACAGCCATGACTTATTAATTAAAACATGATGTGACTGTATGTGAGGGTACGTACTACATACGTACGTTTATTTATCGGTTGCTTGGTCGGATGATATGATATGATATTGACATGTCTAATTATCAAATATGAATTCATTGAGTTATATTACATATAAATGCCCTCCCGTATGAGTAAACACCATCGGACATTTTTTTCACACGTGACTCATGAAAAATGGTTTATTTCGTCCAATGAAGGCTTCAAATATGTGTAACGCTGAACCAACGTTTCTGAGTTAACGATGTCGAAAATGACCACAATGTATGGGGAAAATAAACCTTGGACCTTGATTAACGATACCAGGTGCGGACTGAATTTTTCCCTGAGAATCCCGTGATCGGCTATGCCGAATATACCTTCGAACGGATAATGAAGCAAGCAAGGTAATAATAATAATTAATAAATATATATTAGAACGAACGATGAAATTAAATATTCGTTCGGTGGTTGCCCGCATTCGGTCAGGCAGTCAAGCCGTTTACTGACAAGCTACTATGCCGCGACAACTCGGCACCGGCACGCATTGAATCGATTTTATTCGACTCCCGAGTGTATTACTGGACAATACTCTATTTTCGGTGACCGATAAGTTTCCGTGGTTATAATATCGACTTCTTTGGCACCAGCTTTCAAGAATTGACTCTGATGAAACAAAGCGAATTGTTTTCAACGCACTCACGCAGCCATGCGTGTCCAGAACGCCATCACGATCACGAAAACCGTGAATGTGGCGCCGATAATCAGGGTTTGTCTTTCCTAGAAGCAAGCTCCCTCATTTCACTCTTACGACAGGCACCCAACACAGAAGACTGTGATAATTTGAACGCAGAGCACTTGGCCTTGGAGGAACTCGCAGTCTATCTGACAGAACAGAGTCGCGACGACGTGAACAGCGAAAATGGGTCGCGAAATACGCATTTTGCGCTACGGGATGTGTTTTCAATGCTGGTAAGGCGTCGTTTGATGACGCGGGATTACACAGCGGCACCGGCGCGCGAACATGCTGCTTCGCCAAGATGCGTTCTTCGAGTCCTGCAGTGTGTGCGTCTATTTCTTCGTGAACGCGCCTTTGTTTCAGAGCTGTTTACAATCGAGGGTGCAGTCCAGACACTTAGTCAACAGTACAAGCAGTACGCCTCAATCTATTCTAGAGAACCTCCTGAGACCAAAGGAGCAAACTATATGTTTCGAACCGAGATTCTGTCAGAGATTGCTTCGATCTTCAAAAAGCTGGCGTCGGAATGGGCCGCATGTCCCTCGCAGCTCCTTATCGACTATGACGTGCACCAGACGGCTCTCTCTCTTATCTCTACTCGGGACGCTTCCATACTTGCTTCTGTCCTGGTTACCTTAAATGCGATTTGCTTGCAAACAGAAAAATGTGCTGAACTGGTTGTGTGTCACAGCAGTGTTTACTATGTCCTGCTGATCATGTGCGAGTATGATGCACCTTTTAACCATATTGCGGGAAAACTTCTACAAATGATGAGTAAGACCACAGAGGGCAAAAACGAGCTTCGGCGGCTTGGGAGTGTTTCTGTGTTGATGAGCTTGATTCGAAGGAGCTCTGATCAAGCTATTCTAGAGTCCTCGCTACGGATACTTGGCTGTCTATTGTCAGACACGCTTGCAGTTGAGGAATTTCGTGATCTAGGAGGAGTACCAATACTTTTGGCCCTCCTGATTCCGAACTCTACAGCTCGCATTTCCGATGAGCTCAGATTTCAACAACCTGCAGTGACTTGTTTGGTTTGTTCAGCATTGACAAAACTAGCTACAGATGATGTCGGAAGCAGGCAAATCCAAGACTTCAATGGCTTTTATCTTCTTGGGAAATTATTGACAGATACACATGACTTCTCCATGGAAGAACGCTCATCTCGGCCTATATGTGAAATTAGCGCTCATGCATTTAGAGTGTTGCGTTTCCTTTTCAGTACTGCTCATAATCGGAAAACATTTCAACATCTGTTTCAGGCTGAAATGTTCGGTGCTTTTATCGATATCGGTCACTACATGCAAGATATTCGTATGTATCGCCATCTTGCGCATGCATGGCTCAGCATGCCTTCCTCACTCGTAAAGATTACTCTGTCTTCACTAGAGGATATCAACGCTGACCGAAGAGGCACCGGTCCAAAGCCTTTGAGAGTTATCCATGGCTATGTAGTTGATGAACTCCTTGGAACTGGCGCTTTTGCAAGCGTCTACCGGGTGCACAAGGAGAAAGATTGTTTGAATACTGTTTTTGCGATGAAAGAGCTAGATACAGGCATAGACAGAGACACTTTTGGGGAATCTCTCAAACAGGTCACGGCGTCGGTTGGTCGCGTCGCTATGGAGATTGAGATTCTGAGTAAACTTGAACACCCAAATATAGTGAACTACCACGAGTCATTCATGGAAAACAATCAATTATATATCATAATGGTGAGGAAAGCATTAATGGGTAACCCCTTTTGCATGCTTTTTGAGACTTTTTTTGTTTTTTGTTTTAAATTTTGCTGGGTTGAGTTTGTGTCGATTCATGAAGGAGCTGGTAGAAGGTCAAAATCTGTTTGATTACATCAACAGTACCGCAGACAAGAATCGAGTATTGTGCGAGAAACTGATATGGGAGATATTCATTCAGATCGTGCTTGCACTGAATTATATTCATGTCGAAAAAGGAGTTGTTCATCGTGATCTCAGTCCGAACAACATACTACTTGAGCACGGCACGAAACGAGTCAAGTTGGCAGATTTTGGCCTTGCCAAGGCACACAAATGCAATCAAACAAACTCCCGAAGAAATCAGGAAAATATGCAGTCAGCAGTTGGCACTATGCCTTTTTCATGCCCTGAAATAATCATACATGCGTCATATGGTGAAAAAGCTGACATTTGGTCACTGGGGTGCGTTCTGTATTTTATGCTGGCTTTGCGTCCTCCTTTCGAGGCGTCGAACCCACTAGCGCTGGCATCGGCGATCGTTGAAGGTCGGTATGAGCCCCTTGATGCATTTACGAAACGTTTGCCGAGACCGAACAATCAGATCGATGATATCATTCGAGTTTACGACAGCCGCACCACCCAAAGATGGTCGATCACACAGCGTTCTTCTCCACTGCGAAACGATGACAATCCTGGACGATATTCTCCCGCCCTGGTTGGCTTGGTTAGAAGGCTGCTAGTTACCAATCCAGATAAGAGGCCGTCGATATTAGAAGTTGCTGCTGCGTGTGCACCATATCTTATGCGCTCACTTGACCATCTGCAGCGCGCGCACACCAGGTTACAGAGCGACTATAACCACGATAAAGCAAATGGGCTGATGCCATCGGTAGGCAAAATTGATTTGCAGAAGCATGAAGCAATTTTGCACTTACGATCCGCAAGCTCAATCAAACCAGAGGAATATCGTCGACTTATGAAAAATGTACATGATGATACCATGGTAGTCTCTGCGGCTAACAAACATGACCTAACTTTCAAAACTAAAGGGAAGGAGAATTCTAAGATCCCTGCAAGATGGTCAAGTGTCGCTCCTGCTGCACAAAACGACAAAAAATTCAAGGTTGCATCCGATTGTTTTCGTCCAATACCCAATCCACTTTCTGAAATTCTAGCCGTGATTCACAAAATCATTTTCATCGACCAGCTCCCTCCAGATCTCGGCCGTGACCCACGCCGGATAGCGGTTCATCGCTTCAAGCGTCATCTGTTTGCTGCTCATCAAACCGCGGTCAACATCAAGGTTGAAACAGCCCAGCTGCTTGCGGGATCCCATGATTTCATCAAACTTAATATACCAACAGCATCGCAAGAACCTGGAGACAAATGTTTTGGGAAAGATCTGATGCAAAACGTGACATACAATAGTTTGGGTCGCTCGATTGAGGATTTACTGGTATTGCATGGGTTTTATGCGAGTCATCAACAGAAAGCAACTGTGGGTTTTATGTAGTTTCACTCGTTTTACACATCGTGTGCGTGGTCTGAACCACAGGAGAGAACTTCCAATTATTCTTACTCTTCAACGCCCCCCACTAAGCGAGCGAGGGCATCGAAGCCAAGTTTGGTGTGAATTTCATCGCTTGTAATGCGCCGTCACAGGTGTGAAATTCGTGCCCACACCTTTGCTGACATATTTGATTTAGACGTTCTCAGCTGGAATTGTATAGCCCTCCGGGGCTGGAGCAAGCTCCAACACGACAACAGCATGTGGGGATACTAGATATGTTCCCCTTGACCCAGAAAGGACGACATAACTGAGTGTACAGTCTGAGGGAAATACCAGGGACGTATCAACAACTCTCACCCACGCAAAGCCCGCTGGTGGATGACCAACGTCGGCACTCTGAAGATCGCTGGTGCCATTGAAAATTGTCACAACATCTTGTGTTGGTAAGGATGCAACCTCGCCGGCATTGACACTTTGCACCTGCCAACTGGAGGCCTTACGACGACACATCAGCACATGGGGCGAGTGCGGATCGTTCCACTTTGGAGAAGAGTATCCATCTATGGTGGTCCAGTACACATTTGTACCACCAGAGCTGAACAGATCTGCTCGACGCTTTCGAAACGCACTCATTGCTCCCACAAAAGTATGAATTGCGTGGCCAGCTGTGCCCGTTTGCACGGCATCCCAGCGAAAACCGTTGAATTCACTCTTCCATGTGTTTGGTGCACAGTCTCCTCCACGACGGGAGTGGCCGTACTCGTCTCCAGCATTGATCAATGGGATCCCATCAGACATAAATAGCGTCGTTATCAAAGAGCGCATAATCAAATTAGTCTCTGCCGGAGTAGGCGGCATGGGCGGCATTGTTTTAAGCGGTGCGCCCGTATTCACAAACGCCGATCCACCTGCTTTTAGCTCATGCGTTGCTTCAGCAGTCAGTTGACTATCGACAACTGCTGCTTGAACTTTTGCACGTGTTGCAATGTCACTCGCTACATCTGCCAAAGAGTCTCCAACCGAGGATATAGTGAGAGAGTTAATCACATGTCCACAGGATAAAGAATTGTGACTATTGATGAGGTCCAAACTCCCACATATACGACTTGCAAAGTCGCCAATTGAGCTTCGTGACCCTTCCATGAATTTTGTGATATCGCGCAAGAACAGTGAATTTCTTTCACCCCAAACCCCCGATTTCTGTCTATGACCAAGCTCAGTCTCAGCTGGTGTAAGATACAGCCGGACGCCACCTCCAGAAAGATATTTGTTTGTTGCATGACCACGTGCCAGCTCAAGTGCAGCTGATACACCTCCCGAGTCAGTCTTACCACCCAAAACTGGGTCTAGCGCAATCATCTCAAGCAAGGTAGCCCTTCCCGACGGTTCGCGATCGATATCCATGCTGAAATCAACAAGAAAGCCATCAACGCCGAAATTTGTCCGCCAGTGTCTCAACGAATCAACAATAAGTCGCCGAGTCACGTGCGAGCATAAATTTAGCACTGTGGTACCAGGCACCAATGGGTTTGACTCAAGTTTTCCTGAGCAGTTTAATTGATAATAGCTGAAAACATCAATGCCACGAATACTATGACTCTCTGGACACGAATCTGTTCCCTCTCCCAGTTGTGTCAATACAAATTGCACAAGTACATCTAAACCACGTGCATGTAGGCCACGTATAAGCTGGCGTATTTGGTGAGCTGCATCACCACCGTGGGGTGTCATAAATTTTGGATCTGGAGCGAAAAGACTGACTGGAGCAGCACCCCAGCTATCACTTTCTGCGCGGCGCGCGCTTGCGGCAATTGGCTGTAGCAAAACGGTCGTCGCTCCAGTTTGAATGATGTGGTCGACTTTAGCAAGTACACCGGCATAAGTTCCCTGCTCCACTTCACCCAGCTCAGAGCTGACATGGCTGGTAAAGTTCGCAACAGAAAGTTCATATATAATTTCCTGCGCTGGAATTTGACGCATTTTCCGGAATCCATCCGCGGCCTTTTTAATCGGGCCAGGATCATATGCCAACTGAAACATTGATCCTCCGTTCATCACATCTGCAAGGGAGCCTAGATACTTGGGCATCCGCGTGAGTGGATCCTGGAAATTTCCTAGAGGAGGTAGTAATGAGGTTGCACGAGGATCAAACATTACCATCCCCGGATGGAACCTCCATCCACCTCGTGTAGGATCTCCATCACACTTGTATCCATATAAAACGGTGGGATGATCGTTTTCCCCAGAAGCACAAATCCCTGCACTAGAAGACTTTGCTGGAAATGGAAGTATACCACCTGGGAACCCGATCGGAAGAGCCACGTGCCAAACATCACCTGTTCGATGGACTGTTGGGTTCAGTGCTATTTCAATAGTGTCCGGTTCGCCCCCATTGCCCCAAGACCACTGTATGAACAGTGTGACCTTCTCAGCAACTGCGCTATGCAGAGCAAAGTTCACATATCCTGGGGCTTTTGAGTTCGGTGCAGCCCGCGATGCGCCGAGGGGCTCTGGCCGACCCTTTTCCATACCAATGGGGATCGCAAAAGACGCACGTGGCCACTCCAGGGCCCCTCTTGGCCAGTCATACGCAATCGTCTCGCCTGTTATCGGAGATGTCTCCCCAAGCACGAAATCAATTTCCACGGGTGCAAAGTAAGCTGGCACAACAAACTTGGTTCTTGAAAAGCGGAGTGGAAATCCGTTGCGCAATGCTATTGAGCTCCCTTCACCATCTCGTATCAGAGGCGTGCGAGTTGCCGGTCTTCTTGGATCGTCATCACTGAACTCAGATCCCCGAGGGAGATCGGGCAGACACATCCACTCATCAAGCCATTCCCTGTGCATACCCCAGTGCAAATGCATGGTGTTATAAGACATCATTGGCTTTCCTTCGATATCGTACTCCACATTCTCTGAGACTTCGATTGAGACTCTATACTCTTCAGCCAGCGGCTCCACTAAAATCATTACCTGGCATCACGTCCATGAAGTCGTTAGAGGTTTAGCATATCAGCAACAGGGTGCCGAGGGAAAAGCAGTTCAAGAAGTACTCATACCTGTCGACCCGCCTTCGTGTGAAAAGTGTGTCGCGCAACGCGCTCCGTTATCAGATTATCAGCATCTCTCGCCAGCATACGCTCCCCAGAAATGTGCGAAAGTGCTTTGACGCTCATGTTTATATGTTGCTCTTCAGGTAATTGACATGACCAGCGTCCATGTTGACTCCAACGTGCCAAAGTGTGCCCATGCGAATAAATGCGCAGTGCCAAAGGGACCTTCCGAACGTTCAATCGACTGAAATTAGATTGTGCACGTGATGGCCGTTCAGTGGAGGTCCGGCAAACGTTCATGGTAGTCAACATCTAATTTCTCAACCATGCACCGAGTAGAGTGAGTTCGCGTCGCTACTTGTGACCTCCTTGTGAGTGACAGGACTATTCATCAAGCGTGTGGCACTGCTGGGTGGGATTTTGGACTATATACATTATTATGCGTGCCATGCATACATGTATATTATAAGATTTTATTATTATTGTAATAATATAATCTTATATATATGCATGACACATGTAATATATGATAATCTCAAATGTGATATGTATGTATTATAAATATAATTTACTATTAAGATCATATACGAACGAAAAAAAAAAAACTTACGAAGGTAATAATATATTTATTTTCGGCACAGCCGATCTTACGGGGATTGCACGAAAAAAATTAGGTCGTTCGTGGTCATCGTTAATCAAGGTCGAAGGTTTATTTTCCCCATACATTGTCACACATTTTGACATCGTTGACTCATAATCGTTGGTTTAGCGTTACATACAGTTGGTTCATTCATTGGACGAAATAAACCAATTTTCTTGAGTCACGTATGACAAATTTGTCCCATAGTGTTTGCCATACGTGAGGGCATTTATATATTATATAAACCATTAATTTCACATTTGTTAAATCACACAACTACTAGCTAGCTTAGCTAGCTAGCTATACGCTAGCTAGCTAGCTAGTGTACAGAGACCTAGTAACATGTCGACATCGAATCATACCACCCCCAAACAACCAATAATAATCAACATATGACATGTATGACATGTAAACGCTATAGTACGTACGTATCCGCAATTCTATCATGATTTAATAACCATGCGGGGGGCTATGCCGACACACCTGGGACGAACCCACGCAGTCACATTAAACACTACTCCTGTTCCTCCCTGGAACAATTTTATTATTATTCATCATTAATCTTAATAATAATGATCGATGATGAATATTAACGAAGGTATTAAATATGATTAATTAACTCCGTTACGATTCCACGGCTGCGACCTTAACCCCGGAGGACTAAAATCTAGGACGAGGAGGACGTGCGAGATAACTATCATGAGTGTTGTGTTACAAGCAAGGTTGACGCCTTCTTTTGTCTGCGCCCATTTCCTATTCTATTGATCTCGTGATCTGTTGACATATGTAGCCTTGTATGGGCTTTTAGTCATGTCAGCATGCCATCACTCTGTTTGTTCATATGAACTTGGTTATTTATATTTAGGGTCGTTTTTACTTTGAAACTGACGCCCTCCCTCTGTCTCTGTCTTGTAATTCAGAGGATATTACGAAGGTAACTAACGAAACTGTTACCTTCGAACGAAACCTTACGAATGAAGGTAAGTTCGTATTACATACCTTCGTTCGATAGATATATATAGACTAGCTAGATATATAATGATATACCTCTTATTACCTTTCGAAACCTTATTACTTTATTTCCCCATCAAAATCAAGTTGTTCTCAAGTTGTTTTCAGGAAGCGTTGTAACATGTAACTGGCGAACTCAGCCCCTGTCCTCGGCGAGTAATCTCTGTAATTACGTCCAATCTGTGATGCGTCAAACACGGTGTGATATGCCGCAAATAAAGGAAGCAAGCGAATGCACAAATCAGGAGGTGCTTTCTCAACCCGGATTTCCTGACCCAGTGTTTACCGGAAGCAGTCAAGTCACGAGTATAGCTGCTGCTGACGCTCCTATGTTCATGTTTTCAGGCGGGCGACAAAAGACCTACGCAGCCAAGACCAGGGCGTTTGCGTGGTAGCTTTGAAGCCAAGGAGATCCATACTTTCGTAGACTTGGGCAACGAACAAGCTATAACTGAGACACAGGCGTGCAAAGCAGACACAAACAGCACGACAAATCAGGCAAACATTTCCGTTCGGCGAAAGCGATTCACCCCGACCATTCCTTCCGAGAGGCGGCCGAAGCAGCGCGGTGAATCGAAAGGATGTGAGCCAAAGCCGTCGGTACGTGTTGAGCAGCTTATGAAGGACGCACGGATGGATACCGCGCCCCGACGGGAGCAAGGGGTTCAAAATAACGCAACGCACCACGCTCATCGTGAGTCCTTGTACCCTTCTATCTGCAGTGCATCTCCACAAAGGAACGATTCAGATGAAATGATTGGACATGCGGCTACCATGCTAGACCACGGAATCGACAGCGGCAGACATATTGAATCCCAACTGCCTAAGGAGATTGATAGTTTCAGTTTTGCAGGTCAGCAAATAGATTTGCACTCCATGACTTATCAAGCTCATCAACATCAACGTCACACTTTGGAGACGAGAATCAACGGACACAACGTCAGTGAGCTAAACCTAAGCACGCCTCTGTCATCAAGTCTTCATTTTGGCGGTCACTCCAATACAAAATGCGTCGGCGAGATTCTTGCATGTGCAACAAATGGACATTATGCAATAATACAGATTCCTGGAAAGCTTCCTATGGCTCACGGGGCTGTTTCAACGTTCCCATGTACAGACCAGACATCGTGTATGTCCGGCGTCGAACCCTCACTAGGTGAAGCAAAAGCCTCATCGAAGCCAAATATGCTGAGACTTTCTGACCTTCCAGAGGGGACTATTGGTGAGTTATTGTTTTATGAAGATGGATCAGTAAAAATGAAAGTCGGAGAGGGAGCTTTTGATGTCGTCCAAGGCACGAGTTCTTTACACAGCGAGCACATAGCCTGCATCGACACCCTCAGACGCGATTGCTCATTTTTGGGGCAGATACCAGGCCGTCTAGTTTGCACCCCTGATCTATCCTTGATGCTCAAGCAGGACCCAATTGACTAACCTTTGCTAATTAAGATTTGGCCGAGTTATCCATGAGGACCTTACGATGACGAATCTACGGAGCATCTATTCTGGCCCGGAGAGCTCGATCCTATAAACTGGAATCCGACTTCGCCCTCCTGCTGCTGTCACTTTTGGATCTGGGTTCTAATATTTCATGAAGAAGGTCACCCCCAATAAAGGATTATAAATGCGCAACCTTCGAAACTATAATATCGCGAGACCCATGAGTCGCTAAAGAGAATACGCTCTAAACCTTGAAGTAAATCGTCAAGTGAATCCGGTCGAAAGTTGTGGTCAGAAAGAATCATAGGAAGCTTTCCTCGCAGCATCACAAAATATTTTAACACTCTGTTCCGGAGTACCCTGGACAACTCCGTGTCCAACGTTAAGGATGTGCTTTCCATGCCCTGCTGCAGATATATTCTTAGCAACTTCACGTTTGATACGATCTTCGTCTGCAAAAAGGTACATTGGATCCATGTTTCCCTGAAGAACACGGTCTGGACCAAATATATTCCGTGCTTCTACCATACTTGTACTCCAATCTAAGCCAATAACATCAGCAGAGCTCTCTTTCATAATCTCAAGTTTCCCAACGCCCCCGTTCGCGTGAAAAATCACAGGGGTTTGGGGATACTTTGCTTTCACTGCATTGATGACGCGTTCAGAATATGGCAAAGAAAACTCTGCAAACTGTTGCGGGGATAGATGGTGTGCCCAGCTGTCAAACAACTGCACAACCTGTGCACCACAGTCAATTTGATGACAAACGTACACAGTCAGCACTTCAGCCAAATGTGAAAGATAACGGTGCAGTATTTCTGGATTCTGGGTCATGATTTGCTTTGTGGCGATCAGATGTCTATCTGAGCGACCCTCCATGGAATAAGCCGCTAGAGTCCAGGGAGTGCCGATAAATCCTAAAAGAGTAGAGTTCCCGTCAACTTCTGACCGCAAACTTGTCAATATTTCCCGAATGAAAGGAAGTGACGTGTCTGGGTCGTCTAAGCATTTAAGCGCATTGATATCATCGATGTTTCGTATCGGGTTGGAAATAACTGGCCCTTTACCCCTCAGGTGAGGTCAGCAACAAGAAGAACGTACTTGTGGAAGGGAAAAGTTGGAGTTCCATTCGAAACAGATCGTATGAAAATTCGTACCTTGACGACATCAAATTCGACTCCGATTGCTGGAAGCGGCGTGAGGATGTCACTGAACATGATCACCCCGTCAGGTTTGAAGGCACGCCAAGGCTGCAACGAGAGTTCGATGGCGATTTCAGGAGTTTCGGAACGATGTCGAAAACCATACTTGTTGGAGTATTCCCGAAACTCCGCCATGTATCTCCCCGCTTGTCGCATGAGCCAAACTGGCGGTCTGTCACCCTGCTCCCCTCGCGCGACACGCAGCAGTAAAGGTTCTTTAGAGATCGAAGATGTGATCAAATCTCCTTCGACTCCTGTTCTTGTCGAAGCATTTGCGTTTAGAAGAATCCGCCTTCTGCGATTTGTTGTCGCGCTCGGAGATGCACGAATGATCCCGCACAAGGCGGTCATTTGGGTTAGGAGAGCAGGCATCCTATGCTAGCGACTGATTGCGAGAGATTTTGGTGTGGAGTTGACCTGTCTACGGCCTGCGAGCTGTTGCACAAATGGATAGCAACGAGGTTATTTGGGGAGCGTTTCCCAAACAAAAGAGAACCACATTAGTGAATCTTCAAGATACGCTTCATTCGACATTATTACCTTCGTATTATTAATAAGCAAGGTATTCTGAATTTCATCAGGGTGTGACACTTTTTTATGCATAACGATTTTATATAATAACGTAAAGACTTTATCATTACGATCCACACAATCACTCCAATGGGCAAACAGTTTAAAGATTCCGCTTATGTTCACGTAAGCGACTTATCCTTAACTATAATCAAGTTAAGTTACGATAAAAGTGTCACACCCTGATGAAATTCAGAATACGAAGGTACCTTGGTACATTATTAAGAGTTACAAGTACGAAGGTAGATCTGATCTCTGAACTTAACTTCTCTCTGCTCCCTTGATACGGTTATTTGCGGAACAAACCGGGCCTGCGCCGTAGTTGAAGCGGTCCCAGTTGAATCTTACGCCATGCAGTCCATGCTAAACTGCATGTCGGGCGTGCCTTACCATCCGAGTGCACAGAGGCTAACTTCTCGAAGCACAGAGCTGTCTGCAAGAGTTTTAAGCCCGGTTTGCAGACCCCTGGGTCGACCTTTGCGCCGCCGAAGAAATGAAAATTGTCTTCTTCGTTCAGCTGCAAGAGCGTCAAGGACAACCGAGCCAAACCCTGCTCACGACGAAGACCATGCTGCCTTGCATTCACTCCGCAATGTCCTATTGGACGACATTGGCGTCGGCGCTCATGAGCTAAGCAGGTATCCTTGTTCGTGAACTCGACGCATCCTTTTTGCGTAGCTTACCCGACATTTCCCTTTTTTTTGCGTGAAACACTCCAGGGACATAGGTATCGTGGACAGTGCAGAGACACTGGCACTGAGTAAGGAATTTTCGATCCCCGGTTGCGTGCGCGTCTCGGACGGTCGCGGCGGCATGCCGAAAGTAACGCTGATCCACCACAGTGGCAGCTTTTGTGAAGTTTACCTCGACGGAGGAAACATTCATACATGGGTTTTGGCCAATGGTGGCGAGGTGTTCTATTCACCGGATGGTGTGCCACTAAACCAGCATACTTTAAATGACTGGGGCACGTCAATTTGCTTCCCGCAGTTTGGCAAAGGTGGAGAACGCCCAGGAACCCCAAAGAGCGATCAGCCTTTACCCATGGATGGACTAGCCAAGACCTTGAAGTGGACGATATCGCAGACTGGGGTAAATGATAATGGAACTGGTGAATTTCCATACGTGACCATTGAGGTTTCCGATACGGAAAGCAGTCGTGCCCTTTGGAACAAAAGCTTCCAGCTCTCGATGGAAGTATCACTTCAACATGATGCCTTGGAAATATCTGTCTGTGTGAAAAACACTGGCACTGAACGGCTTGAGTTTGCAACTGCGCTCAAATCGCACCTGGCAGTTTCAGATATTGAAGCTCCCCAAACAAAATTCATAGGTATGAAGAACTATGTGTATCTGGATAACGTGCGGCACGCCACAAAACCCCGCGTGCGTTACAATGATGCTCTTCATGGTATTGACGCAGACCAGCTTAGTGGAGCCACAGACCGAGTGTACTTGAACACAAAAAGTGAAACAGGGGTGGAAGTCGGAACTGGCTGTACCGTTCTCGTCCGTGACATCTCTGCTGCCGACGAGCATGGATATAATGATCGTGCAGTGTTCAATAAATGGAAAGAGAACGATGCAGAAAACTATCGTTGGTATGCCGGACTGGCTATTGGAGCCATCGGAAAGCTGATCAAAGTGGACCCAGGTTTGATCCACACTGCATCTGTTCGTTTCGAGGTACATGACCTGAGTTACACAACGGATTCTATGCATAGGAAGAGCAAACATCAGCGATCGTCGCTTCAAGAAATGACTAATCGCACCTCCTTTGCTCTTCTTGATAGTAATGTTTCTGGTGACTTTCAGTAATAATAGGATTATTATATTATATACGAAGGTATTTAATAAACTATTGACGACGACGATATTACGAATCATTATTATTGGGATGCACGAAACTTAATAAGGCTTTCATTCGAATGAGGTAGTTTCGTCTGAATGATCACACACATACAAATCATAAATGAGGCGTAAATGAGGATATTTATCCTCCAACTTATTATTTGATCTCATTGACGATATACATATCAATTATTATTAAACATGGGTTGTATATGTCTAACTATCGCCCTCGTAGTCGAGGGTTAGTTTAATTGGGGTTTGCATATATAGCATATTTAGCTTATTATTATTATACATATTATTTATGAGAGATGCGTTAATAATTGTCGCGACAATCTTTCGTTTATTATTAAGCAAGCAAGCAAGTGTTAGTTTAATATTATATATATAATAAATAATGGATCGATTTTTTCGAGAACAAGCGCGATGCTTGCACAACAAACATCATAATAACCGACACGTCACAGATTTGCTTCGAAGGTTCTTATTACAAACACTTGTACAGTATACACGTTTCGAAGGGTGTATTTTAGAAAACGTCCGGGCGTTCGACACATTTCGGTTCTCATAGTCGTTCGCTTTAGTTGAAGCAATGCTCGCAGAGATCCACGCGCCCGATTGCAGGCTCGTCGCAAATGGGAAACTGCGGATCAATCCTCGAATTGCGCGCATAATATGTCCGCGAAATCCTCGACACTTCCGGGGTGTATCAATAGCGTCAGTGAACTTAGATAACTGTCCAGAGAACTCACGTGCCGCCTCTTTGCGCAAGCGCGATGTTCTCGAGTTTATGTGCGCGACCGTGGTATTTGACTTTCGAAAGCTAATGTGGCCTCGGCGCGCACTTGCCCGAGACCTCTCGCATGTTTATACCGATAACGTGCGAATGTTTCGGCTATCATATCCATATGGCTGGGAGCAAGTCAGCAAATCTGGTGCAGCTCTTCTGTTGCGCGATCCAAAAGACAAGAGTACACAGATTGGAGTCACTGTCACCCCAATCAAAATTTTATCTCTTTCGGCATTTGGCACCCTGCACGAGATCGGTGAAAAGCTCATCAAGGCGGAAGAATCAAAAGATACATCTGTGCCTGGCGGGGCACTTCTAATACGGGAACACGAACGAATCGGTACCCTCAGTGGGCTCACATTCTATGACTACGAGTACCAGCTCACAACAACACATGGAACAAAGCGCGTTATTAGTTCTGTTGTCGTTGAAAACAGTAACCTTTTTATCATGAATGTCCAAACTCTAAGGGGACAGAACGACCAGATCTTAAACACACAAGAATCAGACCTCAACACAGATTTCGTAAATACGTTTGATGTGGGGCCCTGGGTTGTTGCGCAGCCTTGACGTCTATTCGTCGAAATGGCCATCACGGGCGAGTTGTCAAAGTAAGTTAAAATATGCTCGTGTGAAAATACGAGTTGCAGACTTAGTGTGCTAAAGGCATTCTTTAAAAGGCAGTGAACTAGATAGATGAAGATTTGAAAGGAATATTTCCCTGGATCTCTGCAGCTGTCCACTTAGAATAGACAGATTAGCATGTATTCGCCTGAGCATTGATGAGTTTCCCTCATAGTTGTTGCCTTTACACCTTTACAGCAGTAAGATATAGAGCTCTGAGAAGTATCACGGAGAACACTTGATTTGTGTGGCTAATCACATGCTTGGACA
>Ga0209666_1001899_pt1 | contig 15716 bp, 15 predicted proteins | sample SaaInlV_125m_DNA_FD_184679 | JGI IMG/M metagenome (GOLD analysis project Ga0209666, IMG submission 184679) | Marine microbial communities from expanding oxygen minimum zones in the Saanich Inlet - Saanich Inlet SI037_S3LV_10m_DNA (SPAdes)... | ecosystem: Environmental > Aquatic > Marine >...
CGAGTACGCAAAAAAGTATACCATACTCTCTGTCTTAGACATTGAGTATCTGAAAAGCCTTTTCACATTTTATCGTGATGTTAACCACCTTGAATCTGTTGAAATGAGACAGATGCAAAGCAAAATAAATAATGCCGAGGTTTGGAAGGACAAACAGCGCGTCAACTATCTTGACAAACAAGTACCGGAAACCAAGTACAAATCTGACCTGATTAAGCAACATAAAGAGTTGGAATATCTCGAAGAATCTATGGGATATCATGCTACTATTGTAGAAGCATCAAAGGCTTACTTCATCAATAAGATCAATAGTCTTCAAGGAGAAATTGATGCTGCTGTTGAAAATAAGACGGTCTTGAATATTGATGATTGTGAGCGACTTGGGCGACTCAGGGAATTTATTAAGGAGGTATCATATAGCAGCAAAAAAATGAAAGAAGTATATGGATATTCTAGACACGACTACATCCCGCGCCTTTTAAAAATCACACCCGAACCCGTTTCTGTTAACACTAAATAGACGTCTATAAATATACACAAACACACCACATTTATATAGTTTATATTTTTTATATTTAAAATAAAAATTGAATAGAATTTTTTATATTTATAAATAAAGAGCGATGCAACAAAATTGCGATAAAGGAAAGGAAATAAATCCAAAAACAGGTAGATGCGTAAAAATATGCAAAGAAAATCAAAAAAGAAATCAAGAAACTGGTAAGTGTGAAAAAAGCGGATGTCCGGAAGGTAAAGTAATTAATCCTAAGACGGGTAGATGTATTAATGATGCTGGTGTTAAAACCCCTGTAATAGACCATAAGGTTGAAATCATTAAAAATCTAAAAATTCTAGAAGAATATGAAACATTAAACAAACAACCATTTAAAGCACGTGCATATAACAAAGTAATAAGTTCTATTGAATTATCTACTGATAGCCACGATACTTTTGAAAGTTTTAGCAATATTAAAGGGATTGGTGATAAAATTAAAGAAAAAATTAAAGAATACTTTGAAACAGGTAAAATGGGTGCAGTAGAAAGAGCTTTAAGTGATACTACATTTTCATTGAAACGTAAATTATCCAATTTATATGGTGTAGGACCTGTTAAAATTAAAGAGTTAATGACTAAAGTTAGTTCATTTGAAGAGCTGAAGAAAAAACCGGAAATATTAAATGAAAAACAGAAAATTGGTCTCAAATATTATGATGATATGTTGCAACGAATTCCAATGTATGAAGGAAAAAAACATTATAATATTATCAATAAAACTTTTAATAAAACATACAAAGATATCGAATTTGAGCTAGTTGGAAGCTATAGAAGAAAGAATGTTGATATGGGAGATATTGATGTATTAATCAAAAATAGACCTGATTTAGAACTTAAAAATTTAATAAATGAACTTAAATCTTCGGGATACATAATAGAAACATTGGCAAATGGTAAAAATAAGTTTATGGGATTATGTAAATTAGCTCCTGGATTACCTGCGAGAAGAATAGATATATTGATTGCGGATAGTTCGTATTATTATTTCGCTCTATTATATTTCACAGGATCTTATGAATTTAATATTTATATGAGACGTATTGCATTGCAAAAAAAAATATCATTATCCGAGTATGGTTTCAAGGATAAGAAAAATAAAATTATTGATACGACAGATGTAATTAAATCTGAAAAGGATATATTTGATTATTTAGCAATACCTTATGTATTGCCAGAGAATAGAAATAAAGTTCACTAATAATTCTTGTTAAGATAATAAATTTTAAGCTTATTAATATATAATAAGCGCCTTTTTAAAAATTCAATACTCCATAAATTTTTTTGTATTTTTTTCATATATTATTATATTATAATATAGTAATATATTTATATTTATGTTAATAAATTTACCTTGGAATTTAAGAGAAAATAAGATAATGTCTTTTGAAATTGATGACGAAGAATCGATTAATAAACTTAGAGAATGGGTAATATCTAGAAATATCTATAAAAGCACTACAACACATATATGGTATAAAGATTTGCCTGCAAACATTTCGATGTTATATTCTAAAATAATTTTAAATAAAAAAATAATTAATGGATTAAGAGAAATTTCAAACTATAATGATAATATTGATTTATTAAATGATATGAATGAAATATATATTACATCTCCTGTAACAAAAAAGGATAGTATGACCTCAGATTCAATATTTTATATCAAGCATATTGATGGCCCGTATTATTTAATGCCATTTGCGACTTGTTATAGAATGATAATAGGTCTTGATAATAATACAAATGTATCGACATATTTTCCAATGAACAATAAAACTACAAAAGTTAAAAAAGGTGATGTAGTTTTATTTGATTATAATAGGGATACGCATTATATATATACTGATAGTGACGAATCAGAAGAATTAAGAGTGGTATTAAAAGTACATTATTGTATTTATCCTAAATGGGCTTTATATATTGGGAAATTACTAGGATATCTATGTATATCTTATAACGAAAGAGCTAGAAATCTATTTTTATATACTTTAATTACAAATGATAAATTGAAAAAACATATTGCATATATCATGGTAATGGCTACTAAATTATATTATTATATTGAATATTATATTGGGTATAATAATATATCTTATATAGGACTATTATATTTTTTTACTAACAATATAACATTTATGTATGCAACATCGTTTATACATTACTTATTAGCATTAAATAATAAAAATGATAAATTATCAATTGAATATATTAGAAACTATAGAACATTTTACTTAGTATACTCATTGCAATTATATTACAAGTATTATGCATATGTGAATACTAATACTATATTAATGTCTCAATTTACAAATATTTTAATGTATTTAATGGATTATAGTAAATTTATAAAAATAAACGAATTAATAACACTAACATTACTATATGATATTAATAATTTAGAAAACTATTTTAATATATTTATATTGCTACATTTTTTTATGAATGCTCTAGAATATAAATTGAGTTAATAATTATAATGATAATAGAATTATATGTTAATATTTAATTAGATGGATATTAAATTCAAAAAATATGTATTAAAAAATGGTATTAAAGCTATAATAATACCTCTTGATACAAAATTAACATATATATCTACATCCATATCAACTGGTTTTTATAATGAAACTGAAAAAACACGACACGTAACACATTATTACGAACATTTATTGGCTAGATTTATGTCAAGAAAATTCAAAGACGTCAAATATATTGATAAAGAGTTAGCGAACAGAGGAGCAAAGAAGAATGCTTATGTAAATAATAACGAAACATGTGTTTATATAGAAGGCAAATATGATGATTTGGGTTTCTTTATGGATATAATATCTAGCACTTTTAAAAAGTTTTATTTTAATAAAAACTTAGCATTAAGAGAGAAAAAGGCTGTTTTACAGGAAATAGATAATATAATTGCTAAAGATAATTATGAGTATAATCTTAAAATTTTCAAATATCTTTATCCAAAATATAGCAATATAGAAGATTTTGACAAACATATTAAAAATGTTAAAAGATTTACTGATAAAGACATTAAAAGTTTTATTAAAAATAATCTATGTTCGAAAAATATGGTTGTTACTATAACATGTCCCAAAAATAAAATACGAGATGCTCATAGAAATTTAATTAAATATTTCGGGACTATTAACAATAAAAACAAATGTAATAACATGTTTCCAATATTGCAACATAACAATAAGAGTTTCAAAGTAGTTGGTATTAAAAACAAAATTAATAAAAATAATATAATTAGATTATATTTATGTAAGGATATTGAATATAATTCGCGCGAACATTTCATGCTGTTAGTGATATATGATATATTGTTTAATTTTAACTCAGGCGTATTCTATAAAAAACTAAGAGACGAATTAGGATTAATATATAGTATGGGTTTTAATTTGAATATAGATATTATTAATAAGAAATCGTCATATATATATATATCTACAAAAAGTAATTTCAAAAATTTACCAATTATAATTAAAGAACTAATCAATATACTAAATACTTATAAAATAACTGAAACGGATATTAAAATAGCTAAGAACATTAATCACATTGAATATGAAAACCTTAAATTCCGCAATTTGTCATCATTCAACTATAGATATAAAAAACATTTACTTTTTAATAAAAAGTTCGTTAGTAATAAGGAAGGTTACAATATTATCAATAGCTTTACATTTAAAGAGATAAGTGAATATTACGATAAATTGAGGAATGATATGCTTAAAAGAGGAATAATATTTTATTATTCTAAGAAAAATCTAAATAAATCAATTGATAATAATCTAAAAAAAACTATTATTAAAAATAATTATAAACTATTATATATATAGAAAAAGAATATGAATACTATCTACTTTTATATGTACTTATCGATAGTTATATTAGCAACATTGGGATTTACATTTTTGAGATGTGTCCATGGCGTTAAAGAATTCGACATGTTTTTTTATCCGAATCCCAATAATAATATAGTTGAGAACCAAGTATATTTATTATCTCATATATTAGTCAATTTTTTGATAGGATATTTATTTGGTTTTGAAGTATTCGTTGGTATATTAGTTAAAATATCAATATTTGAAATATATTTATATATGGTAGAAAAATGTGATGTATTTAAAACCTCCAAATTCCATCACTTGGCCATAATAATAATAATATCTATATTAAGTTATACTGCAGGATGTTTGGCTAAATTATATAATAATTAGCCAATATCATGTTCAATTTTGGCAGCAGCATAAGCTCTCATAACATTTTCGGCAGTTGCAATAGGTAAGATATAGTCCTTGGCTGCATAAAATTCGGGATTTGTGCGCGACTTACGATTTATTAAGGTACGCAATGCATTTACATCGTCTAATTCGTAATGTAAATGCTTTACTTTATCATTTTTATCAATAAGTTGTAAAAATATAGAAGATACTATCTTATTGATTCCATCAGGCATATAAAAACTATTGGGATATAAGAATGTGCCCTCGATAATACCGGATCCTGTAATATCTATTTTATTTGGAGTATTCTGGAATGCGATTTCGTTATTTGGAAAAGGTAATCCTGAACCGGAATAATTGGACATTCTATCAATAGGATTTGGTGCCATTACAACTATATTTTTATACATTTGTGGATTTTTAACATTGCCTCTAATAGAAACCTTGGAATAATCACGATTAGGTTCGGCATTTAATTGAATATGTTGATCATTAAAAATCATATTATATCTCTATAATTTATATATAGAATTATTTATTATAATAAAAAAAAATTATTGTACTCTGGTACTTGTTCCTAAACCAAAATTATTTATTTCAATCTTTTCGCAACTTGTAGGAGTACATTTAACTATATATCTTTCAGGATACATAGTACCTGGATCACTAAAAGGTCTAGTGCATGGCGCGCATGGCGCTAATCTATCTAATACATTCATTCTGTTTCTTTCCATTAGTTTTTCAGCATTTTCTTGTAAAAATATTCTGCTTTCATAACTGCTTCTTATCATATTATTTTGTGATAAATCAGTCATCAATTCAGCATTTACGGCACATCGTGGTCTATAATCAGTAAAAGATCTACCATCTGACATTTTTATTGGACAATGAGGTTTTGGTTCTGTAGTTGAGTGAAAACTCATAATAATATATCTATACATTTACAATATTTTTTTTATTTTTGTTTTTTAATATTATCAATTATGCGTGTAACTAATATCGATTTCGTTCCTTCGGAACTTAAAGAGTTATTTTTACATTCTTCGCGTAACTTTTCGAGATTCATAGCTTTGTACTTTTTGCTTAATACTTTATCTTCATCGTTATTAAATGTTATTTCAGAAGCTATTGATGCTGCATCAGTAGTATCGGTTGTATCTTGATATTCGCCGGTTTCAGCTGTTTCAGCTGTTTCATTATTAGAAGAAGTAATATTTTCAATATGTGTTATAAGTTCTAATTCATCGGAGCTTTCATTTTTAACTTGAACTACTTCGGAATCTTTTCTTTCCAATACTTCAATATCAACTTCTGGTACTACATTAAGTTCTTCAATATTGATAATATCACTATCAATATTTTTTTCATTATCAATATCGATATCGTATTCCTGAAACATTTCCGGAGATATATTACATAAATTTTCCATATCATCACAACCACTTTTCAAACCATTTTCGAATACTTCTTTCATGATTGCATCCGATTGTTCTAAATTTTTAGATAATAATTCAGATCTACTATCTTTTTTAATTATATTTACACGTTTTTCTAATAGATAATAATTGCCTTCTAGTATAGTTATTTTTCTCCATAAATACATTATGAAAAATAATAGCAAGGCTAATACAAATATAGTTATATATGTCTGATTAAATAAGAAGGAATACATTATTTATTAATATTAAAACATATTTTGTTTTTCATTTTAATCGCATTATTAATTATTTCTTTTGGAAAATCCTTAATATCTAATAATTCAATTGCAATGCATAAATAAGAATAGCCATTTTTAATTTTGTACGGAAAATAATATTTTTTATTTTCCGTTGGTATTGCGTCGACAGATAAATTAATAAATTTATTTGGATAAAATTCTGCAAGCTTTACTAATTTGTGAAAATGCGTTGTTATAATAAGCGAAATACCTTGTATTTTACTTAGATATTCGACGACTGCGTAAGCAGTTGCCATTCCTTCCGTAGGAGGGGTAGAATGCATTGGTTCGTCCATTAAAAACAATCCCTTTTTATTTTCTTGATTAATCAATTTAGCTTTTTTAATCATATTTAAGCAATATTCTGCCTCAGCTTCAAAATATGATTTATTACCCAATTCATCTGATACTCTCATAAAAGAATTAATAGTATCATATAACATCATTTCAGATCTCAAACTATAAGTTATACCAAATGTTTGACTTAATATAACGTTTGATAGTATAGTTTTAACATACGTAGTTTTTCCACCTGCATTTGGACCTGTTACTATTATATTTTTATTTAATTTAATAGGGTTAGATACTTGTTCGTAATTTAATATTGGATTTCTCGCATCCCACAATATAGTATTGTTTGTATATTTTGCGATTGACCATTTACCATCTAATAACAAGTTGTTAATAGAATATAAAACATCAATACCATATATAGTCTTCAATAGTGAAGAAATCTTACTTTTAATATTATCATCCTTCCATATTCTATATATATCTGTCATAGAATTGTTCACTATCAAATCATTATAATTATTATCAATTGCAAAATAAGGATCTAATATATTTTTTGATATATTGCTAGTGATATTTAAGGAATGTTTAATGAAATGAACGAGACCTTCCATTTTTGCATGTAATTTATATTTCGTATCATATAAAAACTTAGCGATTTCATATGTTTGATACATATTATATAGATATATTCCAATATATAATATGAAAGTTACAAATTTAGTAACATCTTGTCTAAAATTACCAGATGGTTTAAATAATATAGATAGTACAAAATACATAGTTTTTAAATAATATGTAAAACTAATGTCTATTTTCATATAACTGCGTATGTAATAATATGGGGCAACAAATGTTGATATTGGATATAATATTGATGTAATTGGTATAAAATAAATTTTATACAAATGATATGTGTCAAGAATAAATTCGAAATAATTGATGTAACTTATTATGAAGGATGATGGAAATAATATTTCAATAGAACTATTTTCGTTAATTTCATCTGCTATTTTATAAATCCATAATACATCACTTTCGTAGTTTTTAAGAATATCTATATCTATTTCATAGTCGATAAATGCTTTTTGACGTTTTAGTAGTATATCTTTATTATTGATTGGGTGTTTAATTAATTTAGATATCAATATTTTACTACCATCTAATACGGGGAGATCAGTAACCCATTTATCAATGCAAGTATCTTTGTACACATCATCGGAAATATCAATTTTATCACCGGTAATTATTTCATCAGATATTATTTTGTTCAATATTACATTTTTTTTTGCAACATCAAAATCAAAAAGCTCGCGAAATTCTTCTAATAATTCTTCATCCATTTAAATTATAATATTATTAAAAAATGATATAAAATCTCGCACATAAATTAATATAAAATGAATACTAATAATATAGTTATTTATAATGATGGACTTATTTATAAAATTGATAAAGAACCCTTCGAAACAAATAAAGATGTTTATAAACGTGGATGGTATATAATTAATAATTATAATAGCAAAGATATAAAAACTCTAATATCTGAATCAATAATGGAACTCAATAAAAATAAAGGAATGGATTATTAAATTATTCAAAGAATTCCGCTGCACCTCCGCCTTTAAATTTTCTTTTAAGAGGTTTAGCGTTAGTTGGCTTGGCAGGTTTAGCGTTAGTTGGCTTGGCAGGTTTAGCTTTAGTTGGCTTGGCAGGTTTAGCTTTAGTTGGCTTGGTAGGTTTAGCTTTAGTTGGCTTGGTAGGTTTAGCTTTAGTTGGAGTAGAGTTGATATGTTTTATGCTTTTAATTACATTTTTGGGTAATTTTACTATAGTATTATATGACGTCTCTTTAATTAATATCTTTTTTTGGGCTGTTAAACGTAATACAGATAGTACTATTGCTGATAATAATGGTGATATATTTGTACCTCCTTTGATTATATTAACCATCAATTCTATATTATAATAAATATTTAAATACTATACAAATTGCAAAAATAGTTGAAATAAAATTTAATAAAATGATAAATAATACAAATGGTATTATATAATATAAAACGTAAATTAATATAGGTTTGACTATTTCATATCTTATATTAGATTTTAATAGCTCGTCTTTAATAAATTCAATAAATATATTTACAACATTATTTTTATCTTCTTCGTCATCAATATTCGTATAATCATTGTCATCTTTATTCATATTTCATTAATTTGAAATAATTACCTAATAATATAATAGTAAAAACTATGAAATATACTGACGCGTTGAAAATTTACAATGAAGGTAAAAGTAAATGGTGTTTTCCAAGAAAGGGAACTAAAGATTATGAAAAAATTAAAATAATACAAGGAAAACCAGTTGAAAATAAAAAGCCTGCTAAGCCTGCTAAGCCTGCTAAGCCTGATAAGCCTGCTAAGCCTGATAAGCCTGCTAAGCCTGCTAAGCCTGATAAGCCTGCTAAGCCTGATAAGCCTGCTAAGCCAACTAAAGCTAAGCCAGCTAAAGCAGTTGAAAAGAAAAAGTCTGTTAAGCCAGTAAAATCTGGTTTTAAAATACCTAAAAGTTTTTCTAAAAAACCCAAGAGTGTATCAAAGAAAGTTTTTATAAATGACGTTGTTAAAGCAGAATCCAAGTCGCCTGTATTTGTTGAAGTAAAAAGAAATTCTATTTCAAAAAAACACTCTAAAGCTAGACGCATACAATATTTTCTTAAGAATAAGTTAATTTCTAATAAGTTTACACTTGACAATCGTGTTAAATTCTCAAGATATTTACAAACAAGATTAAAAAGCATAAGCCATAGCGATTGTTTAGAGACAAAAATATTTAAAGATGGTAAACGCGGATACACCATTAAAAATGTTATTGATTTAGTAAAAAAAATAGGTACTGAAAGTGCTTATGGTGTAATATATTTATCAAGTATCAAAGAAAGTTTAGGCGGTTATTCGATAGTATCAAAAGTTATGGCTGCTACAGAAGACAATCTACAAGAAATTAAATTGATGAGAGAAATTACTGATAATTTATTACTAACAAAGAAAACTAAGCATTTTGCTGCTGTTCATAAACATGCTGTTTGCAAAAGAGATTCGCTAACAAGTTATCAAGGTGTAAAAATTGTTATGCCAAGTAAATTTAAATTAGTTTCAATTAATGAATTAGCGCATGGGGATTTAAAAACATTAGTCGCTAAAAGAGATGTTGTAGGTAATATGAATTTAATGTGTAATTTATTATTTCAAGTATTCATATCTATTGGAACATTTCAAAACTTAGTAGGATATGTTCATAATGATGCTCACTATGGAAACTTTTTATACCAAATGAATAATGAAAAAGGATATTATGAATATGAGTTTGATGGGACTAAATATTATTTAAAAGCATGTGGATATAATATGATGATATATGACTTTGGATTATCCAGGGGTATTAAAACTCCTGAACAATTAACAAAATATAGTTATTTAATTGTTCGTGATTATGCTCGCATAATTAATGCATTTTTAACAAAAGCGAATGGTTGGGGACAATATTATGATATACCAACAAGAGAATGTGAAATGAGAGTAGAAAGTATAAAACTAGTATTAATGAAGATTCTTGGGTCTGTTGTAAATGTTAATAAAACACCCAAGGATATGTTTAAATATATTTTAGAAAATGCATTAATACCATTTTCTCCGACTGATATGTTTATGACAAGCAAACCTAAAGCTTCAACTATTATTAATAGCACTCCATATAAAATTGGTTAATAGTTTTAATTATTTTTCTGTTTGTAAAATAATAGCATTTAAAAGTATTGAGAATATTTATAAATAGTACCTGATAAATGTTAAAAACTCCTTGTAAAAAAGATAATAAATATATAGCACTATCAAAAAATAATTTGAAATTATCTATTTCCGATGTAAAATTTAAAAGTATAAAAAGATTAATTAACGGCAAAGGTTACTATGTTACTTTATATATTTCAGAAGAAACTAATAATGATATAATTAATAATCTTATTGAATTTGATAATAATATTATTGATGAAATAGTTAATAATTCTAGTTCATGGTTTAATAAGAATTTTGCAAAAGAAGATGTAGATGAATTATATACGAGAAGTTTTTGCAAGCAAACTAAAACTATAAATGTAATTATATCAAGTAATAATTTTAATAATATAACTTATAATAATGATACTATTACTGATGTTGATAGTATTATTAAGATACTAAAGGAAAACAATAAATATAAAAAGTGTATTATAAACTTATCGATAGAATATAATGGATTATATATATATAGTGAAAGTACATCAAATAAATGGATAATAAAAAATCTAGATATTAATGATATTACTAACGAAAATATCGATTGGTTTTCTGCCGATGATATTATTGAAAATCTAGAAAATAGAATTAACAGAGTCAATAAATCGCAAATGGATAAAATATCAAAGTATAAAAGATTTATTGAAGATTATGAAAATGACTATAATAACATATTATTAGAACTGGAAAAAATTAAAAAAAGTAATTCACATAATTTAAATAGTTTTTTGGATAATATAGATAAATTATTAATTATGCAAGAAGAAAAATTTAATAATAAAATCTAAAGTTTATTAAAAAAGTGTTTTAAATATAATCTATTGTAAATAATAGATAGGATATATATAGTATAATTAAATATGGGTGCTAATAAAAATGTAGTTATATCGTTTTCAATAGCAATTTTATTGCTTTTATCTTTATTATTATTACTTACTTATAACTCTAAGTGTAATAATTCGCGCTCAACCCCCGTTGGTCTTGTTCCTGGTGGTGTATCAGATGTTGGGCCCGAATCTTTTTATTATGAAAGATTCTCTAATGGTGAATCCATGTCTGTTGCAGATATAGATAACAGAAGTAGAGATCCTTCTATGGCTTCTTCTGGTATAGGTGGTTATGGTGCTTCTGAATCTAATGGCAGCGAGGTATATAATCAATCTATTCAAGAACTTAATACTTCACAACCAACTTCTGGTGGCAATGGTCAATATGCTTCTTTTGAAGGCAATGAAGTATCTTCGTCTGAAATGCAATCCTGTTTTCCGCGCGATAGATTAACTGCAGGTGATTTATTACCTAAAGATGCCGCTGAAAGTAAATGGGCTCGCGTAAATCCTGCTGGTGGTGGCAACATAAGCGATCAAAACTACTTAACCGCCGGTTATCACGTCGGTGTAAACACTGTAGGCCAATCCATGAGAAATGCTAATTTACAATTAAGATCGGAAATACCAAATCCACAAAATGCTGTCGGGCCATGGTTAATAAGTACCATCGAACCTGACTTGCGCCAAAATACACTTGAAATCGGTAGTTCCGCATCATATTAAATACTTATTATTTTTCGATATTTTTTAATACTTAAAGAATATTCTAGATCAATAATTAAGACATGGGTGATTTAGGTCAAGACCTATTATTAAATTCATTAACAGAATTTTATAACAAAAATAGCGAATACAAACTAATATTAAAAAATATAATTCAAGGCAATCATAAACTATCATTGAGAATTATTGAATGGCTTGTAACTCACTATTCGAGAATGAATAATATATATTATTGGATTGACGATGATAAATATATATATAACGAATATCCGGATAATGTAAAAAACGTTAGAAAAATAAATTTATATCAAGATTATCGCGCGCAACTAAAATCATATAGTAAATTTAATTTTGATTCTTTTAGGAGACATCATAGAATAACATTTTTTATTAATAATGATAAAAAAGATCACATTGAGACTACTGTTGGGCAATTGAATTTTTTTCGCTGGATTTTTAATAATAATATTATTACTTATGCTATAAACTATTATGATAATATTTATAAAAAAATGATCGAAAATAACTCGTGTAAACAAAAGATTAACAATAGTGGGAAACACGATATTATTAAAACTAAATGCCTTTTAACTTTTGATTAAGAATTTGTTTTTATATTTTCTTTTAATAATTTATTTTCTTCTTTTAATAATTTTATTTCGTAATTTAGTTTTTTAATAGATTCTATTATAACCGGAATCATTTTATCATAAGATAATGTTAGATAATTTTCACCTGATTTAGATATTATATTGTCATTTTCATCTCGCGATATATCTAATGGTGCTAAATCAATTAGCTCAGGCAATACCTTATTAACTTCTTGGGCGCTTAATCCTAATTCTCTTTTTTTACTTTCTATTCCAAATGATTTAGCAAGTTCATTTGGTTTGTAATAAAAACCATTTAATTGTTCAATGATATTAAGTGGATCTTCAATAGGTTCTATATCTGTCTTAAGTCGTTCATCAGAATAAAATGAAGTTATTTTATTTGTAGCAATTATTTGACCAACAACATGTAGTTTTTCCGCTGGATTATTAGTTCCTATTCCTACATTTGCAGCAGTATAATATAATTCATTATTTGTTGCTTTTTCCCAATATGATGATTGAAATATAGAACCATCTTTTTTTAATTCTCCTGTGAAATTAATATCATGACATTCGAAATTGCCATCATCATCTATAATAATTTTTGTACTCGCTGACGAAGGTTCGCCAACACCTATTAATATTTTATTATTACCTAATGTCCACGAACCATCGTCGCCAGTATTAGTTACAAAATATTTAGTTCCACCTCTTACTAGTTTAATAGTACCATCATATGTATTCGTACCATATATATGTAATTTAGAATTAGTAGGATTAGTTGTACCGATTCCAACATTACCACCATTTGTAATAGTAAATGTTCCCGTAGATCCATTTGAAAAATTAACTATATCGCTTCCAGAATAACTTTGTAATACAGCTAATGCTACACCAGTAGTAGTATTCTGTATATTTAATTGTTCTGTTGCATATACATCTGTATTTAATGTAGTTGTAGTACCAGATACTGTCAAATCACCTGTAATAGTAACATTACTTGTAATTGATACTTCATTGCCATCTTCTGATCTCAACCAGTAAGATGTTACAAATTCTTCCTGACCTTGGTACAATTTGCCTGTAAATTTGATATCTCCACCAACATCGAGTTTTTTAGTAGGATTATCAGTGCCAATACCAACATTGCCCAACATGCTTACTATGCCTAACATACTAATATTGCCATTTCCGTTTATTTTAAATAAATTATCATCTGTTGAATTTCCTACATTAAATATATCATATTGTGCATTCTCTTGTTTTATTACTAAAGCCGGATATGGAGTTTCATTTAATATTTTAACATAATTTGATGTAAATAATGAAGAATCTAATTCTGTATTATTACCATTAACTATTAAATCTCCTGTAATGGTTAGATCATTTTCATATACGTTATCAACTATATATTTATTATTAACACTTTCAACTATATCATCAGTTGTTAAGTTTTCAATTTTGTCAATAAAAAAATTTGAAACATTTTTGATATAGTTTGAAGAATCTTGATTTTCTAGAGATAATCCAACATTTTTAATATAATTTGATGAATCTTGACTTAATCCATAACTATAATTATATAAAAAATTCGAAGTTACTTTAGTATAATTGGAATTGTCTTGACTTAGTTCTATTGAATTAATATTTATTGAATTAAACTTAGATAATACATAATTCGAATGATTAGTATCATGTGTATATATAGTAGTTTTGATGTTATTATTCATACCAGTTAAATATGAAATTTCAGCAGCAGTAACACCATTGATAGTACCAGTAAATATAATATTACCATCAACATCTAAGCTTTCTGTTGGATCTTTTCTATTAATGCCAAAATTACCATTTGAAGATAAAGTAAATATTCCTTCATCTCCTTTGCATGATATTTCAATTATGTTAGAATATCCTACATTATGGTCTATTTGAATACTAGGTTTATTAGATGTATCGTCAATATTGTCAATATCAATAAATCCTATAGTATAATTCGATATATGTCTATGATATTCTGTTATTAATGGACTTAAGGTATTTATGTCACCCTCTATAGTTATATCACCATATACATGCAAATTCCCGTTTGGATTTAGCGTTGAAAAATATTTGCCAACATAAAAATTCGATGCCACTGAAATTGAACCATTATACATATCATTTGTAATATATTTATTAGTAGTTCCGTCTATGATATTATCTAAGTTAAGTTCGTCAATTTGGTCTTGTACATTTTTAGTAATACCTTGTAATGTGTGTAATTCATTGGATGTTATTTTATTAATTTTTTCAGAAAAACTAATAGCTGACATTTCTACACCACCTTCAGTCGCTGCTGATAATTTCGTATTGCCAATATGTATAGTATCCGCAGCAACATATAAAGCTTTCCATTTATTATCTGGAGATCCAATATTGAAAACTTCGTTTTGCGATGGTAATAAATCTCCAGCAATAGTCAATGACGAATTGTGATTATTATTAACTATAAATTTGTTAGTATTACCTTGTATAATTATATCAGAATTTAATGATGAGGTTCCTGTACCACCCTTGGATTGACTTAAAACACCCGTGATTGCAGTATCACTTAAATTAACACCAAGTTTATTGCCACTATCAGTATATAAGCCACCATTAGCTATTTTATCGATATTAATATCCATAGTCGATTTTCCAGTTACTGCTTCTCCAGTAACAACTATACCAGCACCTCCAGTTATTTTTTCTACATATTTACCTGTCGTATGAGTATTTAGCGTTATTAAACCATTTAAACTTTGCACGCCTGTACCACCTCTAGTTATAGGTAAAACTCCTGCTATATTTGCTTTTGATAAATTAACATATGCACCATTTCCATCTACTTCAATACCAGCATCAGTTTTAGCTTTAAAAGAAATAGTAGAACCCTCTTTTGTAATACCATTGCCAGCATAT
>Ga0209666_1001904_pt1 | contig 15694 bp, 18 predicted proteins | sample SaaInlV_125m_DNA_FD_184679 | JGI IMG/M metagenome (GOLD analysis project Ga0209666, IMG submission 184679) | Marine microbial communities from expanding oxygen minimum zones in the Saanich Inlet - Saanich Inlet SI037_S3LV_10m_DNA (SPAdes)... | ecosystem: Environmental > Aquatic > Marine >...
ATGACGACGATATACAACTTTGAAAAAGGTAATTTGAGGATTACCAGTTAAATAAACATCCTGAGCACCATAAGCTACTAGTTGAAGAAGACCACCACCCATTTACGCTATATTCTTTATACTATTATAGGAGAAAAAAATATAAATTACTATACGAATAAAAAATCTATTAACACATATAAAACTAATTTTAAATTATTGTATTATATATGATGTTTAAAGAAAAATCATCAAAAAAAAAATTAAATATAGATAATAATGATACTTTTACACTTGATGCGATGCATAATAATATGATTAAAAATTTTGAAAATATTGATAAGGAATTACAAAATCAAAAAGAATTGTTAGAATTATATGAAAGTGACTCTAACTATATTTTGAATATTATTGAAAATGAATTAGCGGATAAAGAAACTTTAAATATATTATGGACAAGTAATATTAATTTACGAGAGAAAATAATAGATGCAAAAAATAAGATTAATGAATTAAATAATTTTGATGAAGTAGAATATTACAAAAATACTAGTTACATTCTGTTTCAATATTATGATACTGTTGATAAACAATCAGAAATCAATAATTTTTCTAACAATAATATTATAAAATCTTCTGTTGATTTACCGACTTTAAAACAATCTCGAGATCTTAAAAGCGAGTCCAAAAAAAAGAAAAATGCTAATGTAAAGGCTACTATTAATGTATTGGATGCGCTTAATAATATAGACAATAATGTAATAGAAAAAGAACACAATGAAACTAAAGAATATAAAGAAGTGTCAGGTGATAAATTGCTTTCACACGACAAAAGTGCATTAGTCGATAAATATATGTCAATAATTGATAAAAAATATGTTAGAAATGTCGAAGATGATAATATAGAAATATGCAAAAAATGTAATAATCAAATGCTTTGTTTACAACAAGATGCTATTATGATATGTAATTTATGCGGATACCAAGAATTGTTACTTGTTGAACAAAATAGACCTATATTAAAGCAAAATACTAAAGATACATCGCATTTTTGTTACAAAAGAATAAATCATTTTAGAGAATGGTGTAATCAAGTTCAAGGAAAAGAAAGCACAGATATTCCCGACGAAATATTTGAAAAGATTTTAACAGAAATTAAAAAGGAAAAAATAGTCGACTTGAAAACTATAACTTATTCAAAAATGCGCGACATTCTCAAGCGACTACGTATTAATAAATATTACGAACATATAAATTATATAATTAATAGAATCAACGGAATTCCCACTCCACAATTTAGTCCAGAATTAGAAGAAAAATTATGTAATATGTTTAGAAGTATACAAGCACCATTTTTGAAACATTGTCCAAAAGATAGAAAAAACTTTTTATCATATAGCTATGTATTATATAAGTTTTTTCAAATATTAGGATTAAATGAGTATTTAAAGTATTTTCCGCTATTAAAAAGTCGCGAAAAACTTTATGTTCAAGATCAAATATGGAAAAAAATATGTATTGATCTAAATTATGAAATTATCCCATCTCTTTAGAGACCTATTGGAAACCCTATTAAACTAAAACCTGCACCAAGACCAATACCTTGTCGTGCACTATTAGATATAGTCGGGGATAATAAATCTAATATTGAAAATACACATGCGGCAGTTAAACCAATTATCCATATTTCGTTCCATTCTAATTTATTTTTCGGCAATATTATTGCTATAAATCCAACTATAAAACCTTCTAGTAAATATTTAAATAATCGTGTTCCGGCTTCGTAATAATCTATTTTATATTCTTTTTCCATATCTAATTTTATATTACATTTAAAAATATATATAAGATTATCAAACTATTAGTAATTATAAAATAATGACAACAACAACTGATAATAAAAAAAGAGAACTTGTAGATCCCAAAGTTGAAGATCATTTAGATGAAGATAAACCTATCCGTGGACAAAAATACGTTTTGCTCTCATTTGTAAGTCCGGAAGATGTTATAGTAAACAAGGAAATAATGTATTTTAACAAATTTTTAGAAAGTTTTTCAAAAAATGTTGATGAAATGTTTAAATCTATTAAAGAGAAATATCCTGATTCTAACTCCACTATTGATAGTTTATATGATACGCATAAATACATTTTCGATGTCAATGATCTTAATGATCAGCTCAAGTTTTTCAAGTCGGTTCATGGTGAAGAACTAGACGCTAAATATAATAGTGAAAATTATGGTATAACCTCTATCCGAGGTGTAAAAGTAAGAGGCACATTTGATACTATCGAAGAAGCTAGGAATCGCAGTGAATTCCTCAAGAAACTCGGTGATAAATTTCATATTTATGTTGCTGAAGTAGGTTGTTGGTGTGCATGGTCTCCCGATCCCGAATTTATTAACGACATTGAATATTCGAATACTCAACTTAATACATTAATGAAAGAGTATAAGCAAAATATGGAGGACAAGGATGTAATTTTTGAAACTCGTAAAAACAATATTATTGCTAATTCAGCTGTATCTGCTTCACAAACACCTTCTGACGCTTTAAATAATGATATAGTAGATGATGGAAATGTAGAATTGTCTAGTATTAAGGAAAGTATCGAAAATGTTGATGTATGGTCTGAAAGAAAAAATCAATAAATTAAATAAATCTTTTATTTAGAGTTATATTTAATAATATGAAAGCAATTGCTATATTTGTATTATTTGTAGGTTGTTTGTTAGTAATACAAGGGTATTATAGTAACAAAAAAATATGCAAAAAAGATAAAGTATTAGTAAAATATGTTCCTAGAAGTGTATATGAAGATCAAATGAAACCAGCGGAAAGTTTACAAACATTCTATAAAAGTATGTTTGAAGATATTATATTACCATAGTTATTATTTTTATCCTTATTATTAGTAAATGGAAATATTAAGAATTATTGAGAAAAATATAATAGATATAACAAATAATACTAATGAAATTGATAGTGATGAATTTAAAAGTAATATCAAAAAATATTTTGAATACAAAAACGATAAAGATAGAATACTAGAATTAAAAAAAGAAAAATACTATGAAAATTATGAAAATAAAAGGGTTGTTCAAAATATCGAGTATGACAATTATTTAAGTGATAAATTGCAATTGCGAGAAATAATGAAATCGGAAAAAACTAAAACAGCTTTACATAATTATTTAAAGCTCAGACCTCTGAAATTTAACGATATTAAAGAATTATATTCCTATGAAAATATAAATGTAAATGAGCCGCTTACTAAAGTTCCAACTAAAAAAGCTGATAATGGATTAAACTATAAACCTGAGGCTGCTGCCATTAAACCTGTTAAAGTTTGTCCAGAAGGTAAAGAAGTTAATCCCAAAACAGGATTATGTGTTAAAAAATGTAAAGAAGATCAAATACGCGATCTTGAAACGGGTAAATGCAAGAAAAATAAAAATTACAAAAAGCCTCAGCAGGAGGTGAAAGAAGAGGTGAAAGAAGAGGTGAAGGAAGAGGTGAAAGAAGAGGTTAAAGAAGAGGTGAAGGAAGAGGTGAAAGAAGAGGTGAAAGAAGAGGTGAAAGAAGAGGTGAAGGAAGAGGTGAAGGAAGAGGTGAAGGAAGAGGTGAAGGAAGAGGTGAAAGAAGAGGTGAAGGAAGAGGTGAAGGAAGAGGTGAAAGAAGAGGTGAAAGAAGAGGTGAAAGAAGAGGTGAAAGAAGAGGTGAAAGAAGAGGTGAAAGAAGAGGTCGATAAATGTACAGATGCAAAGAAAAAGGAATGTGATGATAAAGGTAAAAAATGTAATCCTAAAACAGGTAGATGTATAAAAAAATAATGCTAGAAATATTTTATAATATTAGTGAACTAGATATACTTAAGAATAATACATATACATATAATGATTTGCCAACTATACTAATTTAAATTGCGTTTTAATATGAATAATCAAAATATAATATATCAATAGAATTCACGATGTCAACACCAACGGCGACTCTACCTGTATCTAATTCTTCTAAAACTACTGAGAATAATGATATAAATGATCCAATAGTTCAAGATGTTTTAAAAGATTTCCGGGAAACTGCACAACCAAATCCAAAAGAAAGCAATATGATTCCTGATTATGAAGAAGATACTGCTGAATTTGCAACTATGGATCCACCATACCCAATACATCATAGACCACGCCAACAATATAATGTATACGATAATTATCCAGTAGAAACTAACAAAGAGAAATCCATATTAAATATTGATATGGATCTCGTTAAAAAGAATTTAACTATAATAATATTAGTTTTACTTGTTCATAATACAGGTACTATGAATATGTTTTATGAAAAATTGCCAGAAAATATGGTAGATATAGCTATTGCTAATGATATATTAGTAAAGGCTTTTGCATTATTTATAATATTATACTTATTAATGTTCTTTAATTATATTTAATATTTATATGAATAATTAATCAACTGCTCCTTGTTTATTTTTACTGATGCTCTAAAAAAATATTTATAAGCAAAATATATACCTACGAAAAAAGACAAAAATATTACAAATATACTAGAATTAAATAATATCATATATGATGTTTTGTTGTATTCATCTTTATTTATAACTATGATTGATATTATTATCAAGCTAAATATAATGAATGTCAAAGAATATATAGAAATAAATAATTCTATATTATCAACTATAGTATAACTCCATAGTAAAGAAACAACTATTATTAAACATACAAATATATATGCTATAATTATAAAAGTATCTTCTACTATTCGATTATTTTCGTCTTGTGATATAAAATACTCTTTATGCTGCATTAATCTAATTATCAAAAAGATAATTTATTTAAAGTATAACATTCCATATCTCCCAAATAGCTATTATTATAATCGTAACCTTCTAAATGCAAATTATCATTATTTAATCCTTGTGCTTTATATAATGGTCTAGCGAAATTATATTCATTTGATATATTGCCGACTTCATTATCAAGTATATTGTCATTGAAAATATTTGTTTGAGCTGCAATTAAATGTTCTTTTGTAATGTATGGTTGGAAACCAGATGGGTCAATCGCGAAATTATTAACATTATTAGCTTTTTTAGCAATATTTGATAGTGCAGGTGGCGCGTCAACTTCAAGGGAGCATTTGCCACTTGCACAAACTTTTTTGTCAACAGGTAAAGGTTCTTTATCTACATCTTTTTGTTCTTTCATATTTTCTATTTTTTTCATTTCAATAGTATAAACTCTGAAATAGATAATCAATAATGATAATGTTAATATAAATCCAGTTATATTATCAAAAACCATTAATATAAATATACAAAATACAGCTAAGTATATTTGCATTACCGAATTTTTAAACATATTGCTAAATGGTATTTTGTCAAGTAACATCACAATAAACATAATTATAATAGCTAATATTCTAAATGAATCTTCAATCATTTATTATTAGTATTCTACTATAATTCATATAAAAAAATGACATGGTAATATTAATGTAATTCATATATGTTGTCAAATAAAGGCTATAGTATATTAAAAGCTTCTGTAAATGCTGATGAATTGGTAAAAATAAAAACAGATTTAACGATGAAACCCAAAGTAAATTTTAATATGGGTCTCAAAGATAATAATGATAATACCTTCTTGTTATATAAAGAAACTGAAAGTAGATTGTATGTACCAAGATATTATGGATTAACGAAAATTGGATTGCCAAAAACAAATAAAATAACACATGGGTCTGATATTGCTGTCGAATTCAAAGGTAAACTCAGAGATTATCAATTGGAACCTGTAAATAAATTTCTAGAAGCTGCAAAAGATCCTTTAAAAATGGGTGGAATTATTTCTGTTCCATGTGGTTACGGCAAAACCATTATGAGTTTATATATAGCATGTCAGCTAAAAAAGAGAACTATGTTTATTAGTCACAAAGACTTCTTAAATCAGCAATTTTTAGATACTATTAAAGTATTTGCACCTAATTCAGAAATTGGTATTATAAAACAAAATAAGGTTAATGTAGTTAATAAGGATTTTATAGTTGCATCTTTACAATCACTTGCAATGCGAGAATATGATGAAGAGATATTTCGCGATATTGGGTTTGTTATTATTGATGAAGTACATCATACAGGTGCGCAAGTATTTTCTAGAGCTTTTAAAAATTTAAACAATCCAATTATTTTGGGATTATCTGCTACATTAAATCGTAAAGATGGTATGCGTAAGGTATTTGAATATTACATAGGAACATCAGTGTATACTATGAAGAAAAAGGAATTTACTGAGGTTGAAGTGCAAATACATAAATATTACGAGCCAAATATAGAATATTCTGCAGTAAAACAGATGTGGAATGGTAAAGAGAATATAGCTGCAATGATTAATAATATTTGTAAATTTAAACCTAGAACAGAATATATTATAAGTGTTCTTGAAGGTATTATTAAAAAGGATCCAGAAAGACGTATATTAATATTAAGTGAAAGAAGAAATTTGCTGAAGGATATTGAGGATTATATAATAAGTAAAAATATAGTAAATAAGGACTATGGGTATTATGTTGGAGGTATGAAACAAGCGGATTTAAATACATCTGCGGAAAAGCAAATAATATTAGCGACATATCAACTAGCATCTGAAGGTTTCAATGTTCCATCATTAAATACTATTATATTTGCATCACCTATTTCTGATATTCAACAATCTATTGGTAGAATTTTAAGAGAACGTCCGGAAGAACGAAAATATGTTCCACTATGTATTGATATTTTAGACGAATTCTCTGTATTTAAAAGGAAAGGATATACACGAATGAAATTTTATGATACAAATAAATATAATGTAACATATTATCAAGATAATCAGCTAATAAATTATCAAGAATATAACGAAGATGATAATGTAAAACAAAAAGTAAAATTTATTGAAGACGATGATTAAAATAATGTTCTAATATAGTAACATGAGTGATAAAGAAGTCTATTATATTGAAATAATATGTATTATATTTTTGCTAGGTTTTATAGTATTTTTTTATTATATGGCAATTGCAAATAATGAATATAAAAAAGCACCAGAACTTGAAAAACCTGTTAAAAAATTGCCAAAAAAGTCATATAGTGAACATGAGATAAAGGTAAGATGTCCTCCAAAATTAGTTAATTTATATGACGAACCGGTTGACATATTGCCAAATAAAAATGATTTAAATTTAATTAATAAAAGTAATATATCTTTACATAGCTCTAAGGATGAAATTAATAATGTTAACTTTAGCAATGAAATAATTAGATTAAATGATATTAAAACAAAAGATCATCGAACATTTGATGCAGAATTAGATAAAGTGTATACTACTGATTTAGTAGAAAACATTGATTCGAAATATGATTATAATCAAATATTTGATTATTCATCGAAACCACATAAGGGTGATTTGCCAATTGCTAATATACCATTATGTAGTTTAAAAGATCCCAGTAAATCATTAAAATTATCAGAAAGATTTAATGAATAAAATGAGTACATAATTTTATTTTTATTTGGATTTTATAAACTTTTAAAATAGAGAGAGATATTAAAGATTATGTACTCGTTTTTAAATATTTAAAGATAATTTATATATTACTAATATGGGTTAATGAATATAATGGTAAAATACTATTTTATACTGCTAATATTAACATTTGCGAGTGCCTTTTCACAATTTAATATTATATTACAACCAAAATATAATATCAAAAACAATATTTTAACAAATAAATACAAAAACTATCTAGTACCACTTAATAACAAAATAGTTAAATATAAATTAAATGAATTTAAAAATAATAGATTACAATACAGCGACTTAATTAATTATACTATTACTGAATATTATTTGCGTTTTCTACCAATATGTTGAAAATAAATTTGTATATTTTAGAATTTTTATTATGATTTACAAGATAATTATTAGTTTTTTTTCTTAATTATTTAAAAATATTAATAAAGAATAGTTAATATTTAGTCTAACAAATATAGTTTCTTTATTAATATCATATAAACAATTATCTATCGCAATTCGTTATTATATTCGTCGACAGCTATTATTTTTTTTCTAATATTATTAGCATTTACTATTTTAATTTTATCATCAGCAGACAATTCTATATTGTTTTTTAATTTTTTTATTAACAAATCGCTATCATAGCATAATTCAAAACCTCGCGATATTTCGTTTATTCTATCATTATTATCATTTGAAATAAAAATATTGTCAGTTAGTAATTTTCTAATTTCACTTGGTTTCGTAATTGAATCTGATATAGCAGTAGTTAATTTATCATTATTACCTTTATAATCCTTTCCAAAAGGATAACATATATATTTAATAATACTGCCAATACCGAAAATAGGCATATTGTTACCAACTCCAATAATATTATCTTGAATATTTTTAAAATTATTGTTTAAACTATACTCTAATATTTTATCAATATCTTTGACATTTTCATTCTTTTTATAGAACCATAGACATGCATACGACATATAAATATCAGATAATATATCGGCATATCTACCGGAAATATATTCGGCAGTTTTAATTTTACCACCCATTAATAATGCGACATTTGCAGAAAATGCAAAATTAGCCACATGTCTATTTAAATGAACTTGATAATAATCTAGAAAATCCGTCTTTCTATATATCTTTGCATAAAACGAATAATATAAAGATTTAATGAGATTTGTTAAAGTGTGATTAATAATATTGTAAAAATGTTTATGGAAATCGACTTTGTTATTATTTTCGATACTTGTTATGATATTCAATAGATGTGGATGAGATCTATTTAACCCTTGTCCAAAAATTATTAATGATCGTGTTAAAGTATTGGAACCTTCGACAGTAATGGCCACAGGCGTTGCTATATAATTAGAAGCTAGAAAATTCATAGGTCCTTTACATATTCCTGCTCCACCCAATATATCCATACCATGATTAACAGATTCGCGTCCATATTCAGTACATTTGTATTTCATTATAGCAGATAATACTGGAGGTTTTTCGCCATTATCTACTATTGCATTAAATAAATTTTGTGCAGCAACTAATTTATAATTATTCTCAGCTATTTTTGCTAGTTTCTCTTTAACGCCTTCCATTTCAGCAATAGGTATATTGAATTGTTTTCTAATACGCGAATAACCTCCAACTCCAAATGTACACATTTTGGCAGTAGCCACAGACATCGCCGGTAATGATATTCCTCTACCTTCTCCCAATGATTCCATTAACATATTCCAGCCATAACCACAATTTTTCTCTCCTCCTATTATACACGACATAGGTATAAATACAACATTGCCTTTAATAGTACCATTCATAAAACCAATATTTAATGGATTGTGGCGATTGCCAATACTAATATTTTTAAATTCCGCTTTATCCAATAAAGCGACAGATATACCTTCTTTGCCTTCTTTAAGTAATTTATTAGGATCAACAACCTTAAATGCTAATCCTATTAAATTTGCAACAGGAGCCAATGTTATATATCTTTTTGAAAATGTAACACGTATTCCTAATACTCCATTTTCTTCTACTACAAACCCTTCATCGTGCATTGCTGCAGCATCAGAACCCGAATTCATAGTAGTTAATCCAAAGCATGGAATATATTCTCCATTTGCCAATTTGGGCAAATATTTATTTTTTTGCTCTTCGGTTCCGTAATGGTTTAATAATTCACCAGGACCCAATGAATTAGGAACCATAACACTTACTGCTGTTGCAATGTTTCTGCCAGCTATTTTTTCGACTACTAACGAATGTGCATGTGCCCCAAATCCGCAACCATTATATTTTTTTGGTATTACTAATCCCATAAATTTGTTTTCTTTTATATAATCCCAAGTGTTTTTATGTAAATTTTGATTATCATCTACATATTTATTATCAATCAGCTGACATAAATTATTAGTTTCGTTATTTATAAATTTTACTTCATCTTCTTTTAAACTTATATTATACTTTTTAACTATATTATCAATGTTTAAATAACCATTAAATATATTACCATCTATAGAAACAGAACCCGAATTTAAAGCAGCTTTTTCTGTTGCAGAAATTTTTGGCATTATATTTTTAGCAATTTTAAAGCCATATCCCGAAATTATTTTACTCATACTTTACATTATTATAAATTTTTTATATAAATTATTATCGGTATTTTTAATAGTTATATTATTATTTTTATTAAGTATAAAGTATTTCTCCTTATTTGTTAATATAAATCTATTAATATATTCTATAAAATCACCTAGCGTCTTATTAGAAACACTAATATTCATTTTATTAAATAACGCTTTTACAACACTTTTATACCTAAATGTATATAAATCGCTAATACTAAAAATTCCTGTTATAATATCATTCTCTTTTTGAAATTTATCATAAATATTATTTATAACAACATTATTTATAATATCATTTGTTTCTTTAATATAATTTTTTAAATCGAAGAAAGCTTCTATATCATTATTTTCACTATTTTTAAGATTGCAAATCAAAGGCTTTAATTTATCTCTAATTTTCCCTCTAATTGACCATTTAGGTGTACTATCAAATAAATATGGTATATTATTATAATTAGCATATTCGATAATTTCTTTTTTATTAATATTGAGCATTGGTCGCCAAAAGTTAATATTATCTATATTTTTCAATATTTCCATACCAGATAAATTACTATAATTATTTTTGTTAATAATATTTGTTATAATATTTTCGAAACTATCGTCCTTATTGTGACCTAGCAAAATATAAGTATTAGCGTCTATAAATCTACTATACATATCCATTCTAATTTTTTTTGTAACATTTTCATAAATATCTCTAAGACCATTATTGAGACATGACTTACGTTTTATTTCAGTAATAGTTCTATATATCAATTTAACTTTTAATTTATTGCAATAATAATTAACAAAATCCAATTCATCTGTAGATTCTATGCGATTATTATAATTAATATGAATTGCCATTACATTTTTCGTCAATTTACTAATAATATCCAATGCAACTATACTATCTACTCCACCTGAAAGCGATACGATTATATTGGCATCTTTGGGTAATTTTAGGAATTCAGATTTAATTATATTAGAAACATTGTCAATATAATTATTAGTTTTATTAGCAACTTGAAAAATATCTTCATTTAATTCAAACCACGATTTAACAGGTAAATTATTAATTATATAATTGTCACTAATAGTTTTATAAATATTATTTAAGGTCGCGTTAAGAAATCGTCTACATTTAGTTTTGTTTTTGTTATCAGATTTATCATATAAAAGTATAAATTTATCGATGATTTCGTGTATTTTATCTATATCTTTAAGATGTCTATATGGTAAATAAATAAAACATAATTCGTCAATAGTTAATAAGGATCTGTATATTTGCAATATAAAATTAGAGAATTTACAAGCTTTTTCAGAATAATAATCGACATCAATATCGTATCCTAATCTCTTATAATGTCTAGGTATTTGATCAAGTAATAATACCGAAGAAATCAATGTTTCTTTACTATAAATTTCTTTATATTCTAGAATTTTATCAGTTTTCTCAATCTGTTTCAAATATTTGTTGCATAAATAATTATCGGTGATTTTATTATGTTGAAACCAATATAGTGGATTTTCAAACCATTCGTAATATAAAGTATTCATAGTATTCATATATTAAAACGCAAATAAGTGTTATATTGTTTTTTATTTAAAAAAATGATAGATTATATAATAATAAAGGTATTATTATAAATTAATGCAAGGTATTATTAGTTTTTCAAACAGAATCGCTTTTAATATTAAGAGCAATGATCATAAAGATATAATATTATCGGATTTATATAATAATTATAATATTAAAATTTTGCAAAGACATCATCATAATTTGGATAATAATAATATTAATTTCATTTTATCAAATCATTTACTTAATTTAAGATCAAATGGTAATAGATATTATCTTTATTTTACACTATATAATGATATAGAAATCATGTATTATATTGATAAGAAAATTCATCCAGGATATCAGCGTCCGCGCATTATTTTTGGGAGAGGATTATTTGATAAAAAGTTGTTTAAAAACACATTGTTAGATGGAGAAATGGTTAAATGCAAAGATAATACATGGACATTTCTAATAAATGACATTATTTGCTATGAAGGACATTATCTAAATAAAACATTGCCAGAAAGGTTAGATATTTTATATAAAATGCTAAATACACAATATACTCCAGATGAAACCATTGATGTATGCAATTTCAAAGTTAAAACGTATTACAATTTATACAAAGAATCTATTGATGAAATACTATTATTAACAAAGGAGCTTAATTATACATGTAGAGGTATTTATATTTGGCCATTTGATTTAAAATATAAACCCAAATTATACAATTTTGATGATTCAAATATAGTAGAAGTTGTTAGAAAAACAAAGGATATTACTGAATTCAAAACCATAGATAATAAAGAAAACAATACAAAAGATATTGCTGAAATAAAAACAAATATTTGTATAACTGAAAATGATAAAAAAATGTATTTAACTAAAACTAACGAACCCGATATTTACAATGTTTATGACAAAGAAGATATGAAAAATATGCTGGGAATTGCATTAGTACAGACATTAAAAGATAGTAAAATGTTGAGAACTGCTTTTAAAGATAAGAATGCAATGACTATAATACCATTTATTTGTAATCTTGACAATAAATTTAAAAAATGGCACCCAGTTGCTATTTCATTATAGCTGGTAAAGAAGGGTATGATAAATAATCTTTTAGTTCGAAATCTTCGTATTTAAGAGATTCAATCCAATTAATTTTTTCATCAATACTCGATTCAATTGGCGGAGGATATTTTTTTATAATTAATTTTGGTAATTTATATGGTTCTAGTAAAACTTGTTTATCTATTTGTTCTGTATGTTCTTGATAAATATGAGCATCACAAATAGAAAGACATACTTCTGAGATTTCTATATGTAAAACTGATGCAAGTATCTGTATTAAAAGTGCTGTACTTGCAATATTAAATGGTAGACCTAAAAATAAATCTGAGCTACGTAATGTCATATGACAAGAAAGCCCTTTGATAGTTTTATTAAAAATATATAAAATATGACAAGGTGGCAATGCCATTTTATCGAGATCGACAGGATTCCACCCAGAAAGTACTGCACGTCTGCTATTATCGGGCTTCATTAATTCCTCTAAAACATATCTAATCTGGTCTTTACCATTAGTATTAGAATTATAATAGTCTTCGCCAAATTTGCGCCACTGCCAACCATAAACAGGTCCCAATTCACCTTCTTTATATTCTGTTAATCCCACACTATCGAGATACTCGCGTGTAGAATTACCGGTCCATATATTAATTTTCTTTTCTTTTAACTCATTGGCATTAGTGGAACCTCTTAGAAACCAAAGAAGTTCTTCAACTATACCTCTAAAAAACATCTTTTTTGTTGTTAATAATGGAAAATTATTAATATTGTTAAATTTAATCATGCAACCAAATTTAGAATAAACTACACCATTTCTAGTATTTTTAATTTCACCTTCTTTTAGTGTCTCTTTTAAAAGATTTAAATAACCTACTTCGTTCTCAAAATACATTTATTATTTTATATTAATAAATTTTTATATAATTAGATATTAGTATTAATTATATATTTTTTTCAAATTTAAAAACGAGTACATAATCTTATTTTTTTATGAATTTTATAAACTTTTAAAAAATATAAACTTTTTAAAAATTATGTACTCATTTTTTAGAGACATGAAACATGTTGTTATTGGTGCTGGAATAACAGGATTATATTTAGCTTACAAACTAATAACTATCAAAAATATTAACCCCGACCATATAGTTATATATGATAGACGTCATAGAATAGGTGGGCGCATATACACATATAGCAATAAGGGTTTCAAGTATTCTGTAGGTGCGGGAAGATTGAATAAAAATCATAAATATGTTATGAAATTGATTAAGGACTTTAATTTACAAGATCAAATTATAGATATTAGTAAAGATAAAGGATATTTTATCAATGGGGAAATGATGACCGAAAAAGAGTTACTTAAATATTATAACTCGAAGTATAATAGCTTAGAAGAATTATGGGATTTCGCAATAAACTATAAAACAAATATAGATAAACATAATTATAATTTACATAATTACTTTTCACTATTTATGCCCACAAATGAAGTAGAAATACTAAATAAATCATTGGGATATATCGGTGAAATGTTTGATATGAATGCTCATAATGCTATTTTAACATTGCGCAAAGATTTTGATGTAAAGAAAAATGAATTCTTTGTATTAAAAGATGGAATACAAGTACTATGTGATGTACTTTATAAATATCTTAAATCGAATAATGTTAAGATAATGCTAAAAGCGAATATGACTGAAATTAATGATGACGATAAATCATATATGGTACATAATAAAAAATATAAATATGATAAAATATATTTTACTATTAAAAGAAAAGATTATACTAATCTAGAATATTTTAAAAGATACAAAAATCTATTTAATAGCGTAAGTGATGGTAGACTTTTGCGAATATATGCTCAATTTAAAGATGTGTGGTTTAAAGATATGCCGAAAATAATGACAGATAATAAATTGCAGTTTATTATACCGATTGATTATGAAAAAGGACTAATACAAATAAGTTACTCGGATAGTTATAATGCAGATTTTTGGAATACTATTAAAAGTAAAAAAGAAGTTAAAAAGCAAATCAAGAAATTGTTGAATGAAATGTTTCCAGATAAAAAAATAAAAGAGCCTGACTGGATTACTATGCATTATTGGAACGCCGGAGACCATATGTGGAGTCCAGGTACAAATTCAAAAAAGGTGCAAAAACAATTTGATAATATATATTTTAAAAAAGGTATTTATATTTTGGGAGAAACTTATTGTGATAGACAAGCGTGGATTGAAGGAGCAATTGAAACAGTTCATAAGAAAGTTCTAAATTGAATTGTTAATAAAACAAGAACAATTTAAAGGATTTTCACAAAACCCAATACAAAATTTATTACTCATAGTGCGTATTTTAGTTTTTTTTTCGCGTTCTTTATTTTGTTTTTCTTTTAATGATTTAACCATCATAATAGCGCGATTTCTCATTATAATGCTGGAAATATCATAAGTAAATTTGGCAGTATTTTTAATATTTTGAGTAGAATTCATTATAAGTGTTCTATTAAATAGAATTAAAAAATATATATCAATTTTTATATAATATATAGAAGTCACGTAAAAGTGTCTAGAAAGGTACAACCATAGTTTGGCGTTTTAGAGCATTTAGATTTGCTCCATTTAGATGTTGTGAGCAATTAATAACGCTTTTTTCGGATTTACTATTAATTCGCAACCTTACAGGCAATACATAACGTTCAGTATTCTCAGCATATTCAAAGCTACTTACTTTTGAAGAGCTATTAGCCTTATTACCATAACCAAAGCGTGCTGCATCACTTTCCATCTGATCGCCTCCACGAGTAGTACCACGAGTAGTACCACGAGTAGTACCACGAGTTGCTCCACGAGTAGTACCACGAGTAGGCTCGATTACTTTAGGCTT
>Ga0209666_1001907_pt1 | contig 15679 bp, 26 predicted proteins | sample SaaInlV_125m_DNA_FD_184679 | JGI IMG/M metagenome (GOLD analysis project Ga0209666, IMG submission 184679) | Marine microbial communities from expanding oxygen minimum zones in the Saanich Inlet - Saanich Inlet SI037_S3LV_10m_DNA (SPAdes)... | ecosystem: Environmental > Aquatic > Marine >...
CAGCTTTTTAGTGCTGACAGTGGCTTTTTGCATCTTGCCATTGACTTCAATATCAATTTTAATTTTCTTTGCCATTAGCCTTTAACATTATGGGTGTACTGTTTTCCACCGCTGGACGCTGATTTGCGCTCTTGCTGCTTACGCTTTCTCTCTGCTTTGTCTGCCCTAAACTCTACAAGTTTTCGTTCATACATCTTCATAATATAGAGTGTTATTCTTGGATGCTCTACATCGTATAATTTAAAAAAGTAGTCTATACCGTCCCAATACTTTCCCATGTATGTTCCACTCATTCCTTCCCAGTGATCCGGTAAAAGGCTGAACATAAAAAATGCCACTTGAACTTCTTCGGGAAACTCCGAAAGCTCGAGCGGCATTTTGGTAGGGTCGGGTTCTTGTCCTAACTGCTCACAAATAAGCAAATACTTATCTACGTCTACTGGAGAGTCAGACTCGTTTATATAACGAGTTAATAGAGATTCAATTCTCTCTATTTGTTCCCAGTAAAATTTTCAAGATCACCTACTGTCTCTGTAACCCATGTATCAAATACATTTGAGTTCTTCATCAGAGTTTCAGCATTGTCTTGAGTAAATGCTAGTTCATCGTCGGAGTCAAGATGTGAGATATCTACCAAAAGAAGCTCTTCTAGGTACGAATACTTTAATCCTGTCCATCCTTTAATTACTGCACGACAATATTCTACAAGAAACTTTTCTTCGTCAAGAATTTCTTCAGGTTGACGAGTCTTTTTATCAAACTTAGTGGTTACACACTTTTTGCGTAATTTTAACAGCTCTTCTCTTGCTAAGTAGCAAAGAGATACTTCCATGTCCGAGTAGCCCGGAAATTCAATAGAAACTGTTTTACTTGGAGTCATAAGACTCGAAAGAGATACGGGTGAATCGCTCATTATTTGTCCTTTTAAAATCTGAGAAGTAAATTTATATTCTGTAATTATAGTTGAGAGGAGCTAAAAAGTCAAGAACTTTTTTTCGCACCATAAAAGAAAACCCGCCGGAGCGGGTTTTTAGTGTTAAAATTATTGTTATTAGACGCCTACATAAGTTAGGGTAACGTCATCCTTTCCTGTCATAGTAGAAGGCAGGGCGTGGAAGGTAGTCTCTAAAGAAACAATATCTTCGATTTGGTGAGTGGGTGTTTCAATATGGCATGTAGGCATTTTTACTGCAATTGATCCCAAACCAGCAGTACCACCAATTGTAAAAGTAACTGCAAAACTGTTCTGACTTAGATTTGTTGCAGTTGCTAAGTCGTCAAAAAATGCAGCGCTTCTTTTATACCCAGCAGCGCTTGGGCTACCATCGTTATCATTTAAATAACAAGTAAAGTTTCCTCCGATTGCTCGATTACCTGTTACATGACCTATGGGAGCATTAACTTTACATAACTCATCAGGAGTAAGGAAGGTAATATTGTTTTCAAAATTAATAGTGCCTCCCGTGATCGTAAGATCATATCCTGTAGCGAAATCATCAACGTTATCTCCATCTTGATCCACATCGTCAGCATCGGTGGTTCCTGCCCCATTACTCTCACCAAATACAGCAATATCTCCAGCAAACCGGTTATTGGGTCGAATAGCTAAAGAAGTTACACGGTTTCGTAAATAGTTACTAGTAGAAGCTAGTCCTGTTTTAATAGATGAAGAAGCATCTAAAGAGGCTTCTTGACCAAGAGTAGCTCCGAAACCTGACCAGTTAATTGTTGTAATTCCGTCAATATCAAAGTCAACTGAGGCCGAATTAACAACACACTTAGTCATTTTATAAATAGTTTGTCCAGCACTTTTTGCAAAAGTTGATTCAGCTGCATCTGTAGAGCATCCACCAAGTACAAAAAATAGTTCAAACTCCCCAAGAGTAGCTGTATTTGATAACGCCGAAGTGACTACCATGCTGCTCGTGCGCCCCGCATTATTAGACGTAATTGCCGCCGGGTTCCAAGCACCTGTACCTGGAGTGTAGCCCGTAGCTCCAAAAAACATAGCCCAAAGAGCCTCCTCTACTGCTGTGTGTGTACTACTGTCTAAAGTAGGTCGAGCATAGGTTGAAAAAGACCACTCCGCAGGCTCTAGTGCGGTGTTAAACATGGTTCGGCCCCGACTTGACTCCGATCCAGTCTGCATCTCATTTAATGCTATCTCTTGTGTTGCTGTTGCTTGTGAAAAAGAAAACCCATCTAATACAGGTAGTTTCCATATATTATCGCCTACTTTCATATATACATGGGTATTGCGTGCTAGCTGAAGTGTTGCTGCTGCCATTGTAATTCTCCTAAAAATTGAAAGGACAAGGGCGTGAACGTTTGTTCGTGCCTGTCGTTTCTAGTAATGAACCTGAACGAGTATTTCTCCTACTCCAAAAGGCTCAAGAACTCCTTCATCAGTATCAATACTGATAATTAAAATATCGTGTGTGGTTTGTGCATTCCCTTGCTTATCTGTATAGTCAAGGTTTCCGTGAATTTCTAACACGGTTTCTACGTCTTCTATTAACCCGTCAAGCGCTACAGTAGCATCGCTTTCTTTGACGTAACAACGTATTGTTATATTAAGATAGCGGTCTTTATATCCACCACCTTGATATACTCTTGTCTCGCTTCCTGCATTTAAATGAACTGCAGGAAAGGTTTCTACTTCGTCCCAGAATTTGAGTCGAGGATGTACTTCATCATACAAATCGGTAATAAATGCACCATTACCGTTAATTAATTTTAACTTTGTTACAAGAGCATCAACTATTGCAGATCTACGAGTAGTATGTAGTCTATGATTTATGCTCATTATACTCTCCTTGTGTAGAATCTTCCAATAGCAAACTGTGCTGCAATTTCTCTTATAGAATGGTCAATCAGCTTTCTAGGGTCTCTATTGGGACTGCTTTCAAATACATCATACGGACCTCTTTGATACGTATACCCAATACTTGGAAAGCCTTGTGGCGTTGCTGTTATATCAGTAACTCTAACGGACCCTGCAAACCTACCTGTTCGATTTACAAGTCTTGGAGCACCCATATTGTCCTTAACCGTGCGGTTTATCTGTTCGTTTAAGGGACCAATTAAAGAAGCTAAAGGAATTAAGCTTTGCTGAGCTCCTCCGACTTTAGGAACTACTCCCTTGCCGATAGAGCTGTCTCTTACAACATTCACACGTGACTTATCCTTAACTTTTCCTTTCGCACTTCCTTTACTTTTTTCTTTAACTTTTTTTCGTGGAGTTCCCGTTACTTTCTTTTTTGCTTTCTTTATACCGCTAGATAGCTCATACAGGGTTACATCTTCTAAGCCTTGAAGTAACTTAGTAGATCCTTCATTGTCTACCACATCTTGCATGTATTTTGTAAAGGTGCGAACAGCCGTAGCTTCAGTTTTTGCTAGCTTTTGGTTAGACATTGCTGTCTGCCAACTAAGTACAGGAATATATTTTTTTGTAATTCCCTTTGCGTCTATATTCTGTATGTGCTCTAAGTCTACTTTCATAGTTCTTTCGTACTGAGTAAACCCTTGTAGCAAGACTGCTCTGTCCTGGGAAGATCCTGTAAATTCTCGTATACTATCTCTTGCTGCTGCGGCTCTTACGGTAGAAGCTGCAAAACCTATGGTCTGGCCTCCAGCAGATTCTGAGTGGCCAAGCTGTGCTCCAAACTTGTTATCTGATCCACCCACTCTATTTAAATTTTTATTGTCTGCGGAACTTAGTTCTTTTCCGCGTTTCCTAAAAACTATTTTTATAACTCTTTTTAACGTACTTGATTTAGCTCTTGTAGCTGTTGCGTAGGTAGCTACATAAAATATAGCGTCTGTGGCTTTTAGACCTATAATTTTGTGCGCTTTCAGTTCCTTTAGTCGGTCTGAACGAACTTTTGCTTCTAAGAGCTTTAGCCTACGAGTAAACTCTAACCATATTTCATTTTTTATGGCTTGATTAGTCTTTAGTTGAGGAACTAATTGTGATAAAGTAGTCATAAACCTTTTCTTGTTTATGACTAATATTTGGCCGTGTTGCTTTTCTAGGACTTTTCGAGTCGAGCTGTTTGAGGAACTAATTGCGATAAAGTAGTCATAAACCTTTTCTTGTTTATGACTAATATTTGGCCGTGTTGCTTTTCTAGGACTTTTCGAGTCGAGCTGTCTGCTTTGTTTGCACTTGCTTTTAGATCATCTAAGACTGCTTGAGCTTGTTTTTTGAGTGCACTACTACTCATTAAAAGGTTTTATATAAATCGAGAACTCGTTTAATGTGAGCAGGAAATCCTACGCCTTCTACAACAGGAGCGTTTTCAAGCGTAGCTCCTGCAAGAGTTCTTCGAGCTTTGTACTCGTCTTTGAAGTGAAAGTTTATTAAATCAATAACTGCAAGTTGAAGATCTGCGGGAGTACTCGCATATCCTGCGGTATATGTAACTTTTACAGACCCCGCACCTCGGGGCCAGTTCTTATAGGCAGACCCCGTAACGTACAGTACACTATCCGTCTTTTTGTCAAGATAATAGTCTGTAGTTGGCACGGTGGTGTAACTTTCCGTTACGGAGTCTCTTTTTTCGACAGAAACAATAGTATTTACAGGACTTTCAGTTAACTGCACAATATGAGTGCTCCAGTCCATATTAAACTCTTCTACTTTATTAGTAGCGTAGTAATCAATAATACTATTGCCACAATAAGTTTTTACTAATTGATTCACAGCATTAATAATGCGATCAATTTTATAGTCATCACGAACATTCGTAATGCCTTCGGCGTCTTTAAACTGCTGTAGGGTAATAAAATTTGCCATAATAAATCAATTAGTAAAAACTTGGGGAGGAAACCCTCCCCAGTTTATTTAGGGAGCTATTAAGATGCCGCTTGGATCAACTTAACAACAGATACGTCAGTAGTACCATTGTTAGCAACGAGCTGGTTGAAGCCAAGTGACTGGCTAGCAACGATTACTCGACGCTGGTTAAGTACTTCGTAGTCTTGCTCTACGGATACACCGCGGAGACGTGGAACTACGTGGTTACGAACGTTTACAGCGTAGCCTACAGATGCGCTTGCGCCTTCTGCTTCGAGCTGGTCAGATACAACTACTGGAGTTCCAAAGATTGAACCTACAGAACCTGTAATCTTAGTCGCGATATCAGAGCCTACGTCTGTGATGTCGGCAAAGCCTGCATCAGCAATCAGATCGTAGTAACGCTTCTGCGATACAACATAGACCAGATCTTCTGGCATCATGCCATACTTACCCATGAGCTTACGTGCTCCAAGGAAGTCTGCTGCATCTACAACGCCAGTACCAGCCGCTGCTACAGAAGTTGTAAACGTGTTAGTGCCTGCAAGTGCCTCAAGGCCATCAAATGCCTGAGATCCGCCAGACGTACCATTAAGAAGGGCATCATCTACTGCGCGAGCGTGTGCACGTGCAACTGACTCAACAAGCATTGGCATCAAGTTAACAAGAACTTCTTCGTCAACGTTGTTGTCCATGAAAGTAGTCGAGATCAATCGAGTTGCTTTCAGGATTACTTGCTTAGCATTATACTGTACGTTAGTGACTTGAGGACGGTTCTCCAAGTTACCTGCGGTATCAGTATTTGCGCCCCAAGTTGCAGGACCTGCATCTGTCTGGATTGGCAATACTTGAGTCTGTGAGTTAATTGTGATCTCACGGAAAGCTTGAGCGAGCTTAAGCTCGAGCATGATTTCCTTCTCGATTGCAGTAGAGACTTCTTGAGCAATATCACCAGCATTAGCTGCATAGTTGATACCTGCTTTTTCCATAAGGCTCTTTGAGTAGTCAGTTTCCCAACCTTTTCCAGTCATAACACCAAGAAGGTGTCCGTACATGAAGTCCTTGCCCCACTTTGAAATGTTGCCCGAATCACTACGATCGGCAAAGATGCGCTTTGAATCACGCATAGCAGTGATTTCAGCATTCTTCTCTTCCAAATCTTTAGCGTGTTGTGCAATGATTTCTTCGAACTTAGCGTCCTTTTCAGAAAGCTTGCTCTGAATATCAGACATCAAACGCTCGGCGCCTGACTCGATACCAGTTTTAATTACAGCCTCAACTTCAGCCTGCTTAGTGGCTTCAGCTTGAGCTGCTTCTTGTTGTGCTTTAGCTTCTGCTTCTACAGCAGCTTTTTCCTCGGCCTGACGCATTGCGATTTTAGCAGCAGTCTCATCCGCTACCTTCTTAGCAAAAGCCTCAAGGTCGATTTCGGGAGTTCTTACTTCCGACATTGTTATCTCCTTTTGAACTGACTTTTCAGTTCCATCCGGTGTATCACTAGCTTCAAATGAATCTTCATCCTTAGCCAGGGACTGACCGGCTAGATCTACACTATTTTTGAAAGTTTTCTTGAATTCATTGTACTCATCCATAGAGTCAAATGATTTCGCCAGAGAGAAAGTAGCTGCTTGGTTACAAGGTACCGATACTACTGATACTTCAAACAACTCAGCGTCCTTAATCTTTAATCCGTCAGTTTCCGATAGGTAATCAGCATCCTTGACTCGGAAACCAACAGAAAATGCTCCAAGAATGCCTTCTTTTACAAGCTGCGCGACGTGATCGGGCGCAGACTTAGAAATTTTAGCCTTAAGTTCAAGACCGTGTTCAGTGACTTTAAGTCCTGTAGCGCGTCCAATAGGCTTGTTATAATCGTGATTGAAAAGAATGATAGGGTTCTTCTCAAAATTACCAAGGCCACCCTTAGTCCATGCTTCCGCTGAAATAGTATCTCCAGCCCGGTCAAAGTCCGCAGTGCTAGCCATTCCGCAAATGTGGACGCTACCATCGTCATCTTCATTGAGCGCTTTAAAGGTAGAAGTAAGGTTAAAAATCTTTTCCATTAGTCTTTACTCATACGTGCTGCTTTAGGTGCAGGCTTGCTCGGAGCTTTAGGCCTTGGAGCAGGTTTTGGAGCGGGCTTAAGAGCTTCCATCAGCTCTGGGTGCTTTACTTTTAAAGCATGTAAAACATACTTCCATGCTTTAAAACTTCTTTTTATAGAAATAGCATCAATAGCCTCTTTAGGTCCTACAATCTCAACATAAGATTTATACTCAATATCGAGTGGAAGACCAAAGTCTTTAAACTGTGCAGAAGTAATATCTAAAACTTTTTGTTTTTGACGTACTGCCATCTTACTCTTCTCCTTGTTCGACAGGCCTACCGCCTTCGTCTGGGTTTGCAGCACTTCCTGCAATATTTGCAGGTACTCGTAGTTCGTCGTACCCTTCTACCAAATCAAAGCCTAGAGCTTCTCTCGCTTCGTTTGGTGTAATAATGCCTGTGTTTACTAATGAAGAATAGTACTGAGACTGGTCTCGTAGTTCAGGCTGTAGTGCTGGAATATCTGTAATATCCTCTTTGCAAGAAAATCCAAAATACCTTTCCATTGCAAAATTTATTTTACGAACAATAGGAAGAATAGTCTCTAAGTAGTACATACGCATGTTAGGACGAATATTCGCATTGTTCCCGGAGTCCAACATAATTGGAGGAACTCCAAGTGCTTTCAGTACAATTTTTTCATTTTCTGAAATAGCCGATTGAAAGTCTAATTCCTTAAAGTTGACATTTGATACCTTATCAAGCTCTATGCCACCGTCTAGTATGAGAGGCCGTCTTCCACCCGCGTCAGGACGATAACGAGCAGACCATGACTGAATCATTCTCTCCTTTATTTTCTCTGAGAGAGTATTCGGAGATTTAAGTACAAGACCTGGTACTGCGCCATTCTTAAAGAAGTTATCTTGAAAGTCTCGCATACTTCTCATAAGTATCATTGTTCTAAGTGCCGGCTTTAGACGAGAAACTCCTCGATAGATAGAGTAGAAAGAGTTGTCTTTTATGTGAATAATCTCACTAGGCTTATAAGTAATTATTTCATTAAAAGTAAACTTTTCGATATAAGTACTGTCACTTGCATGAATTGTCATCTTATTAGCGGGCAAATGGTATATGTGCACTCCATCAAAGTAAATGAATATGTTTCCGTCAAGTAAAAAGTCAGTAATTAAATTACGACGAAAAGTGCTAATATCTTGAAAAGGGTTGGGTTCTTTATTTAACAGCAGCTCTACTCGTGAGCGCTTAATTCCCTTTACAATACTGGACATACCTTGAACTGGAGGACCTACAGTAATAGGTATTTCTGCCGTATCATCTACGATTAAGTTAACACCTCTATTTACAATTTCGAGGTCTTCATATGCTCTTTCGTAGTTTACTACTCGCTCTCGAGACGGCTCTACTTTATGGTCATAGTAGGGCTGAGCAGGATTGAGTTTTTCCTCAACCTCCGGCGTTCTTCCTATTATTCTGTCATACCATGCCATATTTATCTCTTTGAATCTCTACCCAGCGTTGCTGTTTAGTTGCTGTTACTAAAGCTGGATTTCTGCCGTACAATCTATGCAGTTCTAAATGATGATTATGGCAAAGTGTGACTGTATGTGTGTACAGCTCTGCCCACTTATCTTCTATAAACTCGTCCCGCCATATAACAATATATTCATCTGTGTAATGTTCGGGGCGTTCTTTCTTTTTCTCCTGCAGCCATTCTCGCAACATAGGCGCTAGAGAGTAGAAGTGGTGAAAATCGAGTTTGGTGTCCGCGCCGCAAATGTGGCATACTGTACCTTTCTCGTACTTTGATTTAGCTCGGTCGCGTATATATTTTACCGGATCTCTTTTTAGCTTTTTCATTTTGAATTATATCCCCTGTGAGATAAATTGTCAAACATTATTTTTATAAGGTGTCTTCAAAACCCGCTCTGCGTTGTTTCAAATGAGTATAGTGCGTACCTAAGAGCATCAGCCATGTGCGATGCTCGATTATGCTTCGGCTTTTCTCGTGCAAGATTTGGATTTGGGTCCCATTGATATTGGTCTAAGCATGACATGACTTCATCGCATCGTTGGTCGACAAAGAGCTTATCGTTGTCTACTATTCCAGCGACTTGAGCAATTCCATCTAGTACTGACTTTTTAGCATTTATAGTAGAAATATCGTAATTCTGTGCGAAGTCAAATCGAGTTTGCTGTGCTGCGGAATCTATATAGATGTAGTCGATATCCCATTTGTCAACCATACTTCGAATTACGGCGGCATGCTGCTCGGTAGTCTTTTCGGCATCTAGGTACTCATCTAGAACGTGATATACTTCCTCGTCCCAATCGTAGGCTATGACGCAGAAAGCAGTCGGGTCACGATAACCCACGTCGAGGCCAGCAAATACATCCATACGACGAGTATCAAGCTCTTCATTATTTGCGACACATTTCTCATGGTCGAAGTTCCAAACTTGCCCTTCAAAAGTGTTAAAGTCTGCTTCATACTCTTGTCTAAATTCTGCTTCGGACATAGATTTTCTAGCTTCCGATATATCCATCTCAGACATACGCGGATTATCTTGATAAGTAGCGCGAATCGAGCACCATTCTGAAAATTCATCATTAAATCCTCTATCGAAAAACTCTGCAAACCAATTATTTCTACCCCGAGGAGTAGATATAAAAAGAGCTTTCGAGGTTTCTTTATCTAGTGTTGGACGTAAAGCTACGTTAAAAGCGTCTTTACCGTCTGCCAACGCCGCTTCGTCAAATATAATTAAATCGTAGCTACGTCCAACACAAGAATCGACTTGATTTACGGAACCCATACGAACGGTAGATCCATTACTCAATTCAATAACTTTATCTTTTGCATTATCCTTTGCGACCTCTAGGTCAAAGTGTTTAATAAGTTGTCGTTGTAAGTCGAAAGAAATCTGAGACAGCGAGTAATTTGGGGACATAATTAAAATATTTGAACCGGGAACCAGGGAGACTAGTTGTCCGATTATGTTTGCGATATATGTTTTACCCTGCCTTCTGCTGACAGCGGCGCACACAAACCTATACTTATCATTGTTAATCGCGTTTATAATTGCTACTTGCGAGGGTAGCGGGGAGACACCTAGTAGGTCTAAATAATGATCTACGGGGAGTTTAAGGAAGCGTGTCTCAGATTGTAAATCTAAAATATCATTCGACGTGATATCTGCTCGGCTAATTTGTACTGCCATAACTTCTTACTCGGACTGTTGATCTTCTAGAACTTCTTCATTTCGTTCTATCCAATCGGCTGCATCGGTATCTACGTCGTCTTGTGTAGCTTCACGATAGTAGATAATAATTTCTTTTTGTTGACGTATGTAACGTCTTAGTTCCTGAAGGTTATACGCCATATTTTCATAGTCTTGGGGTGTAAGACCAAAGAGTACATAAGTACCACTTTGTAGCTTCTCAAGCTTTTTTACTTGTTCTTCAAAATTCTTTTCTGTAACTACAAAAAACTCCACGTCCTGCAAGCTAATTGCTTTCGGTAGTGGAGGTTGATAAATTTCTAGCGTTTTATACTCTGTTACTGTTTTTATAACTGGTTCTGGTGCTGGAAGAGGCTGGGGCTGTAACATCGAGCAACCTCCCAAAGCTAAAACTACTGCACTAGTTAGAATCCGCATTTGCCACCTCTTCGCTGTCTTGTTCTATTTGTCGAAATACTTTCTTAGTTCCATTATTAATTCGAGGCTCTATAAGTCCGGGTTTTGCTCTTGCAAGTCCAGTCATATTGTGACGCTTGAAAATAGATAAGTAACTATCCATCTCTGCTTGCATAAACGCATTCTTTTCTAGTAAGTCGCCCACTGCTTGAAGTTGAACCTTTAAGTTATCTTCCGACTTTTCTCGTGCTGTCTTCTCGCTTTCAAATGCAGTTTCCAACCTAATGGCATTCTCTTTTAAAATAACTGCGTTTGTCTCCAATCGAGCAATCACTGCATCTTTCTGACTTACTACTGTATTATGATACATATATCCAGCAACAGACAGTGCAATAATTAGAGGTAGCATTTTTAACATTCCAAGCATTATTTCACCTTTTTAATCTGAAAGTTAAAAGCCTCTTGGGTTTTTAACTCGAAAGACTCGCCCGACACCAGGCGTCCTTTTAAATGTGTAGGCTCGCATTTATCAAGCCATTTAAATTGGTACTGTGTTTTCTTCTGAGGGTCTATCCAAATTGTGACTTCCCACTCATTTATAAAAAACTTAACAATCCAACGTAGCGGCCAGGAGGCAATTCTCAATAAAGTGCTCCCAATCTTTTTCAATTTGCTCGCGCTCTTTGTAAGTAACATAAAGTGCTTCCTTTTGGCTGTCTGGAGATTCGTGGTACTCTTCCCACTCTTGCGGCGTCATAAACTTTTTCTTTGGGTACGAAACACCTAATTCAAAGCTGTAGTAGACTTGTCCAGTGACAATGTCTTGATGTTGCTCTAAATTAGGTGCCATCGCTACACACCCGCTAAGAAGTAGAACTGGTATTACTTTTTGCCAGACCATGCCTGAGCTCCAAAGAACGCTGCTACGATACCTGCTACAGATACAAAGTATACTGCTGCCATATCTCCTAAGATTGTTGCTGCTTGATGTAAAGCAAATATTTCAGTAGCCATTACAGTAGCTGGATAAAGAAGCATACCTGCAAGTGCAAACCATGTCATCTTTCGTTGAGCATCTCGCATTGCATCTTGATCTTCGAGTTCTTTGCGTTTGAACTCTAGATACATCTGCCTTTCTTCGTTATCAACTCTGCCGTCACCGTTGCTATCTGCGGGGTGATAACCCGCTTCTTTAATATCTTCCATTACCACTTCACCTTATCAGCCCAGTATGCTGCCGACATCTTGCCTTTTGCGATGTTCTTTGCATGACGAGCCTTAAAACTGCGACGCTTGGCTTTCATAGCCGCACTTTCGCCAGCTTTGGGTTTTCCTGCGGTTTTAGCACCTTTCTGCCCAAATCGAATCGTTTTGACTTTGTCACCTACCTTAGCTACGACGATGTGGGACTTCTTGGGGTGCCCAGGAGTTCGACGAGGTTTGTTGAATCCCTTTACCCTTGCACGCGCTAAACGCGGGTCTTTTTTACGTCCACGTGTTTTTCTCATGCTTTATAATCTGCCTGATGGGTGTTAGTAACAGTTTCTAACTTCCCATTCTTATCATATACAGTAACTTCGTATGTGGTAGCAATTACTCGAACATCTCCGGGGTTCTTGCCTTCATAGGTTCTGTATACAACTTGTGTTGACGTGTAGCTTGTAGGAATCGCGGAAACTGCAGCTACAGTATCCATACTATTTCTTCTTGCCACGTCGCATTCTTGCCTTGCGCTTGGTAAAGGTTTTTACCATTGTAGGCTTACCTCCCGGGTTTCCTGCGGCTCTCTTTCTACGAATTGCAGACTTGCGTTGTGCAGGAGTCATACGTGCTGCTTTTGATGCAGGAACACATTTAGGGTACTTACCCTTTTTAGACTTCTTGCGACCGCAGGGCATATATCCCCCGCCCTTTTTTGGACGGGAAATATCTACCCACTTTTCTTTAAACCACTTACTGAGGCCCCCTTTCGGTTTAGCCATCTATCTTTTTTAGTTTATGGCCCCACTTACCCCAGGCCCAGTGTGTTAATCCACCGGCTACAAATGCAATTACAATTTCCATTATTTAGATCCCATGCGGTATTTACCGCCTTTGGCTTTGTAAGTTTTTACTAGCCATCCATTAGCGTAAGCAGAGGGATATACAGCAAACTTTCGCTTTGCTTGTGCTTTTACTCGTGCGTACAACTTCTTATTTGTAGGCACGGGGCGCTTTTTTGCAGTCTTTCTACTTCTTTTTCTTACCGCCACGCTTCTTCTTCATGATTGCTTTACGCAACGCTGGTGGCAATTTTTTCTGAGCTGCTGTCAAGCCGCCCATAGACTTCTTTTTCTTACCGCCTTTCTTTGCGGGACGTCCACGTTTCTTACCGTAAGTACCTTTACCTGCTGGCATACTATTACTCTGCGCTATATGCGTCTAGGGATTCTTCCCTGATATAACAGTTGTGTTGTTGACTTTTAACCCAACACAACTCTTGAATAATTCTGTTGTACCATTGCTTGTCATATTCGTCGTGCGCTTTATTCATGTCTTGCTTCAGCTGCCCAATACGAACATTGATATAATTATTTAAATCTTTTTCTCGACCCCGCCTCACAGTAGACTAACGATAACACCAGCGAGGAAGACTATCACACTTCCAGCACCGACTACAATACGGTTCTCCATTCTTTTAATGCTCGTATCAATATCCATCAGTCGATTGAAGGTGGTTTTCCATCTTTCTTCGCACTGAGCATCGTGTTGAGCCATTTCTAGTTCTATTTCGCGTACGCGATCATCTAAATTCATTTTAAAGCTGCCAATATTAAAAACACCAGGGGTACCACTATAATAAACCCGCATAAACCATAAAAACTGTATAAAAGCAGCTCTAGAGTCTCTCGTTTTTTACGAAGTTTCTCTCTTGCTGCCAACTCTCGAGCTTCTTTTGCTTCTTTCTGGAAATTTAACCACTCTTCCCACATTCCGGGGCGTCCAGCATAAATCATCTGGTCTTTGAGGTGGTCCTCCATCTCTTTTAATTTCTCAAGCTCCATAAACGCTTGAAGGTCACTTCTGTAACCGTTTTTATTTGCTTTTTTCTGAAGCTCAGTTTTAGAGTCAAAGAATTGGCCCACCTGTGCGCCTACATCATAGATCTCTTTTCCGTTACTGATTGCTTCTTTTATGACTCCGAAAGCTGCATTTGCTATTGCAATTTCTGCAAGCATGGAACTATCTCTAGGTTATCCCTCCTTGAGTAGTTTCTCCATCAGCTTGCCGTAATTTCCTTGGCCAAATGGTAAACCCTCACTATTAATTTGAACATTGTTTTGAGTTTTAATATTAGTGCTTTCGGCTTTTACAAGCTCTGCTTGAGCTTTAATTTCATCCATTCGCATTTTATGCGCCATCTGTAGTAGGTCAGCTAAGTCTTTGCTAGAGTACACTCCTGTCTCTTGCGCTTCCTCTAACTTATTCTGAATCATCTCATCAAGAAGGGACGCAATATTGTTTTTATTTCGGTACCCCATATCTAGGTACACAGTATCAATGTACTTTTTGATTTCGCGTTTGTTGAGAAGGTCCACCACCTTATTCTCAGGCACCTGCAAGTAGTCACAAACAGCTCGGATGTTTCCGAACTGCAAATAACAGTTTGCGATTTCCAGCCCTTCAGGCGAAATTGTAGTGATTTCCTTTCCCATATACTACCGAGTCCTTTTAATAGTAATTATAGATGTTTGGGGGTGTAATGTCAAGAACTATTTTTCTTGCCTCTAAGGCAGGAGGGTTGGCTAGGATGGATTCTCTGTTATCTGAAGCACGGTAGACTTGATTATGTCTTCTAAAGTTCCATTCTCGCGCTGTACTACAAAACGGTCGCTGCTCTGATTATTCAAAGCTCGTGGCATGGTGCCCGTGACCTCCAGCTCTTTTCCAGATTTCCAATGCTTATATATAATTTTTATCGCCATGTGTGAAATTATACTCAATTGAGGGTACATTGTCAAGATTTATTTTTCCGAGTTTTGAAAATACCCCAAGTTGTACGTGTGGGGGTGTCCGCGGCCCGCAAATGAGAATGAGTCTCATTACCGCCCCCCTAGCACGAACCGTGCCAACTTTGCTTTTGCCGAGTTTTTGCTTTTCGCGACGAAAGGCAAAACTAGCTCCAAAAAATTGTGAAATATTACCATAAAATAAATGACTAGGGGGGTGTACTAGGGGGCCGAATCTGCTATTATTACTACATCGGATGCCGCTACCCACCGAGGGAAAGCCCCGATTAGCTAGGCACACATGCGCCTAGTGGTTATACACGCAGGTGAGAGCGCCCACAAACGGAGACACGGGTTTTAAAAAAATACTATTTTTTATTTTGTCAACACTTTTTTTTCACTACTACAATTTAACTTCAATTACAAGGATATTTGCTATGTCTAACTATACCCCTAAAATGGTCGCGGCTATCACTGCGGCGGCTCCTCTTAACCTCGCCAAAGCTAAGGCGCTGGCCGAAGAATTCGGCTCGGTCACCTACCGCTCGGTGATTTCCAAGGCTCAAAGCATTGGCGTTGAATACGTCAAGGCGGCCCCCGCCGCTCGCAAGCCTCGCGATGCTGGCCCAACGAAGGCGGCTTACCTTGCCGCGATTCGCAAAGGGCTTGCCTTGCCCGAACGTGAGGGCGACCTCACCAAGGCCGAGCTTGGGTCTGTGCTGGAGTCGATCGGATGATCGGCTTCTGCGCTTGGGTCGGCGCTTTGCTCATGTGCATTGCCCCTTTTATTATTGATAGCGACGCCGGAAAGGCGCTCGCTATTATCGGGCTCTTTTTGTTGACCGTTCAGGCACACGCCACACGGTCGCACAATTTAATCTTGCTCAATATTATTGGCATCGGAGGATACTGCTATGCGATTTATTTTTGATCTGGATCACACCGTGATCGACTCTAGCCACCGGCAAGCCACCCGTTCCGACGGGTCGCTTGATCTTGACCACTGGCGGGAGCATTCAACGCCCGCCCTTATCGCTCGCGATACTTTGCTCCCGCTTGCGGATCAATGGCGTCGGGCTCTCGCTAAGGGGTCGGAGATCGTCGTTTGCACGGCTCGCGTCATGGGTCCGGCTGATTACCGATACTTGACCCAGCATGGTCTGCTCGCTGACTGCGTGATCTCTCGC
>Ga0209666_1001909_pt1 | contig 15675 bp, 9 predicted proteins | sample SaaInlV_125m_DNA_FD_184679 | JGI IMG/M metagenome (GOLD analysis project Ga0209666, IMG submission 184679) | Marine microbial communities from expanding oxygen minimum zones in the Saanich Inlet - Saanich Inlet SI037_S3LV_10m_DNA (SPAdes)... | ecosystem: Environmental > Aquatic > Marine >...
GCCAAGAGCCAGCGCGAGGCTGCGGCGGCTCGAGCGGCGGCGAACAAAGCCGCGAAGGCTGCCGCCGCCGCCACGGCGGCGGCAATTCCGGGAGCCGCGTTCCCCGGCTCGCCCGTCGCGGAGAAGGGCGCTCAAGCTCGCTCCTCCGGCGAGCGGCGAGACGCGCCCGCCGAACGCGAAAAAGAAAAGAAAAGCGACGGGAAGAAGAGCCGCGGGGCGAGCGCGAGCGCGGGTCCGGGGACGCCGCTGGGCAAGGGGCGCAAGCTGTGCACCGGGTGCAACACCGTGGTGGGCTCGCCCACACGCGTCTGCCCGCACTGCAACGCCACGCTCCCTTTAAAGCAGACCACCACGGGCGCGGGGTCGCGCGACCCCGGGTCGTCCCCTCGTTTCGGCGGAGCGAGCGGCTCTGGCTCCGCCGCGCGCTTTTCTTTCCCGTTGGTGATTTCCGAGAGGGACAAACCGGTCCCCGGTTCGAGCCCGCCCGGGAGCGCGCGCGCGGATTCGGATCCACACGCGTTCGGCGTTTCCGACGGCGGCATCGTCGACGGCGTCGCGTTCGGCGGCGCGGGCGACGGCGACGGCGAAGGCTCCGCGTCGGTGGCGCACTTCCTGGCGCGCCACCAGGAACGTTTCGCGTCGTGCAAGGTGAGCCAGCTGAAACGCGCGGTGGCTGATTTGTCCGCGGGCGTGAAACGTATTTTGGACGCGGGGCGCGTGCGCGACCCCGCGTTAGCGAAGAGCCTGCGCGAGTCCATGAAGAAGATGGGTGACGTGAAACTGCTGCAGGGCGTGGTGGAACGCCCGCGCGCGAGAAGAGAGGTTGTCGCGCACCTCGAAGCCGCCATCAAGGCGTGCCACGCGCGCGGCGCGTGACGTCGGCGGTTCGCGACGCGCACGCGGTTTTGACAAAATCGCGAATCGTTTCATCATCTATGAACACACGAACAGCACACACGCACTCTACTAGAGCTAGCTTCGTTTCGAAAACTAAACGCGTCTGTGACTCCGATCGTACCGTACCTAGCTAGACGCCTTAAAAAAAAGAAGTCTGAGGAGCGGTTTTCGCGTCGGACGCGTCGGAGGCGTTTTCGATCACGTCCAGTCGTTTGTCGAGCGATTCGACCGACGCGCTCAAGTCCACCGTCTCAAACTTCGACGCGCGCTCGGCCCAGTCGCGCAAACCCCGCGCCGTGACCCCCACCACGTACGCGCGCGGGTCCTCCACCGTCTCGCAAGGAACGCTCGCCGCGCGCAAAACGCTCTCCACCGCGAGCGTGCGACGTTGCGCGTTCCCTTTCGTGCCCGGCCCCTCGCCGATGAACAAGCCGCCGGGAAGAGTCTTTGACGACGACTCGTCGTTTTCGTCGTCGTCTTTGTCGTCGAAATCGGCGAAGGATTCAAGCAGCGCCAGCGTGGCGACCACCGCCTCAGCGCGCGTCATGTGCACGTGGTTCACGCGTAAAGGCGGGTCGCGCTTCTCCGCCTCGTCTCCTCCGTTGCGCAACGCGTTCTCGTACGCCTCGTCGAAGGAGGCGTCGGCGAGGCGTTCCGTTTTTTTGTCATCGCCTTTCTCGCCGGAAAAAATCTTCTCGCCGCGAGAACCCGTCCACGGCGTCCGCGGGTCGTCGAACACGCCGGCGGCGACGCCGTCCCTGAACACCGCGCGCGCCGCCGCGGCTCGCGCGCCGCGGATGAACGTCTCGCCGCCGCCCGGCTCGAGAGCCACCGCGGCGATCGCCGCCTCGGCGCCGCCGGGGGAGAGCAAAGCGTCGAACACGACGCCGTACGTCTCGCGGCCGGGACCGGAACTCGTTCCGGCTTGCGTCTCGCCAAACGTCGTCTCGTGTCCTTCCTTCATGTCGACGTACTCCCTAAGCGCCTCCCTCCAGAGCCCCGCTCTTCCGAGCGTCGCGATGAGCGCGTGCCTAGTCGCGCGGTTGTGCGGCACGTTCGCGTATAACATCTCCTCGCACGTCGCGCGCGCCGCGTTGACGGCGGAGTCTGAGTCGCCCGCCGCCGCCGCCGCCGCGCACGTGCCCAGCACGCTCCCGAACGTGTACACGTCCGGCTCCAGCGGCGTGTTGTCCCTCACCTCCGCGAGCAGCGCGCGCGCCACAGCGACGCCGCCGGACGCTTTCAATGAAGCCCTGGACGCGATTTTGTTGTTAGAGCCGTATATCGAGCCCGCGACGTACTCGAGTCCGGAGTTCTCGTCGAACGTCTCCGCGCCGTCGCCGCCGGCGGCGCGGATCAGCCGATTGTACGTACTCAGCGGGACGTCGACGCCGGCGGCGCGCGCGGCGTCGAAGGCGTCGAACGCGAAACGCGGCAGATTCGCGCGCGCGGCGGCGTCGATGAGCAGCGCGAACGTACGCGCGTTAGGCGCGACCCGGCCTTCGTCCGCCATGCGGTGGAAAATCTCGAACGCCTGCTCCACGCGAGGTTGCGGAGCCGTCGCGCACGCTTCCAGTAACGAATTATACGTCGTCTTGCGCGGCGCGAATCCGTCGGCGCGCATCGCGGCGAAGACGTCCAACGCGACGTCCACGAGCCCTCCCGCGGAGATCGCGGCTAACGCCGTCTCGTACGTCTCGCGGCTGGGCGAGACGCCCGTCGCGGTCATCTCCTCGAACGTGCGCGCCACGAGGTCCGGCTGACGCGCGCGCGCCGCCGCCGCGATGAGGACGTTGAACGCCGCGGGGGGGGGAACCGCTTTATCGCCGACGTCCGACGTCTCCTCGAGCATCTCCTCGAACAGACGGCACGTGCGGATCAGCCTCGCTTTCGCGCCGCGCTTGCGTCCGAAGTCGCACTCGGAGACGCACTTGAGCAGAGCCGTGAACGTGCGCGGGGAGAGTTTCAAACGCTCGTCACTCGCGCAATCCTCTTTCAGACGAAGCGCATCCTCCGGCTTTCGCGCGCGTATCGCGCACGTCATGGCGAGGTCGAAGGAACGCCTGGTGGGCTTCACGCCGACGAGTTTCATGGCGTCGTACACCTCCACCGCGCGCGCCGGGCCCACCACCGTGTCGCGGCACACGAGCATGATCGTGAAGTACGTGCTCTCCGCCGGTCTCACGCCCGCCGCGGTCATCTCCCGCACCGAAACCAAAACGTCGTCCATGGAATCTTTCGCGCGCAAAACTTCGTTGCACCGCGCGACGACGGCTGCGTCGTTCACGTCGAGGGGGTCGTCCTCATCGCACATCGACATGGACCTTATGGCGGTTGCGTCGTACAGAAACGCGAGATCGGGATCACCGTTCAAAGGGGGGCTAGACAAGGGCTTCGGAAGCGTCGTTTCGTCCTTCTTTTCCGACGAAAAGTCCACCGTCGTGTCGTCGAAATCCACGGTGCCCATGAACACGGCGTTTGGCGCGGCTCGCGTTTTCTTCGCGCCGAGAACGACTCCTCCATCAGCGCCGGCGTCGGACTCGTCGAGCGTGCCCATGAACCGCGCGATCGTCGCGGCGTCGGGGTCGACGCTGGCGGCGATCGCCAGCGCGGCCGCGGCGGACGAGGGAGCACCCTTGTTTGGCGAGACCTTGTCGGAGGCTCCGTCGTTCTTCCTGCGCGCGCGTCGTCGATTCTTCCCGCGTCGCCTCTTCTGCTCGCCGCCCGCCGACGGGACCTCGGCGCCGCCCCCCGCGGCGCGCGCGGGGGCCGACGCGCCGCGCGCGTTGCCGACGACGCCCCGCACGCCGCCGGCGCCGTCGAACCGGGGAGACGAGGCGCGGACGGGCCTGCGCGCCACCTCGCGCGCCACGGCCGATGGGTTCGGGGTCCGGTTGCCCGACCCGGACGCGACGGGCGCGAACGCGCGCGCGAGCGTCGCCATCGCGCGCGAGGAGGAACGCTCGGCGTCGCCCGCCTCCCGGCCTCTGCGTGCGCGCGCGGTGAGACGCGGCTTCCGCGGGCGCTCGAGCGGTGTACGACGGCCTCGGGTAGTGCTCGCGCGAATGGCCACGTCGGCCTGCGCGTCGCGCCAAAAGGCGCTTCCGTGGCAGACGCTCGGCACCAACTCCTGTCGGCCACAGATTTCCGCCCACTCGTCGCCCACCGGACAGTCCGACTTTTGCGTCACGTGTTGTCACGCAGTCCGCCAGTCACGCGCGTGCGTACTTTCTACTTCACGTAAAACCTTCGAAGGTGGTCTACGTAAAACGAACGCGTCTCTTCGCTCAAAAGGTTCGGTTCAATTACCACCGCTCACTTCTCCTCGACGCCGTCGTACGCCGTCTTGAGCACCGAGCGCCACGTGCGCACGTCCGACGCCTTGCTGGACCACCCGTCCCCGTTTCCGCCGCGACGCGTCGACCCAGAGGCGGCGCCCGAGTCGACAAACGCGGCGGAGCGGTGCGCGCTCGGATCGCTCGGATCGGGCAACGCTAACGCCGGAACGATATCGCGAACGTCCACGCATTTCCCGTCGTTCGAGTTACCACCGTTAATGGCCTCCATCAAAGACTCCTTGTCCCACCCGTTCACACCAGAGTTGAAGTCCAAACTGAGCGAGGGCGTCGTGGGGAACCGCCTTTGCGCGAACGTCATCAGCCGCTTGACGGATTGCAGAAACTTCCTCGTTTCCTCGTCGTGCATAGCGTGCGCCTGCGTCTGCGCGTTGATCTTCGTGCGCGCCGACCGCTCGTGGATGCCCACCATCGTCACGCCGATGGGCCACGCCGCGTTCCCGATGGCGACGCCCACGTACGCGTCCGCGGCGGCGCGGTAGTCGCGCGCCTTCATGCGCTTCACCACCAGAAACAGCGCTCTTTCTAAGTCAGCGGGCAACGCGCGCTTTTTGCATTTTTTGAAAAGCGGCTTGAGGTGTTCGGCGCACAGACGAACGTTCGCGGCGCTCTGTCTGCCAACCTCCGTGCGCGTCCAGTTCTCGTCGCGCGCCACGTTCGCGTCCACCTCGCGTTGCCACTCCTCCAGCAAGTACTTCAGAAAGTGCACCACCTGATCGGCGGGGTGCGCGGATTCGGCGTCGCGCGCCTTGGCGACGCGACGCGCCGCCGCCGCAAACGCTTCCGCCAACGCTCCGCCGTCGTCCGCGTCGCCGCCGCCGTCCGCGACGTTTTTAGTCGCGCGTTCACGCTCGCTCAAAAACGCGTCAGAGCCGGGTCCGACGCCCGCGCCTTCGTCCGCGCGAGAAGAAGAAACGAACGGTTCGCCGCCCAGCCGCGCGGCGGACTTTTCTTTCCGCGCGCGCTCCTCCCGGGCCAGAGCCTCCAGCACCGCGCGGCGCTCGTTCGCCTGCTGCCCGCCCGCGTGCTCGTCCTCCACGACGATGGAGGACTGCGCGACGCGCAGGCGCGCCCGCCGCGCGGCGTCGTCCTCGGCGAACAGCGTCGCGGGCTCGCCCAGCAGCCGCAGACGCCGAACCGTCTCGGCGGCGTTCAGGACGGAAACGTCATCCTCCGGCTCGCGGTCGTCCGAGCAGGGCGCCGCGCGCGCGTCCCCAGCGGCGGGTCTCGACGAAGCGGGGTCGACGGAAGGCGCGCCTTCGCCGGCGCCGACGTCGCCGCCCGCGACCGCCGCGCCCGGGCCTCCGTCCGCGTCCTTCTCCGAGCCGAGCAAGGCGCGTCGCGCCGCCTCCTCCTTCTGGCCTTTCTTCGCGTACTTGCGCACGCCCCCGACCGCGGCCAGCTCCGCCTTGGCCTTGCGCTTGCGCGCGATCTCCGCGGCGAGCAGGTCCATCGCGCCGACCAGCCGAGCGCGCGTCCGCGACGGGCACCCCACTCGGCGCGCACCGACGAGTGGCGAGGGCGCGGCCACGATTCGTTCGGCTCAGGAGGATCTCGCCGACGCGAGTCGAAATTTGCGCCGGCTCAAATTTCTCGGGTGACACGCGGGAATCTTCTCGAATCGTCGCGCCTGTCCGGGGCGCACTTCGCCGCGCGCCTCCAGCCCGCGAGCTACTCGGCACGCGCCTCGGACGGTCAGTCTCCTGACGCGCGTCTCGCTCAGGTCCCCGGCCCACGCACCGAGTCCAACGCGGAACCCGCGCCTGTTTCACGGCAGATCACCCGCGGATCGCGTCTCGGAAACCCGCTCGAACCGAACCCACGCTGCATGCGAAGGATGTCCGCTCTGTGCCAGGCCCTCGGTTTGTCCGCCCTGCGCCCCGCTGCGCGCAAAGCCGGCACACCGGGGCGCCCGCAACACAAAGCGTTCGTCGCCGCGGCGCGGTCGTCCATGAGCGCGTTCGACGCGACGGCGCAGCCCGTGGGCTTCCCCCCCATGCCTCCTCCCGGCGTGGGAGGCTTCGTCGGGTCTACGTCCACGGGCAAGAGACCCTCGGCGTCGACCGGGGCGTACGCCAACGACTACGCCCCCGCTTCTTTCTCGGGCCAGGGATCGGGATCGTCCCCCGCCCCCCCCACCGTGGACTGGGACGCGCGCAACGTCAACTCCGTCGTGGTCATCGGCAACGTCGGGATGACTCCCGAGATCACCGAATTCGGCAACGGCGCGTGCGTCGCGCGGTGCTCGCTCGCCGTGCGGGGGAAGAAGAAAGCGTCGTCGATGGACGGCGGTTTCATGGACGATGCCGAGATGAACAGTCAGCAGGAGGATGACGCGCAGACCACCTGGCTGGATGTCGAGGCTTGGAACGACGAGGCGCGCCAGCTCGTGGAGCACGTCGCGAAAGGGCGGCAGCTGCAGGTGACCGGGCGCCTCAAGGAGAACACGTGGATCGACAAGGCGACGGGCCAGAAGCGGTCGCGGATCAAGATCAGCGCGTACGCGTTCGCGTTCATCGCGCCGTACGCGGGGCCGGGGGCGTACGGCAACGGCGTCAGCGACCCGTACGCGCAGAACAACCAACCTGTGACCGGCGCCGAATACGCGCAACAAACGCCGACTAACGAGCAAGTGTACGCGGCGCCTTCGACTCCGTCGCCGTACGCGTCGCCCTCCGCGACCGCAAACTCCGTTTCCGCCGGCGGGGAGAAGGATGACTTGTGGCGCGACTGCGTGGAGAACCCTGACGCGTGGTGGGATAACCGCTCGCGCAAAGCCGAGCCGGGCGGGAACCCGCGGTACCCTGACTTCAAGCACAAGGAGTCGCAGACGCCGCTCTGGATCGAGTCGCGCGACACGCCGCAGTGGGCGGTGGACGCGCTCGCCGGCGGCGGACCCGTGTCCGTCCCCGGCGGGTTCGCTCCGGAGTCGGCGTCTGTGTCGGCGGCGTCGAACGACGGGTTCGACCCGTACTACGCGAACGACGGCGCGACGGCGGGAGGTTCGATCCCCGGCGGCGCGTACGAGCCAGACTACTCGCAGCCGTACGCGGCGCCGGAAGTCGGCGGGTACGAGCCCGCGAAGCCCTTCCCCGAGGAGGACGAGCCGCCGTTCTGAAGAAGCTCGCCTTCCTGAGTTTTCTTGTCACGTCCGCGACGGGGGTGAGTTTACGCGGCGCTTCTCATCCTTCGTCTTCGGACGGACGCGACGGAGAAACGACGAGGCGAAGGGGTGACGCGCGCGGACGCTCGACGCGAATACTTCGCGAGCCTCATCGATTGCAAAATGTAAAGAATACTCTCCACCTCCTCTCGCCCCCAAAGGCTCTAAAGTCTCTCCATTCTCAAAGCTCCCTCTTCTTGTCGGTCCTCTACTTCTCGGCGCGCACACCCCTGTGCACCTTGAGCGCCTGGTCGATGTCCGCCTGCGCGCACCCGGCGTCCTTGAACTTGACCACGGCGTCGTCCAGGAGCGGCTTCCACTCCTTCTTCAGGCGCGCGCGCATCTGCGAGTGCTCGAAGAGCGTGTTCCCCCACATCACGAGCACTTGCGCCTTCATGGAGGGCTCCTCCGCGGGCGCCTCTTCGCCCTCCTTCGGCGCCTCCTTCGGCTTCTCCTTCTTCTCCTCCTCCGGGAGCTGACCGAGAACAGTCGTGAAGTCTTTACAGGCGGCGTTGAACTCGGACTCAGCCTCGTCCGCGCGTTTCGCGTCGACCGAACCGGACGTCGTCGCGCCGCTCAAGCCCGCGGCGGCGCAAAGTAAACGCGCGCGCTCGTAACGCCTCTGCGCCAGGGCGATGGAGGCGTCGTGGAAGTCGGGCTTCACCTCGAGCGCGGCGACGTAGCGCCCCTCCGCCTGCGCCAGTCGGTCCGTCACCTCGTCGAACTTGTCCGCGGTGGCGATCGCGGCGCCCGGGGGGCCGCCCTCCTCCAGCGGAGGATCGCGGCCGCCGTCCATCGCTTTGCGCGCCGCGCACATGTGTACGTTCCCCCAGTTGAACAGCGCCAACGCGGCGGCTTCCTGGAACTTCAAAGACGCGCCCGCGAGCATCTCGTCCGCCGCCGCCATGGAGACGGGGGACTCGAGCGCCTCGTTGCACTTCTCCAGACCCTACGGAGCGAGAGGAGAAAAAGAGGTCAGTCGTTCGTCGCGCGTCGTACGGAGATGATTGGACGAAGGACGAAAAAACGTTTCGTTTCGTTTCGCGCGACGCGGCGAGAAAAAAACATCGTCGCCGAGGCGGCTCGCGATAGGAGCGAAAGACATTTGCAACACGTTCGTCAACGTTCTTTCGGGGTAGTCGTGTGGCTTTTCGTCATCGCCGCCTCGTTTTCTTTTTCTTTTTTTTGTTTTCGTTTTCGATTTTCGCGAGAGAGAAGTACGCGAGTAAGGGAAAGAACGAGCTCGTACCTCCGCGTGCAAGTCGAGGTGCGCTTCGGCGTCGATGCCGAGGTGTTCGCGGAACAGCGCGGCGAAGTCGAGGATCCACTCGTCAATCTCGACGACTTCGTTGGGCGCGAGAGGCGCGGCGGCGGCGGCGTCGGGCTCCCCGGCGTCGGCCTCGGTCGTGCTCGCCGAGGAGTGCTCGACGATGGAGAGCTTGAGCACCGGCAGGTTGAGCAGCGTGGGCTTGGCCTCCTCGCCCTCCTTCGTCGCCTCCTTCGCCGCCTGCGCGGCGAGGAAGGCGGTGGTGAAGTCGGCGCGCGAGTTGAGGGGCTTGGAGGCTCCGTCCGCGTCGGTGAAGCGCACGGTGAACGCGCTCTGGTCGGGGAACTTGCGCTGCAGCGTGGTCATCAGGTCCTTGTGCGAGATCATGCTCGGAACGATCACCACGCGCGCGTCGTCGCCGCACGTCGCCTTGACGGCGACGGGCGGACCCCACTTCGCCTGGTTCTGGCGCTGGCGCAAAGCCTCCGCCTGGCGCGCCTGCGCGGCTTGGCGTTCGGCGAGCTGCGCGGCCGTCAAGGGCGCCTCCTTGCCGCTCTTGGCGTCCTTCTTGGGCGCGAGGCCCAAACCGCCGAGCCCGGCGGGGCCGCCCGCGGGCTTGGCCTCGGGCGCCAGCATCGCCTTCGCGGCTTCGATGGCTCTTTTCTCGTTTTCGTCGTCGGTGACGATTGCGGCGGCGGTCGCGGCATCCGCCTTCGCCTTCTTGCCCTGGCCGAGCAGCTCGTACGCCTTGGCGCGGTAGAACAAAGCGTTGGCGTCGGTCGGCATAGTCTTCAGCGCGCGCGTGCACTCCACGACGACGTCCGCGTACTGCTTGGCGTACATGAAGCACGCCGCGCGCTCGCGGTGCATCTCGCCCGCGCGCGGGTCATCCGGCGACACGAGCTTCAGAGCCTGATCGTACGCCGCCGCCGCTTTCAAGATGAAGCCCTTGGAGAAGAGAGCCTTCGCCTCGTCTGTTTTTTCGTGTAGAAAACAACACGATGTCAGCCGTCGTTTTAAGTGGCGGGAGGGAAGAGCGGGAAGATCGCGTCGTCGCGGAAATCGGATCGAGGAAAACAGCCGAACGCTCCGGCGGTTGGCGCGCGGATCGCCCCGAAGATCGGGTAGGGGACCTCCTGAGGCGACGCACCCTTGAGCTCGATCGCGCGCTGCGCGAAGATGGCATCGTCGTCGTCCGCATGGACTTCCTTCTTGGCCTTGCCCATGGTGCTTGCGGGTCTGTCACACGGAACGGGAGCGGAGGGGGGTCAGCGACGCGTGGGCGGCGGTTGGGGCGACTTTTTCGATAAGGCTCGGCAACCCGAACCCTGGCGAAAATGGAGCGCCTCGCCGCGTGGGCGGGGTTCGCGAAGCCGTACGCGCGGCGGTTTTTCGGTGTTTTCGGGGGATCACGAGGGGTACGCACCGTGCGCGCGTCGGCGGGGGCCTGCGTGCGTCTCTGTGGGCCGCACGCCGCGGAAACGCGCGTCTCGTGTCGTGGACGATTGTCCCGGAGAAAGCCTCGTCACCGACCGCCGCCACGCGACCTTTTTATCGCTTTTTTGGTGGAAATCAGTCTCCAAATCTCGAAAAAGCGGCGTGAGCGGGCCCAGTCTCGTTCTCTCGACACGTCTCCGAACGGACGTCCTTAATCTTTTGCGCGTCCGTGAAGAAAACGCGAAGACGTTCGAGTCAATCTCGGCGCCCGCACTACTGCGCGGTCGCGCGCGTCCAGCGTCTCGACCGGCGATGGCGTCGACCGGCCGGTCGCACGTGCTCGCGCGCGCGTCACCCTCGCGCCCGCGCGCGCGGGGCAAGGGCGGTCGGTCGACCGGCACCGGTCGCTCCGGCGAGCGCGGGGTCGCGGCGTTGCTCCTGCTCGGCGTCACCGCGCTCGCCATTTCGGGCCTGACGTCCACGTACCTGCCCCGGCTGGTCGTGTGGCGGCAGGGCGCGTCGTGCGTCCCCGGGGACGAAACGCCGTGCCCCCCGGAGACGCACCACCCCGACATCGACGTGGTGAGCGTCGCGGTCAAGCCCACGTGCGTGACAAGAGTGGCGATCGCGTCCATCAACCAGTACGTCGCGCCGAGGTTCATCCGGTTCGTCTCCGCGGATGCCGACGCGTGCGCGACGCTCGTCGCGATGGCGCGAAACGTGCGGTGCACGCCGCAGGACGAGGTGATTCCAGGCGTCACGAAAGATGCGGTTAAACGGGAGCTCGATTCTCTGTATCACGGTTCGCGAACCACTTCGGGGGTTCCCGAAAGGGACTCGAAAGGGACGTCGACGTCGTCGTCGGCGTCCTACCTCGGCCGCGAAAGAGCCGGGTGGTACTTACAACAGTTGATCAAGCTGGGCGTCGCGCGTCACCTCCCCGACTTGACCTCGACGTTCGTCGTTTGGGACCCGGACATGATCGCGCTCGAGCCGTTCAAAGTGTTTTCCTCGGAGAGGAGCGGGAAGACGGGGAAGGAAAGGGTCGTGCGGCACGTGGGGGGGTATACCATTCGTTCGTACCAAGACGCGTACAAACGACTTACAAACGAACCGTTAGCGCAGGCGCCGGATGGGTCGAGCTACGTCACGCACGCCATGACGTTCGAGCGCGCGTTTTTAGAGGAGCTGCTAGGCGCGTTCGCGGACGCGTGGGAGGACAGCATACGTGAACGCGCGGATGTGTTGGCGAAGAAGACAAACGCGCGGAGATTGACGGAACGAATTACTTCGTTCGGCGCGGAGACGGTTAGACGGTCGGATGAGGAAGACGAGACGTTTGTTTTTTTAAACGGCGACGCGTTCGGCGACGGCGCGTCCGCCGGCGCTCCGACCAAGACGCGAGCGCGCATGCCCACCTGGGCGCGCGCGATCCTGGCTTCGCTGAATCCCGAGCATCTCGACCTGGGGTTCAGCGAGTACGCCTCGTACGCGTCCTGGGTCGCGACGCACCACCCCGAGACGGTGGAGGTTGTGCCGCACCGCGCCTGGACGAGGCACCCGCTCGGACCGATGCTCGGCAGTTCCGGGATCCGGATCCTGCGACGATGGAGCCCGGTGCCGAACCTGTGCTGCCCCTCGGCGTTCGCCGTGCGCGCGATGAAGCTGCTCGGGTACCAGTACGGGGGATTCGAGGTGGGGCACGTCGCGAGCTGCGGGTACGACAAACCCGAGCACGAGCGCGCGTACGGGGTGGGCGACGGTTTTTAGAAGACTATCGAGTCTTACTTTCCGGACGTCTCGAACGCGCTATTGACGGCCAATCGTGTTTTTAGTTACAGGACGATCCGCGTTCGATACAACCACGCGCCTTATCTCTATGCCTCGGTTCTCACCTCGTCGTCCAGCTTGTAGACGCGCAGCGCGCCGTCCACGCCGCCGCACGCGAAACGGCCGGGGCCGTGGAAGTCGACGGCGAAGAGTCGGTCGCCCTCGCTCGCGTTCCCGGCGGTCACCGTGTGCAGCGGGAGCTTCCCGCGCGTGTCCCACAGCTTGGTCGTCCCGTCGTACGAGCAGGACGCGAACCTGTGTTCGTTCCCGGGACACCAACGCACGCACACCACCATCTCCTGCGTCGTTCGTCGTTTCGTTCGTCGTTTCGTCAGAAGCGTCAGAAGCGAGCGGGTGAAGAAGAGGACGGGCCGAGAAAACAAAACGGCGAGGCGCGACGTTAAAAACAAAAACCGGAATCGATCGCGCCGAAGGACGCGCGGACGTCTCGGGAAAAAATTAGAGATTTGCTCCCCCAGCGCGCGGGAACCCGCGCGTCGGGAACATGAAGGTCTCGTCACCGACGTCGCGCGTCGAGGCTCGGCGCGCGTTCCTTCCGTCGCGTCTCGCGAAAAGAAGGAACCGAAGAAAAAAACCAACCGGGTAACCGCGAAAAAAAGAATGACGCACCTGGTGCGACGCGAACGTGGTGATCCCCCCCGTGGTTTGTCCCGCCCGCGGGTCCCACGCGTGCACGCCCTTGTCCCCTCCCCCACACCAAAGGACACGCGCGCCGTCCGCGCGCACCGCCAGGCTCGCCACCGCCTTCGGCGCGTCGAAGCTCTGCGTGCACGCGCCCGACTCAGCGTCCCAGCGCTTCAACGTCTTATCGTCTCCTCCGCTCCACACCGCGTCAGGGCTCTCCCACCCGACGCAATTCACGCCGCCCCGGTGGTCGCCGAGCACGAGCTCGGCGCCGCGCGGCGCGAGAGGGCCGTCGTTCTCGCCGTCGTCCCGCGCGTCGTCGAAGTCCAGACACGACCTCACGGGCGCGGCGCCGGGAACGCGAGACGCCGTTTTTTTTCTCCGCTTGGCGGATGTCTCGTCGGCGCGACCGGTTTCGGCGTCGGCGGCGAAATCAAACTCGGCGCCGCCTTCGCGGCGCCAGACGCGCGCGGTCCCGTCCGCGGATGCGCTCGCGAAGTGCGCGCCTCCGGGCGCGGCGGCGATCTCCGCGATCGCGGCGGTGTGCCCCACGAAGACCAAAGAAGGTTTCGCGGAGGCTTTTCTGCTTGAGACGTTCGCGTCCCACGATCGCGCGACGCCGTCGTGCGCGCCGGCGACGATTACGATTTTGTCTCCGTCGCCGGGCAACAGCGCCACCGAAGTCACCGCGTTGTTCGTCGCGTCGGGCACAGCGACGGTGAGCAAACGCGACCCGGCGTCCGACCACAGCTTGACGGTGCCGTCGTAGCAGCCGGTGGCGATGGCGCCGGCGAAGCCGCCGTCGACGGCGCTGACCCAGTCCTCGTGTTTTCCCACGCTCTCCTCGGAAGGCGGCCCGACCGCGGGGATGTACTCCACGTCCAGCGTCTTCTCCGCGCTGATCGCCTTGCGCAGCAGCAGCTTCTGGAGGCTCGTGCGCACGAGCTCGCCGTCCACCAGGAAGTCGAACGGCTTGGGGGGGTCCAGCGCGAGCAGATGGTTCACCACCTCGGACAGGCCGTACCGAGTGAGCTTGCCGGGCACCGCCAGGGGGGTGGGCGCGATGCGGAACTTCTCGGGGAGGCGCGTCACGAACCGACAGGTGATCTGGACATCCTCGCCGACGGACGCCATCGCGGCCGGGCTCGAGCGTACGAAGTCGGCGCCGGGAGAATCGCGGGTGCGCTCTCTTCTGGCGCCCGCGCGAGTGACGGCAGAACGCGACGCGCACAGATTTGGGCGCCGCCGCCGACAAAAGCGGCGGCGACGGAACTCAGGCCGACCCATGACACAAATGCGTCGGTTGGGCTGCTCGGCCGTTCCAAAGTTCGGCGTTTGGCGAAACCGCGTGGTGCCAACGTTTCGGCGCGTTCTACAACACGGCGCTTCCACTGCTTCCCCGCGCGGCGCCGCCTCCGATTCGCGGCGTCGTCGCGCGCGATGCGCCGCGACGCGCGCGGGCCGTCGTCCACGAACTCGGCGTACGGCCAGTTCTACGACCGGCCGTCGGTCCCCGCGACGGGCGCGCGCGACTCGGCGCATTCGGGCGCCGACGCGTCCGCCCCCGACCGGCGCCCCTCCGCGGGACGACGCGCGCACGCCGCGGCCGAGCGCGCGAGCGCGGTCTCGCTAGACCACATCCCCGCGGTGGTGGTCACGGCGTCGGACGCGGGACACGGCGTGGGCGCGTTCACCGGCGCGGTGGGCAGGACCGGCGCGCGAGCCGGAAGTTCTCAAACCTTCGACACGAACCGAATCGGCGTCGGCGGCGCGACGAGACGCGGCTCGTCGTTCGACGCGACGCCGGGGGCGCGAACGACGCGACCGGTCGACGTCCACGCGAACGGGCGCGACGAACGTGGGTTCTCGCGTCACGGTATTCACGACGGTCACGTGTCCGGGCGCGTCGTCCGTCAAAGCGGTTTTCGCCGCGTCGGAGTCGATACTGAGATGGACGAAACCGCGAGCGCGCCGTTCGCGCGCGCGACGCCTCGCGCGGCGGGTTCACTCGGATTCGATTCTCGAAATGGGATTTCGCGTAAACCGGAGTGGAACGCCTCCTTCGCGACGAGCGCCTCGAGGACAGAGGCGCGTCAGTCGCGCGTCGGCGCGGACGCGCTCCTCTCCGCGCGAGCCGCGGAGGAGCGAAGGCGCTTCGAGAAGGGCGACGCACGAACGACGCCGGAGACGAAGTTCGCGGCGACGAAAGGCGTTCGCGTCGACGCCGTCGGCCGACGCGTCGCGTCGCTTCGCGGAGCCGTCGTGTCTTCGAACGAACCGTATCAAAGATACGGCGTTCGGTCGGCGCAGAAGAAAAACGGCGATTTCGAAACCTCTTCCGCCTCGCCGTTAGACGCGGCGGACCGCGCGCTCGGCGCGACGCTGAAAATCGGAAAAGAGAAAGCGCTTCGCGCTTCCTCTTTTTACGAGACGGACGAGGACGACAGCCCGGGCTCAGACTCTTTCCTCAGACGCACGCCGAGTTCCTCGAGGACTCGCGCGTCGTTGGAGCGCGCCGCGGCGGCGGCGTCGTCGTTCGAGACCCTCCGGGTCGCGCCGTCCCCGGCGCGTCGGGGTCGTTCGCCGAGCTCCGCCGCCGCGAAAAGCGAACGCCCCGGAGACGCGCGTGTCGTTATTTCGTCACTCGTCGCCGGCGCCGCTACCGTCGCGGGCGGCGTGAACGGCGTCGCGAAGGAGAACCAGGATTCGTTTTTCTTCGTCGACGGCGGAGTCGCGGCGCCCGGCGACTTCGCGGCGGGGGTCTTGGACGGCCACGGCGCGGACGGCGCGCGCGTGTCAAAGTTCGTGTGTTCGAAAATCAAAGCCAGCCTTTCGCGGTACTTTTCGTTCATCGAGAAGGGCGACGGAACGAACGGAAACGAAACGCGTTCGCGAACGTTATATAGCGGTGTAGGCTCGGCGGCGTTGGCGTCGCGCCGGCGCGACGCGAGAAACGACGAAAGAGAGAAACTCGAGGACGTTTTGGCAACCGCGTTTGCGGACGCGGATAAAGCGCTTCGCTCTTCGCCGCGCGGGAGCTTCGATCACGAGGAGTCCGGGTGCACGTGCGTCGTGGTCGT
>Ga0209666_1001916_pt1 | contig 15665 bp, 10 predicted proteins | sample SaaInlV_125m_DNA_FD_184679 | JGI IMG/M metagenome (GOLD analysis project Ga0209666, IMG submission 184679) | Marine microbial communities from expanding oxygen minimum zones in the Saanich Inlet - Saanich Inlet SI037_S3LV_10m_DNA (SPAdes)... | ecosystem: Environmental > Aquatic > Marine >...
GATCTTAATAGACTACGTGCATCACTGCGTCTTTTTCCGCGCCGATACGCGCGGCGTCGGCGCGGAAAAAGCGAAGAAGAAGACGCACGCCACCGCCGCGACGACGCCGACGCCGAACCCCGCGACGGCGCCGGCGACGCACGGGATCGGCCACTTCTGCCACGGCCTGTCCCAATCGAGCGGGATCACCATGGCACCGCACCACGCCCCGAGGGAGGCGCCCCAGCCGCCCAGCACCCACAACAGGTCTGCGGGTTCGAACTCGCGAAGCCGAAGCGGAAACGGCGTTTGGACGGCTGTTTTCTTTTTCGCTTTGGACGACGACGACGACGACGGCTCGTCGTCGACGCCGCGCGCCGCCGTGACGAGCACGCCCCACTTTTTCGCGGCGGCGTCGTCGAGTGGCGCGCCGTGCCGCACGGCGCCGGGCACGAGCGTGAGCGACGCCAGGAGCGCGGCGAGGTGCGCGGTCTCGCGGGGCTTGCCCGTCGCCGACACCCCGAAGCACGCGACGGCGACGAACCACGCCGCGGTGCCCATCGTCAACGCCGAGACGGCGCGCGCGGTCGCGACGACGAGACCCGCGTGTTCGCGCGCGTACGGCGGCGATCTCGAGGACGCGCGCCCGGACGACAGGGCGTGCGCCACGAGCACGACCAGCAGGTGCGCCACCGCGGCGACGCGTGTCGTCGCGAGCACATCGTGCGTCGTCGGCGCGTCCAGTCGGAACGCGCTGGGCACCCCGAGCACCGCGGGCCCGGCGACCGCGAGGCTCGAGGCGAGGACGCGCGTGGCGAACGCCGCCGCGGCCCACGCCGAGCCCGCGGGGCTCCCCGAGGCCTCACCCATCGCCTAGAGGGAAGGTCCCAGGGGGGGGGCCCGCCGGCGCGCGTGCGTTCGAGTGCGAACGACCTCGTGGTAACACACATCAATACTTGTTTCGCTTTTCGCGTTCGCGGTTGTTTCGTTTCAAAGTCGACGACTCGACGTCGCTCGACCCACTCCGGTTGGTGCGCGCGCCGAGTCTCCTCTCCGGTCTCGGGTGCGATGAGCGAACCCCCCGCGGTGAAGATCACGGAGGTGCTCCCCAGGTCCGGGCTGGTGTACTCGGAGAAAGGCGCGCTGAGCGAGGTGCTGAGCAAGCCGAAGATCATGCCTCTGAAGTCGGTGACGCTCGAGCGCATTGAGGAAATGGAGAGGCAGGCGGCGCAGGCGGCGGAGCTCTCGCGGAGCGTCGCGACCGCGCAAAGGCCGGACCAACCGGCGCAGTCCAGCTTCCCTCCTCCCCGGTGACACTCTTGTAGTTTCGGTCGGTGAACCTTCTCTCGTCGAGCGGCGAACAAATCCTTCAATTGAGGCGTCGTCCTCTCTTCGTCGCCTCTTCGACGAAGCGCGGCCGGCGGGACGATCCCCTCTCGGTAAAAGCGCGGTGAGTAGATAAACCGCGAATACACGTTATAATAACACACCTAGGCAGAGTAGCTCGCTACACACATCACGCGTCTACGCACCGTGTCACCCCCGCCGTTCCCGTCCCCCCCGGCGCTTGCTCCCCGCTCTTGCGCCCCCCAGGCCGGCGGCGGCGGCGCAACGCATGAATCGCGCCCAGAGCGGCGCCGCGACTTCCGCGCCCGTGCCCGGCAGCGACGTGTTTTCGTCCCGCCCCGCCCACACCACGCACGCTAACGACGAGGTGTACCCCGCGAACCACGCGTCGCGGTAATCGTCGCTCGTGCCCGTCTTCCCCGCGGCGTTCGAAGCGTTCCAACCCACCGCCGCGGCTTGGCCCGTGCCCCTCGACACCGCGGCGCGGAGCATCCCGTGCAGCGCCGCCGTCGCCGCCGGGGAAGCGGCCAGGCGCCGCACGCCCTTGTGCCGGTACACCACCGACCCGGCGCGGTCGCGCACCTTGGTGATGAGGTGCGGTTTGGAGTACACGCCCCCCGCAGCGACAGACGCGTACGCCACCGCCATCTCCAGCGGTGTCGTCTCGCAGCTCCCCAGCGACACCGACAGCGCGTTGGGCAGAGTAGACGTGATCCCCAGTTTTTTGGACATCTCGATGATCTTCGGCACGCCCACCATCTCCGCGACTTTCACGGTGGGGACGTTGAGCGACTCCACCAAGCAGTCGCGCAAACTGACCGTGCCCTTGTACTTCCTGGTGTAGTTCAGAGGCGTGTACGTCTTCTCCTCGCCCTCGGGCACCTCGAAGGTCTGCTCCTCGTCCTGGATCAAAGTGCTCGGCGTGACCACGCCCGCCTCGAGCGCGGCGAGGTACACGAAGGGCTTGAACGCGCTCCCCGCCGCGCGCCGAGCGAGCACGGCGCGGTTGAAGGGTGAGTTGGCGTACTCGCGCCCGCCGACGAGCACGCGCACGCCGCCAGAGTTGGGATCGATCGCCACGAGCGCCGCCTCGCCCTTATCCTCGCCCCGAAGAGTAACGAGCCCGTCCTCCAACACCAAACGCTCAGCCTCCTCCTGCAAAGACAGGTCCAGCGTCGTGTGCACCTTCAAGCCGCCCTCCGCTAACACGTCTTGTCCGCGGAACAGCTCCTTCAGGTGGTACAGCACCTCCGAGACGAAGAACGGCGCGCGGTAGGGCGCGGCGGAGCCCCTTCCCAGCCGGGGCACGCCCCTTCCTCCGGTGTACGCAGACGCGTGCTCCGCGCTGGAGAACTCCAAACCAGTGCTCCGCTCGAGGTCGCTCGGCGGGCGCAGCGCGAGGCTCGCCGGTAAGGGCGACGCCGCGAATCGCTTCGCCTGCGCGTCGTCCAGGTACCCGTGCTTCGCCATGCACTGCAGCGCCGTGTTCCGCACGCGCCGCGCGCCCGCGGGGTTGGCGTACGGGCTTAATGCTTCCGGCGCTGGTAGTAAAGCCGCCAGAAGAGCCGCCTCGCCGACGTCTAAATCTTTGGGCGTTTTCCCGAAATACGAAGCCGCCGCGCCGGCGACGCCGTACACGCCGTGCCCCCAATAAACGTGGTTCAAATACGCCTCTAACAGTTCGTCCTTCGTCAACACGTGCTCCACCTTGAGGCTTAATAAAATCTCCGCGACTTTCCGTGACACGGTTCGATCGGAACTCAAAACGAGGTTCTTCACCAGCTGCTGCGTGATGGTGCTCCCGCCGCCGCGCCGGCCTAAACTCCCGACCGCGCGCGCTAACCCGCGCGCGTCGACGCCGGCGTGTTGGAAGAAGCGGTGATCTTCGGTCGCGACGATTGCTTGCCACACCGCGGGTGCGACGTCCTTGAGCTTGACCGCCTCGGAGGAGAGCGTCGCGACCACGCGCCCGCGTACGTCGTAAATCACAGTAGGCTCGCCCGCGTGTCCGTCCTTACCGGACTTGTCGCCGTCGACCAAATCGCGCCACCTTTTCTCGGCGCCGCCGTTTTTCATGCTCCGGCAAAACTTGAAAAAGTCCAGCCCGCCGGCGACGGCGACGAGCGACGCCGAGACGAGCACGAAATGGGGGAACGCGCGTTTCGCGTTTTCCTTGAGCTCCTGCTTCGCGCGCCGGCCGTACTCGCCGTAATCCACGGGGCGCTTCTCATCGCCCTCGGGCGAGGCGCACCGCGGCGCGCCGCGGCGCGCCGCGGTGTGCCCAGTGTGCCCACCGCGGCGCGCGCCCCGCGATGCTTGGCGCACGGGCAGGGACACGCGGCACGCGCGCTCCGCGGCGCCGATCGAGCCCACGACGGCGCCCGCGGCGCCGCGGCGCCACTGCACGTCGGCGCGAGGCGCCGTGGCGATGGGTGTCGCGGCCACGCCGGTGCCCTGGCCGGGCGGAGACGCGATCCGCCCAAGCGCGGTCATCGCGGTCATCGACAGCTCCGAGGCGACCACCATGCGAGTGTCGAGACACGTCCTCGCTTCCCGCGCCCTCGGCCCCGATCGTGCGCGTCCGGACGCACCGACGGAAGCGCTCGCTCGAAGAAGAGACTCGGACGTGCGCGGCGCGCGGCAAGTCTGGCGCGCGGTCGACGTTCAAACTGCACGCCCGTGCGAAAACCAAGACACTGCCCGCTGAGCGCTCACTGGCTCCCGTGTGCCGCACTCACGAACTTTGAACGAGAAAAAGGTTGTCGACGAAACCACGCACCCCTTCTCGCCGCCCGACGGCCCTGCGGTCACACCGCGTCGAGCACGGTCGACCATGGGCGTCTCCCAGTCGAAGCCCCCGATTGTGGCCTCCGCGCCTCCCACCCCGCACCCCTCCGCGGCGCGAACCTCGAGCGGCGTCGCGGTCGCGCCCGTCAAGTCACGCGCGCTCGGTTGCTTCCCCCCCGTCCGAAAACCGGTGGGGCCCGCCGCGCGGGCGACGCGCGACTCCTCCGTCGCGTCCAGCGACGGAGGCGACCGCTCGCCCGGGCGCTCCAGCGCGGATGTCTCGCAGCTCCTCGCCGACCTGAAAGGTGCGCGGCCGTCGCGGATGCGCGATACGCGCGCGCCTCTTTCTCTCGCGGCTCGCGCGCTCGCGCACAGCTGTGCGCGCCTCGTCCTGACCAGCGCGAGACCCGACCGACCTCTCCAGATGACGGGCTGCTCGACGCCCTCGACGCGGTCGCCGCGGACATCGCGTCGCGCAAGGTGTCGCTCCTGCGTCCCACGGCGCGCCACGGCGTCGTGCCCACGCCCTTCGCGCCGCACAAGACGCGCGACGGCGAGGGCGTGCTCCGCCGGGGCGGCTCCGGCTCCTCGTCTTCGCAGCCCGGACGCGCCACCAGGCGACTCACCTGGACGGACGCCCGCGACTTCGCCGGGCGACTGGAGCACGTGCAGATCTTCGACACCGCGGACGCCATGGCGCAGTGCGCCGGCATCGCACCCGAGTCCGCCAGGTTCGCGCCCGACTACTCTCCGGTGCGACGGGACGACGCCGTGCCCGGGGTGCCCGACGCGGTGCCGTCGTTTTCCCCCGGAAACGCTTTCCCGCGCCTCGACCGCTCCGCGTCGTTCGACTCCTTCGTCCCCGTGGTCACGCTGGATGACGCGTTCCGCGCCGCCGCGCGGCGCATCGCCACGCAGCTCCTGCGCCATGAGGCGTGCCACGGCGACACCTCCGCGCTGGACGCGACGCGCAGGTGCGGCAAGATGCTCAAGCGCCGAGTCACGCCCGGCGTCGCCGCCGCCGTCGAGGGCGCCGCCGCGGCGACGCGCGTCGGATCAACGAACGACCCGAGCACCATCGCGCAGGGCGTGCCCATCGACCGCCACGTCACCACCGCGGGAGACGCGCTGTTGGTGTGGCTCACCGAAGCGGCGCTCGGGCTGCGCCGCCAGCTGGACGCGTTCGAGGCGAGCCGCCGCGACAAGAAACGAGACATCGAGCGTTTGCTGGAACGCGGCGACGCGCTCGCGGCGTCCGTTCCGAGCCGCCGCGTCGCCGCGGCGCTCAAGGCGGTGCATCGCGACGCGCTCGCGCTCATCGACGCGCGCGCGCGTCTCGCCGCGGCGGACGCGTGCGTTGCGTTCCTGCGCGAAACCGTCGGTGAGACCGTCGCCGGGTCCGTCGGACGCCAAGAAAGCCGCGCGCGTCGCCGCGTCAGCGCCGACGCCGACACGTCCCGCTCGCGCGACTCGTCGGACGACTCGGACTCGGACGCGCTTTCCCGCGACCGGCGCGACATGGCGGGCGCGTTCTGGGAGGTGCTCGCGCTCGGGGGCTTGCTTCCGCGCGAGACGCGCGGGCGGTGAGTTCTTTGTTTTGTTTTTTACACCACGGCGAGACGAACGACGCGAGCGACGTACCGTAGTACGCGGCGCCGCGAACGAGCGAGCGAGCGAACGAACGAACGAACCGTCTTTGACGAAAGCGACGAAAGAATGTTTTGTCGTCACGACGAGACGCGTCACTTACAGAATCAGCCGTCTACATAACACGATCGCGAAGCCGTAAATGTGACCTGTCGTGGTGACTGGCCGCTCGCGTCGTCGCCCCGACCTGATACCCCGCCAAGTTTAGCTGTCGTTGAAGCTGACGCCCCCCAGCTGCACGACGACCCAGAACGTGGCGAGCATGAGCGAGATGATGGTCGTGAAGGAGAGCACGATCACCACCTGCGCCATCGCGGGCTTGGGGAGCTTCTCCCACGCCGTGCGCGTGTCCTCCACGGGCGCCTTCGCGGGCTTCGTCTCACCGAACGGGTTCGCCGCGGCGCCCGCGCTGGCGAAGGGGCTCGCGCCCGCCTTGGGCGCGGCGTCCGCGAACGGCGACGCGGCGGGCGACGCGGCGGGCGACGACGCGGGTTTCGCGGCGCCGAAGGGAGACGCGGGGGGCGCCGCGGGCGCGGCGGCTCCGAACGGGCTCGCCGGCTTGGCGGGCGCGGGCGCGCCGAAGGGCGACGCGGCGGGCGCGGCCGCGGGCGCGTTGGGTTTCGCGGGGGCGTCGAGCGCGGCGGCGGGCATGTCGAAAACGCTGGTGGCGTCTTTCGCCGATCCCGCGCCCGGGATGGATTTGTTCGTCTCGAACGGATCCTGGAAGGGAAGCGTCTTCTTGCCCGTCACCTTCCCCTCGCCGAACGACGACGGCAGGGGCTTGGGCGATCGCTTGCGCGTCTGCGACACGGGCTGCGCCTCGTCCGCGTCGTCGCCCTCGGACGCGGCGTCGCGGGCGGCTCCCTTGGCGCCGCGAGGCCTGTGCTCGACAGCCCTCGCGGCGCGCGAGCCCTTCCTGCCGACGCGGGCGGACGCCGCCGCGCTCGCGAGCGCCCCGCCGGAGATCGTGGTCATGACCGACGACATCGCGTCGACGCGGTCGTCTTCGTTCGCGCGCGCTGAAAGGGCTGCGCGGCGGAAGAGTGGCGGGGAGACGGTCGACGTCGCGCGAAACGCGCCATCGCGGGCAGCCACGAGATAACCAAGATCTGGCTGGACGCGAGTTTCAGCTCGAGTCGAGCATTTCCAGGGTTCGTGACTCGATAGCGGATTCCGCGGTCTGTTCTTGAGTCAAGCTCGCGACCCGAAACCGAACGCTCGTCAATGCCAGGTGGCACCGGTGAACGAGGCGCGCTTCGACTTTATCCGCAATCGGCGAGTTCGGCGCCTCCACCCCGTGCGGCCGTCGAGTCCCCGGCGCCACTTCCCTCCGCACGTTCCACAGTTCCACCGAAGCAACCGAACAAGATGGCTGCCCAGGTGCGTGTCTCGACCCCCCGCGCGGTTCCCGATCGGATCGGCTCGCGATCGCGCGCCGCCCACGCGCGTTTCGGCGATTGCGCTCGCCACTTGGCGCGTCCGAGACCCAATCGAAGCTCACCTTCTCATCGATCCTCGACGCCTCCATCCGACCGAACAGACCTTCGCCATGCCCACCGTCGCGGTCCGCGCGTCCGCCGCACCCCGCCGCGCCGCGCGCTCCTCCGTCAAGGCGGCGCGCACGCTCAAGCGCGACGTGCGCGTGGCGGACGGCGACGCCTACGGCGCCTCCGGCACCTCCTTCTACACCACCACGGAGAAGCAGGACTCGTACGATTCCCTCGACGCCGTGCTCGACGCCAAGTGCGCTGACCCCGAGGTCAAGATCGTGATCAAGGAGCAGCTCGACGCCTGCGCGGACATCACCGAGGCGCTCCGCTCCGCCCTCGTCACCGTCGAGGGCTCCGCCAACACCTTCGGCGACGCGCAGCTCTCCGTGGACGTCATCGCCGACCAGATCATGTGGGACGCGGTGAAGTCCTCCGCGGTGGTGGCGTGGGGCGCGTCCGAGGAGGAGCCCGAGGTGAAGGCCTGCAACCCCAACGGGCGCTTCACCGTGTGCTGGGACCCCCTGGACGGCTCGTCCATCGTGGACAACAACTGGGCCGTCGGCACCATGATCGGCATCTGGTCCAAGGAGTCCGGCTCCGGCGAGGACGGCCTCATCGGCGCCACCGGCCGCGACCAGGTCACCTCGCTCATCGCGCTGTACGGCCCCCGCACCACCGTGCTGGTCGGCCTCGACGACGGCGTGTACGAGTTCTCCTACGGGTGCACCCCCGATGGCTGCCAGCTCCCCGACGGCAGCTTCGAGCCCTGGATCTGCAGCCGCAAGCAGATCCAGATCAAGCCCGACACCCGCATCTTCTCGCCCGCCAACATGCGCGCCGGCAACCAGGTGGAGGGGTACAAGCAGCTGCTCAACTTCTACCAGGACGAGGGGTACACGCTGCGCTACTCCGGCGGCCTCGTGCCCGACGTGTACCAGCAGTTCACCAAGAACATGGGCATCTTCACCAACCCCACCTCGGATAAGTCCCCCGCCAAGCTGCGCCTCGCGTTCGAGGCGTCGCCCTTCGGCCTGCTCGTCGAGATGGCGGGCGGCAAGACCTCCGACGGCGTCTCCGGCGGCTCCGTGCTGGACGTGCAGATCAACACCGTGGACCAGCGCACGCCCCTGTGCATCGGCTCCGCCAACGAGGTCGACCGCTTCAACAAGATGGTCCTCGGCAAGTAAACGCGCCGTCGCGCGCGCGCGCGTCTGACGACGGTTGACGAGCGCCGATTGATTGTTAAACAAAGGGATCGTATTGGATCGTACACATCGCGCGACGGCTAAGGGGTCGCGCCCCAAACGCGCTTCTCACACGCCTCGCGCTACAGCGCCACGGGCCCCGGCGCGGGCGCTCGGCGGCGCCCGGTGCTCGTCCGCTCCCCGTCCGCCTCCCCCTCCGCGCTGCTCCGCCGGCTCGCGCGCGGCGCCTCGATCGGCGCGTCCTCGATGAGGTGCCGGTATTGCGTCAGCGACTGCAGCGTCTCGATGCACCGCAGGGACTCCGCCACCGACGGCGGCGCGGCGCCGCCGCCCAGCCCGCCCAGCTCGACGTCCTCCGCGCCGACGATCGTATCGTCGGCGCCCTTCTCTTCGTCTCGATCCTTCCCGCTCTCGTCGCCGCCGCGCCGCGCGCCGCGGCGCTCGGGGAGGTACCGCAAGTACCACCGCTTTCGTTTCCCGCGCTCGATGCGCTTCTCCAGGCGCGCGATCTTGTCCACGTACGCGCGCTCGCGCACGCGGAAGTACGGGTTCACCCGGCGCTCGACGGCGAGCGAGCTCGGCTGCGTGCTGAGCCCGCGGTGCCGCCGCGCCGCCACCTGCTTCGCCGCGCTCGCCGTCGCCTCGCACGCCTCGTCCAGCCAGTGCGCGTACTTCAGGTTCATCTGCATGTACTCGTGGCCGGAGAACACCAGCGCGGCGTCCGGCACGGAACGCAGACGCACGTGCAGGTTGTCGTAGCAGTCGCGAGGGCCGCCGTGGAAAAAAGCGCCGACGCCGCCGTTGATGATCGCGTCGCCCGTGAAGAGCGCCTCGATTTTGCGCGCGTCGAAAGCCGCCGCGCCGCCGCCGCCGTCGTCTCCGCCGAGTTCGTCTCCGTCGGTCGTCTCCGCGCGTCGCGCGTCCACTCCACGGCCTTCCTCGTCCGCACCCAAGACGGCGTACACGACGTGCCCCGTGGTGTGGCAAGGCACGTGCACGACCCCCAGCTTCGTTTCGCCTACTCTGACGACGTCCCCCGGGACGACGCGTCTTGTGACTCCCGCGCAGTCGTCGAGCGCGTGGCCGTACACGGCCAGGGTCCCACCGCACGCGCGCTGCAGCTCGTGGTTCCCGCCCGCGTGGTCGTGGTGCTTGTGCGTGGTGAGGATCGCGACGAGAGTCAGTTCCAGGCGGTCGCACAGGTCCTTGACGCCGTACGGGTCCGCGGGGTCAATCGCCGCGCACTCGCGCGTCGCGTGGTCCACCAGCACGTACGCGTAGTTGTCCGTCAGGAAAGGAACCGGCAGAACGCTGCACGTGGACAACGGCGAGGGGCGGACGCCGCGTGAGTGCGGCGGCTGGTTCGTGGCGTGGTGGCTCTTCACCGCTCTCAGATGTAACCACCGGCCTATGGGGCTCATGTAGATCAGGTACCCCAGGTTAAACGCGTTTTTGCCGAGAAACGCGAGCACGGGCGTCGGCGTGACGGCGTAGATAGGATACAGCGCCGCGGAGACGCCCAGGCCGGCGGTGGCGAGCGCCGAGGCGAGCAGATTGACGAGCATACCCATCCATACCGTCAGAGGAGACTTCTCGTACTGCACCTTGAGGCGTTTCTCGTTCGGAAAGTCTCGACGCGCGTCGCCGCTCGCGCTCGAACCGACGCTGTTCGACTCTTCGTGGCTCCCGCCCCGATCGCGCGCGCGATCGAGCCCGGGTTGCTCGTGATCGGCCATCGCGTCGTCCGAGGCTCTGGATCTGACCAGCAGCGACGCGTCGTCGGCGTGCGTGGGCGACTCCGAGGAGAGCATGCCCGGGTCCACCAGGTTCGCCAGCGGGCTCACCACGCCCTTGTTCACGTAGTGCCGAACGAGGCGGAAAAACGAACTCGCGGTGGACGCGTTCGAATCTCGGCCGACGCGACGCGACGAGGAGGAAGGCGATCGGCGCTGCGCGGGCGAGCTCGGCGCGTGGGCGCGGGAAGGTCGAGCTGAGCGCTGCGCCACTCCGCTCATGCACTCCCGGACGCGCGCTGGGAACTAGTAGATCGCCACGAGTCGAACGAGACGTGACGTTTCGGGCGGGTTATTTCGCGCCCGAAAAAACCGACTCTTTTCGCTCGGACTTTTCGACGCCGCGACATTGGTCGTCTGCGCCGGACGCGACGCGGGGATGAGTCTGCACAGAGTGGCGTGCCCCACCGCGCAGGGCAGCCGCGCGGCCGCGCGGTGGTTCCGCCGGTCGTCCGATGCCGTCGGCTCCGGGTTGGGCCAGAGCCGATCTGCGTCGCATCCGCGAGGCGCGCCGGGTCCCGAAACACGAACCTTCGGCGGCGGCGGGTTCGCGAGACGGACGCGACGCGGGTTGGGCACCGTCGCGCCTTCCGCGACGGCGGAGGTGGACACCGACGCGCTCATCGCGTCGTACCTCGACGAGAAGCAGCTGAAGCAGGTCCGGACGTTCGCGGCGACGTTGCTCGAGCGCAACAAGCACATGAACCTGACCGGCGCTCTGACCGTCGATGAGGTGCTCACCAGGCACGTCGCCGATTCGCTCGCGCTCATCCCCGCCATCGAGTCCGCGCTCGGGCTCGAGTCCGGATCCGACGATAGGAAAATTACGCTCCTAGACGTCGGCTCGGGCGCGGGTTTCCCGGGCATGGCGCTCGCCATCGCGCGGCCGCGATGGGAAATAACGCTGCTGGACACGCTCCAGAAACGCACGACGTTTCTCGCGCAAGCCGCAAACGAGTGCGGCGTCTCCAACGTAAAAACGCTCTGGTCGCGAGCCGAGGATGCCGGGTCTGTCGGGTCCGAGCACAGAGAGGCTTACGACCTGGTCACCGCGCGCGCGGTGGCGGAGCTGCGCGTGCTGAGCGAACTGTGCGTGCCGATGGTGAAGGTGGGCGGAGCGTTCCTCGCCGCGAAAAACTCAATCGTCTCCACGCGCGAGGAGCTGGATTCGGCGGCGTCCGCGGTGAACGTCTTGGGGGGCGAGCCGTTCCGCGCCGAGGAGGTGCGCTCCGTTGGACCGGACGGGAATTTGCGGACGGCGGTGATCAGTCGCAAGGCGACGCCGACGCCGGAGAAGTACCCGCGGCGCGCGGGGATGCCCAACAAGAGGCCGCTGTGACGAGAAGCGCGCGAGACGCGACGCGACGACGAAACGGTAGACTAGCTACTAGCGCGTGATGATCGTCGGGAATATTTTCGATACTACTACACAAACGCGACGAGTCGTTTACTTTCGCCTCCTGATGAGCTCTGTTAACGCCGAGAAGACGTTACGAGCTCGTCTCGCGACGACGCGCTAAAGGTGCGTCTGCGCGGCGTCGGCGGCGAGCTCGGCCGGGTCGACGCCGACGAGAAGAAGCAGGTCCGCGTGAAGCGAACTTGGAGCGTTAAAAAAACGGTTTCGTTTTTTTATTGTCTCCTGTCCCATCAGGAACCACCCGTTGCGGAACGAAGCCTCTGTTCTCGCCATCTCGCGATCAGGCACGGCGCTCGGAATGCTTCGCGAGTACGCCAAAGCGTTTTCGACGGCGGCGCGACGCGCGCCGTTTTGCGTCGCGTCATTTTCACGCAAAAACGCGAAATCGCGCCGCGACGCGGCGACGTCGAAGAGTTCACTGAGAAGACGCTCGGCGCGTTTCTTAGTGGCGACGCCGTTCACGCCGTCGACGATCTCTCCCACGGTGAGAGGTTTTTTCTTTGTTTCAACGCTCCCGGCGGCGCAGAGCACCCAAAACGCCGACGCCCAGAGGAGCTTCTCGAGCGCCTTCTTTTTGAATGTTTTTTCGTCAACCGCCGCGCACGCGACGCCGCCGAGCGCCAAGAGTCGGACCACGTCCGCCGCGCGCGGGCCGTGCGCGACGGACGCGCCGCCGCCGTCTCGCATCGCCCCCTGATCGGTACCCGTGCCGGCGGCGAGGTACAGCGCCGCCTGCGTGGCGCGTCGCAAGCCGCGTCGCTCGAGCCAGCCGTCTCGGAGCAACCCGCCCTGCAAAAACACCAAGTCGCGATGGCGCTCGCGCGGGACGCGCCGAACCACCGCGTCGAGGTCCGAGGCGTGCGTGGCGACGAAGATGGGACCCGCGGTGCCTTCGAAGACGCCGTCGTCGGTGTCGCGACGCACCGGGATGTGATGTATCCCCGCGGACGCGCACACCGCCACGAGCGCCGTCCCGACGCGACCGGAGGCGCCGACGATGATGAAGGTTTCGCCATCGTCTGCGCCTCCGGTCACGGGCTCGGCGCTCGCCGCGCACCGCGGTCGCGGTCGCGCGCGATCCGAGAGCCCGGCGAGGCGCCGCGCGCCGCGGCGGACTGCCGCGGGACGCCACGCGCGAGGCGCGCCGGCCGGGCGCGCGACCGCCGTCGGCTGCGCCATGGACAGTGTCCGGAGAGATCACGCGGGGTCTCGGAAACGACGAGTGCGGTCGCTCCGAGAGAGTGACGGGATCGTGTCTACGCGACGAGGCGAAGATGGATTTTTACGACGACGTACGCGACGTTCGTCGCGCGACGAATACTCTCGTGTGGGCCTCGATGTCGTACACGACGCGGATGTCCGCATACGTATCGCCGCGCGGTCGTCGCCCTCCTCTCGGGTCTCTCGGACGTGTCTGTCGTTCGCTCAAAAGACGAGCTCGGTCTCTGAAGCGCGGTCTCTCCTTCGCCGTCGCGTCTTTCGCTAAAAAAAACGAAACGCGCTTCGTCGTCAGTCGAACCGGATGCGACCGGGCGTCGCCTCCGCCTCGGTCTCCGCGTCGTCGTCCGCTTTGACTCGTATCGTGAAGACTTTTTCGAGGTACTGCAGCGCCAGCGGCGCGTGGTACGACTGCCAGTCCTCGAGACCGGCGACGGCGACGTCCTCGCGGACGCGGATGCGGAACGAGCACTGCCTCGGGAAGTCGGGGTCCGCCTCGCAGTCGACGGTTTCGTCGACGACGGCGTCGCCGTCGTCGTCGAGAATCCTCCCCGGGCTCCCGGTTCGGTCGTCGCCGCTCGCGGAGGCGACCAGGCAGTCGGAACCATCCGCCTCGGCGCACGGAAACGCGCCTTCGCCTCCTTCGCCTCCTTCGGCGTGCTTCATCTCGAGGCTGATCTGCACGGGCGAGGCCACGTCGAGGTTGACGTCCGAGACGTACTGGCCCCGGATCTCGAGGCGCGCCTCGCCGTCGCCGTCGTAGCGCAGGTTGTAGCGGGTCACGAGCACCGCCGGAAGCGTGGCGGGCGGCGCCGTCGTCTCACCCTCGACGACGTAAAACGTCCCGGCGGTCTCGCCGGTGCCGTCCGAGTCGTCGGCGGGTGAAAAGTACCCGCCGAGGCCGAGGGACTTGTCCGGCGCAGCCTCGAGCGCGGCTGCGAGGCTGTCCAGGGGATCGCCGCCCGCGTCGAGCCATCCGCCGGGGAAGTTGGCGTCCGAGGACAGCCGCGCCGCGAGCTGGTGCCCGCCGTTTCCGTCCGGAAACAGCCGCAGGATCTCGACGCCGTCCTCCAGGGTGTCGATCGCGGCGTCGGAGGCGTCGGGGTAGATGATGACGTTCTCCGCGAGCTCGACGATCACCTCGCGAAACACGTACATCGTCTGAGGAAGGCCCGTATCGGGGTCGACGACGTCCCGGCGCTCGGCGACGCCCTTGCCCGTCGATCCGAAGACGCTGAGCGCGTGTCCTCGCCCGCCGACGCCGTCGAGCAGGTCGAGCAGATTCGCGCCGCGGACGGGCTCGCCCTCGCTGGTCGGCCCGCCGAGCACGAGGTCCGGGTGGACGCGCACGGGACATCCCATGATGTACATGAGCGCCCAGTTGGCTTCGACCCAGGGGTCGCCCGCCGCCGGACCCTCCAGCCGGGTGATTGGCCCCTCGAAGACGGACACGGGCGCCTCGGCCGCCGCGGCCTCGGGCTCGCACTCGTCCTCTTCGTCCTCGCACGGCTCCGCGGGTTCTTCCGGCTCTTCCGGCTCGAACTCCTCCTCGCGGACGTAGAACAGGCCCTGGAACGCGTCGGTGGGAACGGCGACGTCGTCCCGCACGAAGTGGCCGATGAAGGTGGTCTCCTGGCCTTTGCGCGCGGCAATCTGTTCGTGCGCGACGCTCGGGAAACCTCGGAGCGTAGACGGCACGACGAGCACCTCGTTGACGGTGTAGAAGTACTGTCCGAGGCACGCGTCCCACTCTTCGGCGACCGACCCAGCGCAGCTCGGGTGCTCGACGACCGTCCCGCCGAGCACGTTCTCGCGGGGCTCGAAGATGAACGAGTCCGCGACGAACGCGCTGCCCGGAGCGGGCGACGCGGTCATGGGCTCCAGCCCCCCGGCGTCGTTACGGCCGGCGGTCATCTTCGTGATGAAGCCAGGAAGCGACCCCGAGAACGTCGTACCCCGCGCGACGGAGTAGTCGGTCATCTGGTGCCCGAACCAGTCGTCGCCCACCTGCGAGTCACGCGCGAAGTCGCGATCGGAAGGCGGCTCGGAACTAACAACGTGGACCTCCGACCAGGAGCACGCGGCGTCGGCGCCGCACAACGCGGGAGACTCCGTGGAATCCGGAGAAACGCCTCTCGCGTCGGCGAGCGCGGGAATGGACGTGCCGGCGATTCCGGCGCCCGCCATGGACAAGCGGACGCCCATGATGTAGAAGGCGTCGTCGTCGCTTCGCGTGGTGGGACCCTCGAAGCCCCAAATGGGGTCGCCGGCGTTTTCGTCCACGAAGACGCGTCCTTTCGGAAAGGGCGCGTTTTCGTCGTCGCCGTTTTCCGAAAACTCGTTTTCGTTCGCGGCGTCCGGGCGACGCGCGGCGACGGGTCTTGCCGTCGCGCCCGCCGACCGGCCGGCGCCGTTCCGAGAAAACCCGGCGCCGCCGCGCGTCTCGGCGGACCGTCCGAGGCTGGCGGACCGAGAAACCTCGCGGACGCTCGCCGCGCCCTCGCTCGCGAGGCGGAGACGCGTGACGCCCTCGCCGGAGACGGCGCGGGCGGTCTCCTGCGTGGGGTCGAGTGTTTCGAGTCGAGGGAACCGGGGGAGGGGCGGTGAGTCCGCGAGGCGCGTCGTCGTGTACGCTGCGGCGAGGCGCAGACTCGGGGACGAGGCGCGTCGGAGGCGGAGATGGAAAATATCTAGCGCGCACCTGCGCGCCCGCGAGCGTGGAGAGCGTCCCGACGGCGGCCAGCACGGCGAGCGCGGTGAAGTGGGGTGTCACGGTGCGTCG
>Ga0209666_1001922_pt1 | contig 15633 bp, 6 predicted proteins | sample SaaInlV_125m_DNA_FD_184679 | JGI IMG/M metagenome (GOLD analysis project Ga0209666, IMG submission 184679) | Marine microbial communities from expanding oxygen minimum zones in the Saanich Inlet - Saanich Inlet SI037_S3LV_10m_DNA (SPAdes)... | ecosystem: Environmental > Aquatic > Marine >...
CGGCGCCGCCGGCGCAGCGCGCCCCCCCCCCGCAGCAGCAGGGGTACTACGGCCAGCCGCCGCAGCAGCAGTACCAGCAGTACGGCCAGCCGCCGCAGGCGCAGTATCAGCAGTACGGCCAACAGCAGCAGTACCAGCAGTACCAGCAGTACGGGCAACCGCCGCCGCAGCAGTACCCGCAGTACGGCAATCCGCAGTACGGGCAATACGGAGGCAATACTACGCAGGCGCCTCCCGCGCGCAACCAGTACGGCGCCGTGCCGGCGCAGAACATGGCGCCGCCGCCGCAGCAGCAGAAGATGCCGATGGCACCGGGGAGTCAGCCCGCGATGCCCGCGCCGAGGGGACAGAGGCCGGGGCCGAAGAACCCCGGGGCGGCGCCGGCGATGGCGCGACCGGGCATGCCGACGCCGCGCGTCGCCGGGCAGCCCGCGCGCGCGCCGCCCGCCGCTCAGAAACCCCGGAAGGTGCTCCCCGGCGCGATCGTCGGGTCGCTGGTGGAGCCTCCGCGCGCGGCGCCCGCGGTGGCGGCGCCCCCCCCCGCGTCCGTGATCCGCGCCGCGCAGTCGGACGCGCCCGTGTCGAAGTCGCAGGCGAAGCGCAACCGGAAGAAGCTCCGCGAAGCCGGCGGCGCGTGAGACGGATCGATCGTCCGAAGAGAGGACGATCGATCCGTCGCCGATTGCGACACGCTCGTCGCGCGACGCGACGAGCGTACCATAACGCGCGAGCCTTGATGCCGCGACGTTCCACGACGAAAACCGCGTACCGCGTCCGACTCGACGCCTTGCGCGCGAATTCAAAAAACCAAAAAACCAGTCGACGAGTGCGTTTTTTTTCGACGGGTCGCAGAGCCTCGAGGGGGCAATTTTTACGCCTTCCCTCGTGCGCTCTCCGTCGAACACGCGCGCGTCATGATGCGCGCGTCGCGCGGGTCCGAACCGCTTTCGCCGGGGAGGATCGGCGCGACGACGCGCTTTTTTCTTTCACTAAACGACGATTCCGTCTCGGCATCCATCTAGCCGCCGACACGGGGTTCGTCGAAATCGAACGCGTCGCGTTTGATTCGTTTCGCGCGTAGCGGCTTCGTCGCGCGACGAAGTCCTCGCGTGACACGAAACGCTTTTTGACGCGTTCGTCGTAGCTTTTTATAGCGAACAGCGCGTGCGTCTGTTGTCATACGCACCGTCACGCGCGCGCTCGCGCAACAAACAGTCGTCATAATAGCGCCGCCTTAAGCGTCTTCCGTCGTTCGCCGCGAAAAAGAAAAAAAGCACACGAAAGTAACAAAACGCCGTCTCCGTCTCGAGTCACGTCAGATCCGCCCCGCGCGTCGCGGGCGCGATGCCCGCGAAGCCGCCCGCGCGGTCCGGGCGGCATGAGTCGGGCGTGCTCGACCCCGCGGCCGCGGCGGCGCTCGCGCTCAGGGCATCGAAACCCGTGTCCCGTCCCTCGAAACGCCCGCGCGTCGGCGTCGCGCGCGGCGCGCGAGATCCGGCGGACGTGCCCCACTCGGTCCACCCCGACGATGGCTCGGTGGATGCGTTCGAGCGCCACGCGCTCGGCCCTCTGCTTTGGCACAGGCCGGACGACGACGAGCTTCCCGACATACCCGCCGAGTTCAGGAACGAGCAACACTACGTCAAGTCGTTCGAGCCCGTGTTACTGGAAGAGACGAGGGAAGAGACGAGGAACGCGTGGCTCGAGTCGTTGGCGGAGGGACGCGAGTTCCGCGTGATTTTACGCTCGTTGCGCGCGATGGGGAGCGGCGGATGGAGGGTCGCGACGTTCGTGTGCGAAAACAAAAAAGACGTAGAGGTGATCAAGAGTCTGTGTCCGGACCACGCCGTCGCGGTCGTCGCGTTACAGAGCCTGGCACGCGAAACCGACCCGTGGCCGCGGTGGAAAAACGGCGAAAAGTATCCGCCGCTCGCGTGCGCGGGTTTCGTGGAAAAGACCCTCCCGAAAGAGGGCTTAGTGGAGTTCCGGTTCTTCGTCTCGCCGGAGGCGGACGCGGCGGTGGACAAAAACGTGCCCGGTTGGAAACTGTGGCACGAAGCGTTGCGGAACCGCGAGCGCGACGTGCTGGAGGCGTTCGAGGGCGTGCGGCGAGAAGTGCGGCAGCCCTCACGGAAAAACGCGCGCGTCGACTTCGTGGACCTGACCGGTGACGGCGAAACGCCTTCGTCTTCTTCGCTTTCTTTTTCGCGAGAACCGGGGGAGGTGGCGCTGCGTGCGCCTGAAAAGGCGGAAGGCCGTGTGTGGTTCCTCGCGCCCGCGGGTAAGCTCAGCAGCGCGTCGCAGAGCTACGAGGCGCTCCACCACGTGCGGAGACTTTACGCGCCGATGCGCGACGCGATGCTTCGTCCGACGGCGACGTTGCGTCGAGTCATGAGCGCGCGGTCCGGAGACGTCGGAGACGAATCCGACGCGCCTCCCGCGTTCGCGGACGAGATCGCCGCCAACCCAAAACTCGTCGCGTTCCTGGAGCGGCAGTTCAACGCGCCGCAGCTCGCGGCGATCAAGTGCGCCGCCGCGCACACCGCCGCGAAAGCGCAAAATAACCGACGAAACGCAAATGTGGGCGACGACGATTTCCCGTTCACGCTCGTGCAGGGTCCGCCCGGGACGGGCAAGACGCACACGGTGTGGGGCGTCCTGAACGTGCTTCACTTCGTGCTGTATCAGCGGTACTTCCAGCACCTGCACCGCGCGATCGACCTCGGGACCGCGCGCGCCGCGGGAGACCGCGCGTTCGTCGCGCACGTCGAAGACGCGGGCGAGCGCGAGTGGCTCGAAAAAGGCGGCGACTCTTTTTTTTCCGAGGGTCGCGACGATTCGTCTTTCGCAAGCGGAAACGTGTCTTTCTCCGAGAGCGCGTTCGCGGGCTCGCTCGCCGATCGCGGCGCGGCTGTGCGCGAGATGTTTTCGTATCTCCGCCGCGCGGCGGGCGTGGAGAAGGGTCTCGGGTACGGCGTCCAGAAACCAAAAATTTTGGTATGCGCGCCGTCAAACGCGGCGGTCGATAACCTTCTCGAACGCGTCGTGAAACGCGCGTTCACGAACGGCGACGGCGGGGTTTACAGACCGAGCGTGATTCGAGTCGGCGCCGCGGACGCGTTGGTTTCCAGTGAAACGGTATCTGCCGTGACCGCGAGTCGTTTAGTGGACGCGATCGTCAAGATGAAACCGGAGGAGTGGGACCGAGCGTACCGAAAACAAGATTTATTCCAAAAAGAAGCGGCGGCGTACGTGAAGCGGCTGGAACAAGAACACGTCGCGGCGGCGGCGGCGTTTTCCCGCCACTGCGCGAGTCGGGTTGACGGACAAGGACCGGACCCTTTGGTGGCGCACGAGCACGCCCGTAATCAAGATGCGCGCGTCGCGGAGATGCTCCGCGTGTTCAACGACAGGGACAAAGCCGTGACGGAGATGGCGCGGTTCGCGTTTTGCCTCTCGAAGCTGGGGCCGAACAAAGACGAAACCTCCGACCGATCGGACGGCCGATCCGGCGGTCGTTCGTCCGATCCGCGGCGACGACAACGCGACGTTCGTTTAGTTCGCGCGGCTCTTGAAGCGTCGTTGGTGGACGACGCCGAGATCGTGTTTTCCACGCTCGCCTCGAGCAGCCGGCGCGTGTTCCGGGACGTCGCGAACGGCTTCGACACCGTCTTGATCGACGAAGCCGCGCAGGCGAACGAGACGGCGACTCTGATTCCGTTTCTGCACGGCGCGCGGCGGTGCGTGCTTGTGGGCGACCCGAGGCAGCTCCCCTCGACCGTTCTGTCGAGCGCGGCGAAAGCGTCGATGTTCCAGCGGTCGCTTTTCGAGCGGTTCACGATGCTCGGCGCACGGCCGATTTTGCTCTCGGTGCAGTACCGCATGCACCCCGCGATCCGCGCGTGGCCTTCGCGCGAGTTCTACGACGACAGGCTCACCGACGCCGACGCCGTGCGCGACCGAGAAGCGCGCGACGAAAAACCGTACCAGACCGGCCTACGCGGTTTTCGCGGCGTATCCGTCGGATCGCGTATGGACCCTCACCACGAACCGTCATACGCGCGTTACATGTGCCCATACGTTTTATTCGACGTTTCAAACGGGTCGCAGAGCTCGAACGCGCGCTCGGGGTCGTTGTCCAACCCCGCGGAAGCGCTGTTCGCGGCGTGCCTGCACGCCGTTTTGGCGCAAAAGTTTGTCGCCGGGAAGGGCGACCGTCCGCCGAGCTGCGCGGTGGTCACGCCCTACCGCGAGCAGCGCGCGTGCATCCTGAAGGCGTTCGCGTTGCTTTTCGGCGGCGACGGCGCCGCTGGTAGGCTGGGGGTTCGCGTGAGCACCGTGGACGGGTTCCAGGGCCAGGAGGCGGACGTGATCATATTCAGCACCGTGCGCGGGTCAAAGAGCGGCGCGGGTGTTGGCGGCGCACGAAGAGGCGGATCCTCATCGATCGGTTTCCTCGCGGACGTGCGTCGCATGAACGTCGCGCTGACGCGCGCGAAGCGCGCGCTGTGGATCGTCGGGAAGTGCGACGTCTTGAGACACGGCAGCGAGGTCTGGGGCAGGTTGGTGGACGACGCGGAGCGCCGCGACGCCGTCGCGAGAGACGCCGACTCGTTCACGATGTTCGACTCGGTGGTTCCAAAAGAAACGCAGCTCTCCGCGCTGCGTCGTTTGGGCGGAGACGTTCGCGTCCCGGCGGGAGCTCTTCGTCGCGGCGCGGACGTCACCGCCGGGGATCGAACCCGGGACGCGTTCGCCACAGGATGGGGTCGCGCGGTCGACGCGAGCAGAGAGGGAGGGGCCTCGCGCGCTCACGCCGCGAACGACATGTACGGCGACCTGGACGACGCGTAGCGGGTGGAGTTTTCTCGAAGAAGAGAAGAAGCGCTTTTCGGATCTGAATCGTCCACGTGTTTCGTTTACGTCGTGCAGAGCCAAGTCTCGTTGACAGGAGCCTACACCTCTCATCACAGCTTGCTGCCGAGCATCTCCCGGAGCCCGCCGTTGCTCAGCAGCTTGAGCGCGCCCATCCACGACTCGGGGCCGTCGTTGCACCCGCCCACGAACTTCCCCTTGACGAACACCGCGGGGACCGAGCGCTGCTTGTGCCGCGCCGCGATCTCGCGCCGAACCGCTTCGCCGTCATCCATGTCGTCGTAGTCCACCTCGCGGTACTTGATGCCCTCCGCGTCGAAGCCGCGAGTCACCTTGCGGCAGTACGGGCACCCGCCGTACGAGAACACGACCACGTCCGCAGACTCCAACGTGGAGTCGAGCTCGGAGGCCATCTTGATGCGCGTGTCGGCGCGCGTGGAAAAGTGCCGAAAAAAAGTGCCACAGGCGCGCACGTCGCATGGCGCCGCGAAACATCGGAGAAACGACTCGTGAAACAGACGGCGGAATTTTCGATCGCGCGCGAAAGCGCCCGAGTCGCTTTGAAGAGAAACAAACCCTGTGGGTTGTCTCGATCCGCGTTTCAGAGAGTGGCGACGCACGGGGCGATGTCGACCTCAGGGGGAGGTCGTCCCTCGAGGGACAGGAGTAAACCCGCGACGTACGTGCGCACGATCCGCGATACCGAGTCGCCGCGCGCGATCCGCTCTTCCCTGCCACGGGCGCGCCTTCGTCTGCCGCCTGCAAAGTTTGTTTGTTTTCTCAACCGCGCATCGCGTCGCGCGTGTCGCCGGCCTGGCATCGCGTCGGCTTCGCGCGACACGCGCTTCGCGACCTCTTCGACGATCGCCCACTCACGCACACGTCCCCGCACGCTCCCTCCTCATCCCCCGACGATCTCGACGCGCAGGTTCGAGGCGGGCGCGGCGCCGCCGCCCGCGGTGCTCGCCGCGCGCGCTCGGTCGCAGCGCGAGGACTCCGCGTCGGGCGGGTCCGGGCGCGCGCGGAGCGCTTCGCGCCGCGCGAGGAGCGCGTCTCGCGGTGTCTCCGAGGGCACCACCGCCGGTGGCGGTTCCTCTGCGAACGACGACGAGGCGTCGTGGGACGGCGACGACGGAGGGAAGGATGACGAGTTTGTTGTTCGGTCCGACGAAGCGGACGCGCCGGACGACATGGAGACCTTCGAGGAGGAGCTCGAGCGCGAACCGCTCGATCCGGAAGTCGTCAAGATCGAGGTCGACGCGTTGAAAGCCGAGAGCGAGGTGCCCATCGAGACCCTGCTGGCGACGTACGGAGGCGCGGGCGCCGCGAGGCTCGGCGGCGCGGCGGCGGCGGCATCCGACGCCTCGGAATCGGAATCGGATTCTGATTCTGATTCGGACGACGACGACGACTCGAGCGCGGAGGACGACGCGGATTTGGACGTGGACGCGCCTTCGATCGGCGCGACCGCGTCTGTCGCGGTCAAGCGCGAGACTGTCGACCGTGTCGGTGCGCTTCCGTTGTCCGCGGACGCGATGACGAATAAACCGAGTTTGCTTCCCGACGTCGCGAGCGTGACTCGCGAGAGCGCGCTGGCGGAGGGCGCGCGCATCCGCTACGAGGACGCCGTGATGGATCGCGCGTGGTCCGTGCTGCAGCGCCCTGCCCGCACGAAGCCTCAGCCCAAGTTCCCGGAACCGGCGCGGAATAAGACGCACTGGGACCACCTGCTGGAGGAGATGCGGTGGCTCTCCGGCGACTTTGTGCGCGAACGCAAGTTTCGCGAGAAACTCGCGCGAAGAGCGGCGTACGCGGTACAGAAATCCGATCTCGACCTCGAGAGCCGCGTCGTGAAGCGCGCTCGTGATGAAGCCATCGCGCAGAGGAAAACGTCGAGAAACATCGGGAACGAAGTGATGCGGTTCTGGATGAAGGTGGAGAAGGTTGTGCGCTTCAAGGCGCAGAGCGCGGTGGACGCCAAGCGCCAGACGGTGATGGACAAACACCTGGACTTTCTGTTAGGGCAGACGGAGCGCTACTCGAGCATGCTCGCCACGAAGCTCACGGGGGTGCCCGAAGACGACGGTCCCGAAGACGACGGAACGGAAAACGGCGCGTCGACACGCGCCGTTCCGTTGGCGCTTCCCCCCGCGCCGGGCGCCGGCGCCGGCGCCGGCGACGGCGACGGCGACGGCGAGGACGAGTACGTCGCCGACGACGCCGAGATGGCGGAGGAGGATGACGAGGCGACGCTGGAGGAGGAGATGCGTCGCGCGGCGGCGGAGGACGACGACGACGGGGACGCCGACAAAGAGATCGACGACCTCGCGCGAGACGCGGAGGTGCCCATCGAGGAGCTCCTGGCGCGGTACCGCGAGATGGAAACCGCCGCCGAGGCGGAGGCGGCGGTTTCGGCGGGGACCGGGGACGGCGCGCCGGAAGCCGAGGACGGCGCCGACGACGGGCCGGAGAAGGACGCTCCGGACGAGAAAGACGCGACGTTCGCTGATATCGTTGAGGACGACGCGAGGGAAGGACGAGCTTCCGGTTCCGGTCCCGCCGAGGACGAGGACGAGTTTGTCGTCGGCGAGGGCGAGGACGAGGAGGACGATGAGGCGACGCTGGAGGAGGAGATGCGTCGCGCGGCGGCGGAGGATGACGACGACGCCGGCGCGGAGATCGACGACCTCGCGAAAGACGCGGAGGTTCCCATCGAGGAGCTCATGCGGCGGTACCGCGAGATGGAGGCGGCGCACGACGCAGCCACCGCAGCGGAGGCGGACCGTGCGGCGTCAGAAGAGTTTCCGGACGAGGAGGAAGACGACGAGGCGGGAGACGGAGACGACGACGAGGACGACGAGGACGACGAGGACGACGAACCCGGCGTCGCGTCTCTTGTGGACGAGAAGGAGAAGGCTCTGACCGCCGAGCAGAAAGCCGCGTCGGACGCGCGTCGTCGCGTGTTGGACACCCTCGCCGGCGACGCGGACGCGCTGCAACCGAAAGGGAACACGCTGACGACCGCGGACGTGAAGTGCCGCGTCCCGTTTCTGCTGAAACATTCGTTGCGCGAGTATCAGCACGTCGGTTTGAACTGGCTCGTGTCCTGTTACGACAAAGCCTTAAACGGCATCCTCGCCGACGAGATGGGTCTGGGGAAGACGATTCAGACAATTTCCTTGTTAGCGTACTTGGCGTGCGAACGCGGCATCTGGGGTCCGCACTTGATCGTCGTGCCGACGTCGGTGATGCTCAACTGGGAGGTGGAGTTCAAGAAGTGGGCGCCCGCGTTCAAGCTGCTGACGTACTACGGCACGGCCAAGGAACGCAAGCTGAAGCGCCAAGGCTGGTCCAAGCCCAACGCGTTCCACGTGTGCATCACGACGTACCGGCTCATCACGCAGGACGCGCGCGTGTTTCGACGAAAAAAATGGAAGTACCTCATCTTAGATGAGGCGCACATGATCAAGAACTGGCGGAGCCAGCGGTGGCAAACGTTGCTCAACTTCAACAGCAAGCGGCGTTTACTCATCACCGGCACGCCGTTACAGAACGACCTGATGGAGCTGTGGTCGCTGATGCACTTTTTGATGCCGCACGTGTTCCAGTCGCACTCGGAGTTCAAGAACTGGTTCTCCTCGCCGCTCACCGGGATGGTCGAGGGCGGCGGCGGCGTGAACATGGACCTCGTGTCGCGACTGCACGGCGTGCTCAGACCGTTCTTGCTTAGACGGCTTAAAAGCGAGGTGGAGAAGAACCTTCCGGGCAAGGTGGAGCACGTCGTGCACTGCGGGTTGAGCAAGCGACAAAGACGTTTGTACGAAGAGTACATGGCGAGCAGCGACACGAGCGCGACTTTGACAAGCGGCAACTTGCTGGGCATCATCAACTGCTTGATGCAGTTGCGGAAGGTGTGTAACCACCCGGATCTCTTCGCGGGAAGGCCTATTGTTTCCGCGTTCGACATGATTCCGGGTGTAGAATTGAGAGCGCCAACCGCGATCGCGCGTTTCGCGGCGGAGCGCGAACGCGGCGAATTTTCGACGTCGACGTCGAAGTTGTTTGCTCCGCTTGGGTTGCATTTGCTTTCGTTGGAGTCCGAGTCGAGCGACTTCGACGGCGCGTTCGCGTTCGGGGGGGGCGAAAAGTGGACCGCGATGGAAGCTAAACGACGCGCGGTCGCGCGCGATGTCGTGCTCGAGGCGCTCGCTTCGGCGGATGACGAAGACGCGAGCGCGCGATTCGTCGTCGGCGGACGAGCGACGCCCGCCTGTTCGTCCGCGGCGTCTCTGTTTCTCGAAGCACGCGCCGCGCGCCGCCGCGCGGCGCGTCGTTTCGTCGCCGAGCGCATCGCCGCAAACGCGGCGGCCGCCGCTGAGCGCGTGCCCGTATACGGCGCAGACTGCCGGCGCGCGGTGACGATTCACCTGCCCGCGCGCGATTGCCACGCGCTCGCGGAACGGCACGGCGCCGGCGCGTTCGGCGCGGCGCCCGCGCTTCTCGAGATGGTCAAGAAACCCGCGCGTCGCGCCGTCGAGGCGCGCGACGCCATCGCGGCGTTCGTGTTCGCCATTCCCAAGGCGCGCGCTCCCGCGCCGACGATGACGAGCGCGGCGGTATCGTCGGCGGCGCGCCTCTCCGCGAAGGCGCGCGACGCGTGGTGCCAGCGCGTCGCGTTCCCCGCGCTCGCGCCCCTGCGGCACGCGCACGTGCGGAGGCAGCTCTTCTTCCCCGACCGGCGGCTCGTGCAGTTTGACTGCGGCAAGTTGCAGGCGCTGGCGACGCTGCTTCGCACGTTGAAATCCGGGGGGCACAAGGTTCTGATCTTCACGCAGATGACCAAGATGCTCGACATCCTGGAGGCGTTCCTGAACCTGTACGGGTACGCGTACTGCCGTCTCGACGGCAGCACGCGCCCGGAACAACGACAGATTCTGATGCAGCGGTTCAACACGGACGAGCGTTTATTCGCGTTTATCCTGTCGACGCGTTCCGGCGGCTTCGGCATTAACCTCACGGGCGCCGACACCGTGGTGTTTTACGACTCGGACTGGAACCCGGCGATGGACCAGCAGGCGCAGGACCGCGCGCACCGCATCGGGCAAACGCGCGAGGTGCACATTTACCGCATGGTGTGCAAGGGCACCATCGAGGAGAACATCCTGAGGAAGTCCATGCAGAAGCGCGAGCTGGACCACTTCGCCATCCAGGCGGGCAACTTCAACACCGAGCACTTCACCAAGGAGATGGCGCGGCGACGCGACGGCGGCGGCGACGGCGACGGCGACGGCGAAGCGAACGCGCTCGTGGTGGGCGGCGAACAGGGCGCCGCCGCGATGTCCATATTCGATAAGGCGATGTCCCGGGCGGCGGTGGCGAAGGCGACTCCCGAGGACGGCGACGGCGGCGCCGCCGGCGCCGCGAAGGGGGACTCGGGCGCCGACGAAGTCGCGCGTCTGATGGACGAGGCGCAGGACGACGTGGACAAAGCGGCGGCGGCGACGGCGGCGAACGAGGAGGCTGACGACGCCGCCGAGTTCGGGGACGACATCCGGGAGAAGGAACCGGGGGAGGATCTCGACGACGACGCCCCCGGGGGTGGATCGAACCCGGGAAGCAAGCCCGGAAGCGCCGTCGACTTAAAACGGCTCGGGGGTGCCGGAGCTTCTTCGGACGCGCTCGCGCTCGCGCCCCGTCACGGCTCCCCCCCCGCGACGCCGGCGCCCGACGACGAGAACCGCACGTTGTCTTTAACCCGCGTGAACACTTCTTTGGAGGGCGACGACGCGTTCGCGGAGGAGATGATGCGCAAAGTTCAGGCGAGCGCGTCTCGAGGCGAGGCGCTCGAGATGCAGCTCAAGCCCGTTGAGCGGTACGCGGTGCGCTACCTGGAGGAGACGATTCGCATCCTCGACGACGTGGACGCGACGGCGACGGCCATCGCGGACTTCGAGGAGAAGGAGTGGGAGCTGGAGCAGCTCGAGAAGCAGAAGGCTGCCGCCGAGGCGGCGGAGGACGACGACGAGCTCATCATCGAGGGCTGGGAGACGGGCGTCGCGGACGACGAGTACCGCCGCCGCGTCGAGGACGCGCGGCGCGAAGCCGAGCAGAGAGCCGAACACGAAAGACGCGAAGCCGAGCGGTGGGCGGCGATGTACGCCGTGCCGTCGCTCGAAGCGGAAGCCGCGACGCGCGTCGCGGCGGGGGGGGCGGAACGCGACTCGGCAGGACCTTCCGGTGTTGGGACCGGCGCTGGGATTGGCGCGGGCGACCCGTTCGCGTCGGGTGTGCCCCGCCGCGCGCGCAGCGGGAGCCCCGCACCGGGGGGCGCGGCGGGGCACGCGGGGGCTCCGCTTCGCGTGACGTTCCGCATGGGCGGCGCGAGAGGGCCCTCGGGTCTGTCTAAAACGAGTACCGGCGCCGATCCGGACGCGACGGCGACGGAGCGTCTTTCCGAGTCGGAGGCGAAGAAGAAGGCGAAGAAGGAGAAGAAGCGCAAGCGCGAGGGCGAGACGGAAGCTGAGCGGGACGAGCGCCGCCGGCTCAGGCGGCTGAGCAAGGAGGGCGCCAAGACGGAGGCAGCTTCGCCCTCCGCCGCCGCCTTCGCGTCGCCGGGCGGCGGTCGAGTCGCCGTCTCTCCCGTGGCGCCGGGCGGGGCGCACGAAAACCGCGGCGCTGGGAAATACCCGCCTTGGCGCGTCGACGAGGACGCGGTGCTGTGCGCGTTGGTGGACGAGTTCGGTGGCGCGAGCTGGGACCTCGCCGCGCACGCCATCGCGCACAGGGACGCGGCGCAGTGCAAGGACCGGTTCCGCCGCATCGCGGCGTCGCGCGCGTCGTCGCTCGCGGGCGCTTCGTCGCCTCCGGCGCAGCTCCGCGTGACCCCCGAGGTCACGAAGGCTCTGTTCCGGCAGACGGCGGAGGAGACCTTCCCCGGGTGCGAGGGCGCGCCCGAGCCGGCGACGGCTTTGCGCGCGGACGTGAGGGCGGCGCGTGGCGCGCTGGCCACCGGAGGGGGGGCCAGCGCCGCGAAGGCGGCGGTGGCGGCGGCGGCGGCGCGATTCTTCGCCAAAGTCCTCGAGTTCGGGCGGTGATTGCCTTTTTTTTTCGCGCGCGTCCGATGGATCGTTTGAGGGATTTGAGGAAGCCGTCGGTCGTTCGCGTTCGTTTTTCGCGTGAAAAGCGAAACCTTTAACGTTGTGTGATCGAAGCCATACCTCATCGATTCACACCGCTCTCCCTGCCTGTCGATCGCGCGGAGAAGCGGTGTTCACGCGTCTCACCTCAATACTTACCCTCGTCGCCGCGTTCGTCGATCGTCGATTAACTCTCTGCAGAAACGCGAAACGCAGAAATTTGCAGACTTTGATGACATCTGGCGACAGATGTCATTTGGAGACGCGACTTTGCCTTTGCCTGTCTTCGCCTTGCGATGAAAACGAGCCGGCCTATCCAAACGCGCGCACGCGACCGCGCGCAGACACGGCGGCGCCCGCTTCGTTCCGCACCCGCGGTTCGGTTCTCGGTCGCGCGCACACGGATTTGTCCGGCCCGAAGTCGAGGTTCGCCGGGGCCGGGCGGGTGAGCCCAGGCGAGGTTCGCCGGACGCGATCCGTCGCCCGGGGGTCCCGGCGGGGCGTCGTGAACCCGAGGACCCGCGCGCGGCGCGGCGGACCGCGGACGGTGGCTCGCCGGGGTCGGCGCCGGCCGCGAAACGCGATCTCGACGACATAAACAGTGCGTGCCCACGCGCGCTCGCGCCGACGCGACACGCGTCGACGCCGCGGAGCGCTGCGACCCGGCCCGGTTTCCCTCGCGCGCCACCCTGGACGTTCGTTCGTTTGCCAACGATCGCGAGACGGTCGCGCCTCGGAGACATCCTCCCCGTGGGACGCGGCCGCGCCGGCAGAGAGGACACCTCCTCTCCGCGCGTCCTCCCTCTTCCGGCGCGCGCGGCCGCGCACGCGGTGCCCTCGGCGACCGCGTACCCCGTCGCTGACGCGCCGTTCCCTCCCCCAAACGCACCCTTCGCGCGCGCGCGGCCGCAGTGGCGTCCTCGATGAGCGCGTACACGCTGAGCGTGATCGCGGCTTGGTACTTTTCCAACATCGGCGTGATTTTGCTCAACAAGTACCTCCTGAGCGTCTGGGGGTTTAAGTACCCCATCTTCCTCACCATGTGCCACATGGTGATGTGCGCGTTCCTGTCGTTCGCCGTGCGCGCGTCCGGGATGGTCCCCCGGCAGAACCTGAAATCCAGGAGGCATTTAATGAAGGTTGCGGTTCTCGCGGTGGTGTTCGTCGCGTCGGTGGTGGGCGGGAACATCTCGTTAAGGTTCATCCCCGTGAGCTTCAACCAGGCGATCGGCGCGACGACACCGTTCTTCACCGCACTGTTAAGTCTGTTCATCATGCGGCAAAAAGAAACCTCGGAAGTGTACGTGACACTGGTGCCGATCGTGTTGGGCATCGTTTTAGCGTCGAAAGCCGAACCGTTGTTCCACTTCGTCGGGTTCGTCGCGTGCTTCTCCGCGACGTTCTCACGAGCGCTGAAATCGGTGCTACAGGGTCTGTTGTTGACCAACGAGACGGAAAAGCTGGATTCCCTGAACTTACTGCTGTTCATGTCACCCGTCGCGCTTTTCGTGCTGTTCACGGCGACGCAAATAATGGAACCCGACGCGTTTAACTCGTTCGCGGAGAACTGCACGGAGTCGCCGCAGTTTTTTTTCATCCTCGCGTTGAACTGTTTATTGGCGTTTTCCGTGAACTTGACCAACTTCCTGGTGACGAAGTGCACGAGCCCTTTAACGTTACAGGTGCTCGGGAACGCCAAGGGCGCGGTGGCGGTGGTGGTGAGCATCTTCCTGTTCCGGAACCCGGTAAGCCCGATCGGCATGTTCGGCTACTCCATCACCATCATGGGCGTCGTCGCGTACAGCGAGGCGAAGAAGCGGAGCAAGGAGAAAGCGCGGCGGAAAGCGGAAAACCAAGAACTGCTGCGCGAGGGGAAGGGCGCGGTCGGGAACGGGCAGGCGTAGGGCGTGGGCGTAGGACCTACCGGGGGAAGCGCCGACGTGTGGGTTCCGTGGGTTCGTCATATTTGAACGAGCGAGTGAAAAGCGCGTTCGAGACGCGTCGAGACGTTTTTACACAACAGAGGAAGCTCGACGCGTTCGGCTCCGCGCGCTACAGAAGATCTCCTTTCCTTCTCTCAAAGTCAGTATCCTCCCAGCGCGCCCTCGCCCGGCATGCGCTCGCCGCGCGTACCGGCGACGCGTTCGTTTTCCTTGCCCGAGGCCCACTTGATGTAGTCCGGGCTCTCGCACGCCTCGTACTCCTCGGCGAGCCCCTCGACGATCTCGCGCGCGTCGTCGAACTCCTCCAGCCCGTCCGCGAACATGGGGTGCTGCTCGTACTGGTCCAAGAACGCCTTGCGGCGCATCAGCTTGTCGTACTGCGTGACGCACTTGGTGAACAAGTGGCGAATGGACGTGTGGTTGGCTAACATCAGACCCGAAACCTTGTTGGCGTTTTGCACGTAGGGCGATTTCCGCGAGAGCGCAACCTGGATGCTCGCCGGCGCCCACTCGATGAAGTTGGCGAGCTTGCGCTCGCGGATGCGCTGCAGCGACTTGTGCACCTGCGTGGGGTCCACGTCGCCCTGGATGATGTTCAAAACGGAGATGTACTTGCTCTGCGCGTGGTCCTTGCCGCGCGAGTGGCTGGACACCATGATGTTCTTCGTCTGTAAAAGCCGGCGCATCACGTCGAGCACGGTTGTTTTGCGCACCGCCGGCGTCGCGGCGGGCGCGCTGTCGATCGTCAGCGGCGTGTACCCAGTCATCAAAAAGTGACACCTCGGCGTCGGAATCAAGGACGCCACTAAACCGACCAGATCGTTGTTCATGTACCCCGGGTACCGTAAAGTGGTGGTGCTCGCCGCCATCACCGCCGACACGAGCGCGTTGGTCTGCGCGAACGTCGGGTTTTGGATGTGCAGTCGGTCCACCGCGATGCGGTTCAGCGCGGTGTTGTCCAAGACGACGACGCAGTCCGCGTTCAAGGTGAGGCGTTTCAAGGTGAGCAGCGAGTTGTACGGCTGAACCACCACGTCCGAGGTCTCGTGCTGGTTCGGGAACACCGAGTACGTCTGCACGAGTTTCTTGCCGTACCGGTCGTTGAGCGCCTCGAGAAGATACGAGCCCATGCCGGATCCCGTTCCGCCCGCGATGGAGTGGCACAGCACGAATCCCTCCAGTGAGTCGGATCCGTCCGCCTCGCGGTCAATCATGTCCATGATCTCCTCCTGCACAGACTCCGCCTGCGCGTACCCGCTCGCCCAGTTGTTCCCGGCGCCGCCGCCGTGAGACGACACGAAGAAGTTCTCCGCGTTGTACAGGTTTCTGTATTCCGAGTTTTGGATGGTGTTGATGACGCGCGGCTCGAGATCGAGGAGCAAAGCTCTTGGCACGTAGTGGTCATCGTCCGCCTGGTAGAAGAAGACATCCTTGCGGTCGCCCGCGTTGCCGTTCGCGGCGTACTCCTCCAAAATGCCGTCGTTGGCGATGCCGTGCTCCGCGCACAGCTGCTTCCAAAACTCCGTGCCGATCTGGTTGCCGCACTGGCCAACCTGAAGGGTGATCACCTCGCGAGGCATCGCGAGGCGTTGGAGAAGCGCGTGTGACTACGAGAGCGCGGGGCGCGTGGGGCAGAAAAAACGCTCCGCCGCGAGAGGAATGCGCGAGCGACCTCGAGA
>Ga0209666_1001926_pt1 | contig 15625 bp, 29 predicted proteins | sample SaaInlV_125m_DNA_FD_184679 | JGI IMG/M metagenome (GOLD analysis project Ga0209666, IMG submission 184679) | Marine microbial communities from expanding oxygen minimum zones in the Saanich Inlet - Saanich Inlet SI037_S3LV_10m_DNA (SPAdes)... | ecosystem: Environmental > Aquatic > Marine >...
GCAACGGTACAGATGCAAGTTATCGCTTTATGTTGGCAGATGTTATTAACCAGCAACTCAAAGACATTAAGTTTAAGGGTGCTGAGTTTGATATCAATATTGTGCCTACACAGAAGAACCTCAAGGACTTAACATACTTTAATAGCGTACTGAGTGCGTTTGAAAGCACGTTTAGTCCTCGTACAGAAGATGGTAACCTGTATTTCCATATCGGTGACGCTGGTGGTGATCGAACTAAGGTACTTGTATCAGAAGCAGTAGAAGGTACAATTGCACATGAGTTCCGTTGGCCGCTTGACATTGTGCTCAAGATTTTGCGACTGAGCGACAGCAGTAATGTTGTTATGAGCTTCAACACCAAGGGTTTATTGCAAATTAAAGTACACAGCGGATTGGGCGAGTACACTTACTTACTTCCTTCCAAGGGGTAATAAATGAAAGATTTAGGTAAAACACAGAAAGACTACGCAGTATATCTGCCTGCTATCAGCAGCTTCTATGTCAAGCAACTCGACAAGATCACAACACGTGATAAGGAAAACAGTCGTTGTCCTGAAGGCTTTGAGCTTGGTAATGAAGGTTTGGACTTCTTGCAAGATCAAGATACCTACTTTCATTATCCCTGGGGCCTATACAGTGCAGGACACGCCCAGCTGAAACTTGATAAGGCTGATGCTGATGAGCCCATGATCCAGAATCGTGACCGTAGCAAAACGGTTATACTGGGCGATAGTGGAGGATTCCAGGTAGCTACTGGTGTAATCAAAATGGATTGGGAAAACTGTACTGATCCAGAAGACCCTGCACGTTTGGAATTGTGTGAAAAGATATTGCGTTACTTGGAAAAGACTGCAGACTGGAGCATGATACTTGATGTGCCTTCTGTTGCGGCTATCCCTCCACTTAACAAGCGTACTGGGCTCACTGACTTCCAAACATGTATTGACGTTACACAACTTAACATTGATTATTTCCTAAAGAATCGTGTCAAGGGTGCAACTAAGTTCATGAACATCCTTAGTGGTAACGATGAAGCCACAAGTGATCGTTGGTATGAGGGTATCAAGCACTTCAGTGATCCTAACTTTGTGGAAGAAGCATACGGTGATCGTGACCTCACACTTGAAGGTTTCGCTATGGCAGGTAACAACAAGAGCAATATGTACCTGGCACTCAAGCGTATCCTGGATCTACGCAAAGATGGATTACTTGAAGGCAAAGGTTGGATACACTTCCTGGGTACTGGTAAACTTAACTGGGCATGTTACTTGACGGCCATACAACGTATGTTGCGCAAGCATGACAGTCCAGAGATAGTACTGAGCTTTGATGCGGCAAGTCCGTTTGTTAACACTGCCTATGGTAGCACCTACAGTTACAACTTCTTCAGTCCCAAGCGTTTTGGTTACTTCATGGACAACGCAATTGACAGTCAGGACCTCAAAGGTTCAGATATGCCGATGCCGTTTGCACATAGTCCCATAATGGAAAGACTGACTGCTGGTGACATTTGTTGCATGGCTGAAGGTGATCTGGATCGTAACGGTAAAGCAAAAGCCAAGGAGTCAACTAGTTGGGATACTAACAGCTATATGTACTACATGGCACACAGTGTTTACAACCACTTGACTGCGGTACAAGAAGCTAATCGTTTAGCTGATGTAGAAAAGTTCCGTGCCAATGTACATTACACAGATTGGATCAAGGACAAAAAGAGCAAAAACACAAATGAGTTTAGTCCTTATGTTCCTTACAGCGTGGTATACTTTGACACATTTGTACAGGATTTACTAGATCCAGCGTGTGAAGATCCTTATGCACTTCTCAAGAAGTGGAAGCCCTTCCTGGATGAAATCAGTTTTGGTAAACTAGACCAAGAGATTGACCTAAACTCTGAATTCTTTGGAGAAGAAGAAGAAACAGAAGTTGTTTTGGATGAGTACACTAACTTTGAAGAAGTGATGGGAGAAGACTTTAGTGTCTAGAATAGAAACCGCATACACACCAGCGCACGGGCAACCAACATTGTTCGTGACTGGTGTTCCTGATCTACAGCGTGTGTTAGCAGAGTCTCTGGATAAGGGCACAACACATGTGCACTTGGGCGTTGATGGTAGTTATGACCCTGACGGTACGGCGGACTATTGGAAGCCCTGGGACGATGTAATACTTGATTTACTGAAGGCTAACGTCTGGGTAACACTTGAGTTTGCAGAGAGACATGTACAATATATTCTGGAAAGTGGCTACACTGAGTATGATACCTTTATTGCAATGGTAGTGGTAGATACTCCCTATATACAACAACTGGGTTACAATGCCACACTAAAATTGCATGATAGCAACGCACATAGTGCATGGTATCACAGCATACATGAACTACGTGACAGGAAAAAATTTGTGCATAGTTCAAAAGTTGTTGACTTTGAACAACAAATAGAGTATAATACTAGTAATGAAGATTAAAATTGAAGTAGAAATAGATACGAAAGAAGACCAAGACGAGTTGGAGGAGTTGATAGAACGTCTCCAATATATTCGCGATCTAGCAACACAGGAGAATTCAAATGGAAATAGTAATTGATATCTTAGGGTTTGTGATTGGTGGAGCATTGGTGGGTTTTGCAATGCTCGTGGCATGGGAAAGTTCAGTAATGGTATCTGAAAAGAGAGCCAGATTTAGAGCAGGAACTCATGACTACTATGACAATCCAATTAACACATCACATCGTCCCAGGAAAGGCGAGACTTTTGACAAGAGTAAAGTAAAGTATTTTGACGGTGACAATACTTGACTGAAACAACTACAATATCCCAATCTGCTGAACCAGAAGTTCAGCTAGATTTGTTTGAAAACTATCTGTGTTCGGTGTGTGGTGGAGCAAATGGGTTACACACATATACGTGCACATATTATGATACAGATGGCAGGCAAAGAGCAATGAACAACCACAATGAAGAAAAACTCAAAGAATCCTTTCAGGGAATAATGAATAAATTTGATATGATTGATAGAGGGTTCGACAGATTAGAGCGGTCATTATTTGGCTTGTTTATTTTGATTCCTGTTGTAACAGTTGCATCAGTAGTGTTTATTAGATAAGGAAAGGCAATGAAAAGTATTTGGGTTACATTCCAGAAAGAAGGCATACACAAGTATCCTGCAGCATTAACAGATCCCAACTTAGCAACTGGTGACGAGTATGACGTCAGCTTCCTGGGCTATCCTCACAGGCACACATTCCATTTTAAAGTATGGATTGAGGTGTTTCATGATGACAGAGATATTGAGTTTATACAATTTAAACGATGGTTGGAGAGACTGTATGGTGATGCAGAGCTCCAACTGGACTACAAGAGCTGTGAAATGATTGCCGATGATTTGGCAAAAGTGATACAGGACCGATACCCTGGTCGCTGGTTAAAGATTTCAGTAGCAGAAGACAATGAGAATGGCTGTGATTGCGAGTATAGCGCATGACAGTCTTAAAGAATTCAGATGCTGTGATAAACACAGCAAATGATAGCACCACCAACTGTAAACAACTTTCTTAAGGAGAAAACAATGACAGAAACACATTTACAAATCAAAGCAATGATGGAAGAGTACTTGGCTGAGAGCGAGAAGTTCGAAGTTAAAGGCGTTAAAGCTGCTGCTGCTCGTGCTCGTAAAGCACTGGGCGAGCTAGGCAAACTATCCAAAGCTCGTAGAGCTGAGATCCAGGATAAGAAAAACAGCATGTAAATGCTAGGAGTTATATTGTGTCTGATTCTGACGAACAAAACAAAAAACCTGAACCTAAAAAAATTACACGTGAAGAAGCTGATCGCCTAAATAACTTTGCACAAGGTCTTGACGATGAGATAACTCATGTAGTAGACTATGGTGAAGGATTAGGCAGTGAGGACCAAAATGGCTAAAATTATCTACGTACCACTAGAACACATCGAAGGCAGATACACGGTTCACATGGACCGTGATATCAGATCGCACCTTGACCACACAGGACAAGAGTTTGTTACTATCTATCCCGAAGCGGCTGGATCAAGTACACTGCCTGAAGGTTGTTTTTTAAATGCCGCTTATACTAGCAAATTCAAGAGCATGCAAATGGCCATGATTGCTGCAATGTATGAACGTGGTGAAGTGCATAACGATGATGTCTTCTTTTTTAGTGACATATGGTTTCCAGGTATAGAAAGCATTGCGTACATGAACTACTTTCACAAAGTAGATGCTAAAATAACCGGTGTAATACATGCTGGTAGTTTTACTGACACAGACTTTGTGAGAGACATGGAGCGTTGGGCTAAAAACCTGGAAGACATTATTTTTGATATTTCGCATCGTGTATTTTGTGCAAGTAACTTTATACGTGATGATATTATCAAGAAGCGTATGGTAGATAGCAATAAGTTTCTCGTCACTGGCCTGCCTGTTGATTATTCCGTACTGCAAAAATACGACACCAGTATTAAGCAGGATCGTGTTATATTTAACGGCAGGTTATGTGACGAAAAACAACCCTGGTTATTTGATGAGCTTGAGCGTCAGGTAAAGTCAAGGCTGGGCAGAGACGATATTGAGTTTGTTAAGACTCAAGACTTGAATTTAGACAAAGACCAATACTATAAGATGATGGCAGAGAGTAAAGTGGTAGTTAGCTATGCTCTCCAAGAAAACTTTGGTTTTGGCGTAGCAGAGGCAGCATACTTAGGATGTACGCCTGTGTTACCTAACCGTCTGGTATATCCAGAACTATATGACAGCAGGTACTTGTTTGATCACTTTGAACAAAGTGTGGACCAAGTATGTGATGCCTTAACAAATAACACACAGGAGACCATTGAAATAGAATCAGCGCATACCTGTTTTACAAAATGGTTTGGAACTTATGATTGATACAGAAGAAAGAACAATATTAGTAACTGGTGGCAGTGGTTTCATTGGTACAGCTATTTGCAAATTGTTAGCAGATGCGGGTCACAATGTAATTAATCTGGACCGCAAGAAGAAAGAGATACCTGGTGTTACCCAATATCCATTTGATATTGACAACCATCAAGTGGCTGGTATCATTAGACTAACTGGACCTGACACAATCATTCATTTGGCGGCTGAACATGAAGTTGCACGTAGCATGGAACAACCAGGTCTATACTACCACAACAACGTGGCCAACACTGTGTCGCTACTCAACCATGCTGTAGAATGTGGAGTCAAGAACTTCATCTTTAGCAGTAGTAGCACAGTTTATGGCGACCAACATCAGTTCCCCACTCCTGAAACCGCTGATCGTAACCCAACTAATCCCTATGGCAGAAGCAAGAAGATGGTGGAAGACATGCTACAAGATTATGCCGATAGCTATGGCATAAAGTTTGCTAGTCTCAGATACTTCAATGCGGCAGGTGCAATGCCAGACAACAGTCATGGCTACACGCAAGACCCTGCTACACATTTGGTACCCATAGTTGCCAAAGCAATTGCTACTGGCCAACCTCTGACTATTTACGGCAATGATTACAGCACAACTGACGGCACAGCTGAACGTGATTATACTCATGTTTATGATGTAGCCACAGCACACATGACTGCTATGAACTACTTAACAGCAGACGGTACTGAAAGCGGATACTTTAATATTGGTGCCGGCTCGCCACATAGTGTATTGGATGTTGTGAGTAAATTCGAAGAGGTCACAGGCAAAACACTTGAACTAGTGTATGCTGATCGCAGAACAGGTGATGTGGAGAGAAGCTATGCTGATACCACAAAAGCTAATACTGTGTTTGGATGGCAACCACAGCACACATTATCTGACATTGTGGAACATGCATGGGCATGGGAAACGAAGAAAAAGAGGAAGAAGTAATGGCTCGACCTAAATACGAGTATCTTAGTCACAATCACATGGACGGCTACTATGCAGATATCTGCAGACAAATGGCAAGTGCACAGTACAGGCCAGATGTTATAATTGCATTGGGCAGAGGTGGTTTTGACTTTGGTGTAAAACTTAGTAATTGGTTTGATGATGTGCCACTGATTCCTATCATGTGGCAAACACGTGATGGCAAGGCCAAACATGAAATAGTAATGCTGAATCTATTGAGCGAATACAGTAGCAGTCATTCTGTACTAATAGTAGATGATATGAATGACACTGGTGAAACACTAAGTGAGATTGAAGCAGTTTATGAAGACATACTGGGAACCACAGAAAACTTAGACACAGCAGTTGCAATTGAAAACAATGAGTCTGAATTTGAGAGTACGTGGTACAGCAGAGAAATCAGTAGAAGTGAAGAACCTCAATGGTTCGTATTCCCATGGGAAAATTGGTGGATTAAGTAATTGACACCACAAAGATATCTGCTATAATAGTATGTATATTAAATCTAGAACAAGGAGATAATATGAAAGATATCAAAGACAGAATAGAAGTGTTGCGCAGTAAGCACACTAAACTAAAAGAAAAATTAGCCGCGGCACAAAAATCCTATGCGAGTGACCGTGTTGTAAATGCAATTAAAAAAGAAAAGCTAAAGATCAAAGATCTTATCGCATACTTAACAAGAGACACAGCAAATGATTCGAACTAGCGAGATACGTAATGTGGAGACAGATGATGGCGGCATGCTCGTTGTTGATTTGTTTCAGGATGGCGTACTTATGGAAAAAAGACCACTGCCAGGCAAGAACATGTATTATGCAAAGGATGTTAGCAGTAACTGGCAAAACGGAATTATCAAACTTGAGGAGAATACCGAACCCATGAAAATAAAACCTATGCACCAAGAGATTATTGACCGGTGCCGTGATGCTGATCATAGATTTTGGGCTGGTGATAATATTAGCAGCCTAATCAAGGAAGGAGAAAAGGAGCAACTGATTAATGAAGCTGCTGATGCCTTTGAAACAGTTCTTGATACCCTTGTCATTGACAGGGAAACAGACCCCAATTCACATGGTACTGCCAGACGACTTGCTAAGATGTATTTCAATGAACTAATGGCAGGTAGGTATGAACCGATGCCTAGTGCTACAGCGTTCCCTAATGATAGCGAAGACCGTTACGAAGGCATGTTGGTTGTACGTAGCGAACTTAAAAGTGTTTGCTCACACCATCATCAACCAGTAGCAGGTGTGGCATACATAGGCATCATTGCGGCAGAAAAGCTAATTGGTCTCAGTAAGTATACCCGTATCGCACAATGGTGTGCTAGGCGTGGTACGCTACAAGAAGAACTAGCAAATGACATTGCACGTGAGATCATGAAGGCAACTGGTGCAAAAGATGTAGGAGTATATATTCAGGCAACCCATGGGTGTTGTGAGAATCGCGGTATCATGGCACATAGTAGTTTAACTCAAACCACAGTACTTAAAGGGCAGTTCTTTAGTGATGCTGGAACCAAGAAAGAGTTCTTTGACAACATTAAACTGCAACAAGAGTTTGCGCCAAGATGATTGCTGGGCGCGGCCCGCAAAGCGTTTTGGTGGTGGATCGTACGTGTGTTCCAGTTTGGGAAGTTTGTGATCAAGCAGTTGAGCATGGTGACTTCCCTAAACTGTTAACAAGATTTAATATAACAGAAGCAGAGGTATTTGAGTGCTTCGATACATTTAGTGATCTCAATGGTCCTACAGGAAATGACTTCATTGAGTTTGCGCCAGAAGATATAGCAGAACAGTGGGACTTGGATGTAATTACTGCCGCAGTAAGTGATTGGACTTTCTTGACAATTATCACTTATGGGCGTACAATAAATGAAAGCGAGTTAGATTTAGGCGAGTTATTCACAATCGGGCTTGCTGAAATATTTAGGGATTGCCTAACAGACGTGGCTGAAGGGCATTTTAACACTGGCGATATCAGTGCAATACACGAGTTGGTATTCATGAGTTATCAAGCACAGATAAAGGAAATTAGCTCAACACTTGCGCAGGATATACTAGCACACTGGAAAGGACATGACAACAATAAAGTATAGCGAAACATTTTACAGCCCGCAAGGTGAAGGAAAATATGTAGGTGTACCCAGTCTTTGGGTACGCTTTTTCCTGTGTAACTTACAATGCGATGGATTTGGTCAGGATGATCCTACAAATCCAGACAGCTATGAGCTTCCGTACGAAGACATAGACATCAGCGACATCACAAATGTCATTGACTTGCCTGTGTTTGAGAAAGGATGTGATAGTAGTTACACATGGGCTAAGAAATACAAGCATTTAATTACTGATCGTGATGTTGTGGAAACTGTGGATGATCTATCCTCGCATTTACCCACTGGTACGTTTATACATGGTGCAACAGGACAAAATGCTGACATGTGTTTTACTGGTGGTGAGCCCATGATTAAGCAGACACAGACTGGCATTGTGGAAATCATGCGTGAGTTTGCACGTCGTGATAATGTTCCACATCGTGTGACTGTGGAAACCAATGGAACAAAGCCCATTGCAACAGAGCTGGAAGACCTAATTGATGACTTTTATGTATCAAGTGAGTATGGTGGCCTGTGTCCAGATAGCGGTCCAGATGTAGAATGGTACTGGAGTGTTAGTCCAAAGTTATGGGCAACCGCAGGAGAACGCCCAGAGAAGGCAATCAAGCCAGAAGTAGTTGCTGGTTATGCCAGAGCAAGTAACCATGGACAACTGAAGTTTGTGGTAAATGGTAACAAAGAAAGCTGGGAAGAAGTTGAACAAAATGTCAAAGCATATCGTGAAGCTGGTGTTGATTGGCCTGTGTGGATTATGGGCGTTGGAGGCACTGTAGAAGGTCTTAAAATGACTGAAGCAATGATATGTGATGAAGCTATAAAGCGTGGCTATTACTATACTAGTAGGGTACACGCACACATATATGGTAATGCTATTGGAAAATAAACTGTCATTTGATTTACTTACTGATGTGCTGTCAGTGCCTACACTTATAGAGCTAGGCAAGCATGCATCAGTGAGTGATACTGACATTAGTAGTTACGATATTTGGCCTACTGAAGTTACTGAAGATGACCAAGCACCAGAATGCTTCACACATAACCTCACAGGTAAGATCAGAAGCATGGTGCTCCATGACATTTTTATGAATGATCAACTACCTTGCTACAAGCAGAGTTGGGTCAAGAATGCAGATGTAGCAATACAGAAGATTCCACACCAGGGCTTTATAACCAGACACATAGATACATGTGAGTTTAGTCTCACTGTATTCCTGAATACTGTACACCATGGAGGACACTTCGTGTGGGCAGATGAACAAAACAATGAGCATTATATTAAACCAGTGTTTAACAGTGGTGTTTATGCGTATTATGAAACAGCAATCCAAGGCGCCCAACATGAGGTTTTGCCTGTGCGCAGTAAACAATGTCGTAGCACACTACAACTGTTTGTGTTTGACAAAACTAAAGATAGCTCAGTAAAACCGGTATAGGAGATAATTATGAAGAAGAAAACAAAATTGCCATTTAGGATGTTGCCTGCTAGTTGGGGTCTCACAGGCAAATCCAGAGAAATAGCAGAAGCAGAGTATTACTATGAAGGCATAGACCTCAAAAAGCGTCTTGCTGAGATCAATGCAGATTCAGAACAAGACGCCGAAGTAGCTAAACTACGAGTTGACTTGGAGAACGATGTAATCAGCCAGGCGCAACATGACAAATCAGTTGCAGAGATCAAACAGGAGCCATTTGTTAATGTTATTAACATGGGTGTTAATCCTGAGAATATTGTGCAAGGATACTTTGAATTAGATTGGAATGATGAGTTCATTAAGATGCTTGCTAGTGCTGGAATCACTGGCCAGAACGATGAAGAACTTGTAAACAAATGGTTTAATGGAGTATGCCGCACAGTGCTATTGCAGGAAAAGGCAGACTTGGATTATGGCTTACAGGAGGGCAGCTCAGATGTCATCAGACGAACGCCAGAAAAGCCTAGTAGCACTGAATAACTTAATCAACGAAGTGCAACCCATCATTGATAAACATGTTGATGAGATGGATGTACGAAGTGCAAAGTATTTGGTGGATAACTATTCCAAATATCTCAGAATTAATTTGCTGGAAGACATTGGTCGCAAAGCTGCAGAACACAAATATAGCAGCCCGTTCGATGATCTGATAGATAATGTAGACATTGGAGATTACTATGGCGACGACTAAATTAAGCAGTATATTTGGCCTAACACCTGACTGGCCGGATGATATAGATCGAGATATTAATAAACGTTTTGCATACTGTCCACTTGCAGCATTGATAAACAAGTATGGTTTCACACAAGACGATATCAGAGACCAATCTCCCAAACTAGCAAGCGTAAACATGAATTGCCGTGATGCAGAAAGTATCAAGAAGGTGCAGGACAGTGACGTGGATCTCAGCATCGATATCAAACGATATTATACAACAGCCATGGGCATGTTATCCCTCAAGGGCATCGAGCTCAGTGAATGGCGTCAATCTATGCTACGTGTATTGAAAAATGCAGACAGAGGTCTAATAGAGCATGAAGCGGACTGGCGTATACTTTGTAGAATGGTGGCGTTTTATGCCCATGACACAGCCATAGACGCACTCACAACGCAGTTTAGTGGTGTTCCTACTGCATACTACAATAAGGTAGATCACAAGACGCACACAGTCAGAGTCAAGCTAACTCAATGGATGAAATGCCCTGTTAAATCTGGTGGATCACACAAATTATACGTATTTGGGCATGATAGCAATAACGTACTATATAAGTTTTGTGTATATGGTAATAGAACATCCTATGACCTTGCTAGAATCATGGCACAAAGTCAAATGGATGTGGTTGCGGAGTTCGTACAGTATACAACTAGAACCAGTAACGGTACATGTACTGAGTACATGGAAGTCTCTGACGCAAGTATCTCAGTCGTCACACATTAAATTGTTGACAAATCAGCAGAAATGTATTATGCTGCTACTATATTAACTAACTTGGATTATACTATATGTCTACATATATCTTAGTGGATACAATGAATTTGTTTATGCGAGCTAAACACGTGGGTGGTGGCAAGGATATTGACATGCGTGTGGGTATGGCTATGCACATCATGTTCAACAGTGTTAAGAAAGCATGGAACGACTTTAATGGTAGCCATGTGGTGTTTTGTTTGGAAGGCCGCTCATGGCGCAAAGACTTTTACACACCCTACAAAGCAAACCGTAAAGTAACAGCGGCTAAAAGATCCGCCAGAGAGATTGAAGATGACGAGATCTTCTTTGAGAGTTACAACTCTATGGTGGAGTTTCTGGACACAAAGACAAATTGTAGTGTGATTAGACAAGGTAACGCAGAAGCTGATGACTTGATTGCTACATGGATACAAACGCATCCCAATGATGAACATGTTATTGTGAGTACAGACAGTGACTTCTATCAGCTAATGGCGCCCAATGTACAGCAATATAATGGTGTATCTGAGCAAACATTCACACTGGAAGGTGTGTTTAACAAGTCAGGCAAGCCAGTGATAGACAAGAAGACTGGAGAGCCCAAGACTCTTGGTGATCCTGAATACGTGTTGTTTGAGAAGTGCATTCGTGGTGATACGTCAGACAACATATTTGCGGCATACCCTGGTGCACGTAAAAAAGGTACCCGCAATAAAGTAGGTATTACTGAAGCATTTGAAGACCGTAACCGTGGTGGATTTAATTACAATAACTTTATGTTACAGAGTTGGGTGGACCATGAGGAAGTGGAGCACCGTGTGTTGGACGACTACAAGCGCAATCGCGTACTTATTGATCTCACAGCACAGCCTGATGATATCAAAGCAGAGTGCCGTGCTATCGTATCAGAGGCTGTCAACAAGCCGCACATAAATAATGTAGGGATACACTTTATGAAATTTGCAGGCAGACATAACCTGGTGCGGTTAACAGATCAAGCTAATGAGATCGGCGCTATATTGAATGCTGGCATTAAACAAAACACAATGGTATAGACATGGCTTGGATCGAATCAATCAGAAACAAATTTACAACTCAACTGGAACGTCCAGTTGAAGACAACCCACTGGATAAAGTTATAGTGGAAAAGGGCGATCACCCAGAAGTTAACAAAGTATATGAAGCACGATGGGTATGGTATCATACCATACTTGCAGTGGAAATCTTCTTCACTAATATTTTGCTAGTGGGTATCTTAATTACATTAGTTATAAAATGACAACGCATGGCATCACACAACACACCCAGTAAGACAGAATGGGATGATACAGCAAAAGCGCAATGGATACTAGAAAACGGTGACCGTACACTTAAATGGATATTTGAACGAGTGGGCGAGCAAGTTTACAAACGACCCATGGGAGAGCCTGGAAAAGACTTTCCACCATGGATAAATACTAAGCGCATACCTATATATAAACACACATAGCGGAGGACACATGGTAGAAACTAAAGCAATGCTTCAACAAATTTCAGATGTTGCGTGGCTCGTACATCAGGGAGAGCAACGGTTAGGCATACTTAACAAGGATGTACAGGAACATTTTACCTACATCACTGGCAAGGACTTTGTTAGTTTCAATGATGAACAGGAAGTGCTACAGCACTTTGGTAATCTAAGTCTGTTTGACGTACAGATAGATGCTCCTGCACAAGTACAGGACAAGTATTACATCAAAGGCTTTGAAGTTGATTATGTAGAACCATTTGCACTGGAAGAAGATCACGAAGACTATAATGCAAATGTTCCATTATATACAAAAATTGATGGTAGTAAAGTATATTATGCGGCAGGCTTTTATTGCATTAACTTTGACAAGGGTTGGAAACATGCACACGGACCTAAGTATAGCACGTTAACCAAGTATGGTTTCGAAGGACCTTTCCGTACAGAAATAGACGCTAGGCAACGACTCAAAAAGCTCAACGATACCAGGCGTTAATTTTTAATCCAACTCAGTCTCCTGGAAAAGATAAATACTACTATAATTATTATCTTACCAGGAGACACACAAAGTGAGTAGACCAAGACCTACTATTCTGCTAGAAGCAGTTAACAAGCAGACATACAAATCAGAACAAGTACTTCAGGCTGAAGCTATTTACAGCGTGTTTTATCAAAACAGTCCCATCAATCTAAGAACCATTCATAGTTTAATCAGCTACCCAGGACCAAAGTACAAGAAAGTGTCGTTCAGTAATCCAGGTCATGCATTCAATCTAGCTGAAAGAATGAATAAGATCTTCCAGACTGAAGATTTTGTGGTTGTCAGATTAACACAAGGCGAGGTTGTATCAGAGGAGCAGTTAGCTGATAAATAATTATTGTGAGTACAAATAGTTTACACCTGCATATACTCGATGCAGTACAGGAAGAGTTGTGTTCTCTGATAGAGGAACTATCTGGAGAGCAAGAAACTCACTCACAAAAAGATCTATTTGCCTTGCTGTTTAAAAACTATCGCTACCGCAAAAACTTACACCATGGTCTCAGACTGTCTTACCTGGGTAACAGGGTGTTATCCAAACATTTCCAAAGCCATGCATTCCGCATAGAGAAGCAACCTAATTTGCAGAGTCTTGTAATACTTGACAATCAAATGAAATGGCCGTATTATATTAGTAAGGGCATGGCAGTTTTTTACAGCGACAACGATGCCGCATGGTTTAAATTAAATGGTGAAGACATGAGTACATTTACAGGGTATATTTAGATGGATACTTTAATATTAAACAGAGATGGATCACCAGTGAGCTTACTGCCACTGAGTGCTGTCAGCTGGAAAGACGCAATCAAATATATTTGTTTGGATCGAGTAGATGTACTGGAATGGTATGATGACTGGGTTGTGCGTAGTGCTACATGGGAGACCAAAGTGCCCGCAGTAATCATGGTCAAAGACTATATCAGAAATAGCGGCAAGCCCAGACTTAGTAAATTTAATGTGTTACTCAGAGATCGATTTGAGTGCCAATACTGCGACATACAATTAAACGCCACCAACGTCACAATGGACCATGTGTTGCCCATGAGTAAGGGCGGCATAACTACGTGGACTAACCTAGTATCTAGTTGTCAGAAGTGCAATAGTTATAAAGGTAGTAAATTATGGAAGCCCAGAAGTTTACCATACCAGCCCACGTATTATGAATTAGTCAAGATCAGAAAGCAATTGCCTTTCGATATCAAACACCCTAGTTGGAAAGATTATTTGTCATGAGCATAACCAACAGTCATGATTAGGAGAAGAAATGAGTGATAATATAGTTCAATTCCCCCCACGCACAAATAACGACTATTTGAGTTCAGGGTATACGTATAATGTATCAGTAAAGATTGAAGGTGTTGACCTGGGTCATTTACCAGAGGATATTTGGCAATATGGTGTACACGATGCTGTCAAAGATATCAGGAAAAATCGTCTCAGGCAGGAATTAGACGATCTCTACAATGCGGTAAAAGACCGTCCAGAAACATGGGACTTAGTGATTGCCTCAGTTAACAGACTGAAGTCACAATACTAACGTTCACCTTCTTTGTGGTAACTGCCGTACACACAATGTACTAATTCATGTCCCCAAGTAGTCATTTGACTGTGATCTCGTACACCCTTAGGCTTTACAACATGTACACTACACCCAGTCATCACACTTCTGTCTTTGGCTGTTAAACTCCACAATGCAAATCCTTCAGCCTCTTCTGGCACACCCAGTTCTTTAGCGGCAGCTGTCAACTCAGCCTTGCTATCGTATACATACACAGTGATAGAGAACGGTTTATCTTCGTAATCATGAGAGCCTTCCAGCTCTGGCGATAGTTTATCACACGATGGTAACAGTAATAGCATTAGTAATGCAGCAATTTTTTTCATGTCATGCTCCTTTATTTGTATTTACCGCTTGACATACATATCTAACGTGCTATTATTATATGGTAGGTTAACAAAAGGAGCGTAGACATGGAAACAGAAAGCAAGTTTGATTTTGTAACAGGTATTCCAGACATTAGTGAGTTCAGACTGTGGTGTGAGAACTCTTGGCAGGAACACCTAGTTGAGAAAGAAAGTTTTGGTGAGCGTATTACATATACCAGACAAGAGTACTTCCGCAACAATAAGTATTTCCTCAAATCGCAATTTAAACTCCACAAGAGTTCATAACTAAGCGATAATGTGGGCCCATAGCTCAGTTGGTTAGAGCATCCGACTCATAATCGGCAGGTCGAAGGTTCAAGTCCTTCTGGGCCCACCACTCGTTTAATCTATTGCATATCTCCTAAATCACATAAATAAGAGAAAACACGAACATTAGAGGAGATTCGTAATGTCTATTAATTTCAGTGGTTCCCAGCTCACAGGTGGCATAACCATTTTAACATCTGGGGGAACCGGGGCGGCGCCAGAAGCTCCATCCACGAGTCCGGCGCTGACACCGACCTTTGGTACGCCTACGTCCACGGCGGACGGCTTTACTGTGCAGGTAAGTAATTATGACGCTGCCTACACCTGGGCAGTGAGTACCACGGCAGGTAGCGCCACGATCAGTAATGCAGGGCTGGTGACGGTAACTGGTCTGACAGCGGAGCAGAGTGCGACAGTCACGGTGACAACCACACGCACGGGTTAT
>Ga0209666_1001927_pt1 | contig 15625 bp, 7 predicted proteins | sample SaaInlV_125m_DNA_FD_184679 | JGI IMG/M metagenome (GOLD analysis project Ga0209666, IMG submission 184679) | Marine microbial communities from expanding oxygen minimum zones in the Saanich Inlet - Saanich Inlet SI037_S3LV_10m_DNA (SPAdes)... | ecosystem: Environmental > Aquatic > Marine >...
GCGCGAGTCGCGCGGCGACGTACGTCGCGACGAGCCTCAGCCTCGTGCGACCGAGCTCCGTCGCCGTGGGCCGCGCTGCGCCGCGGAGCGCGACGATGCACGCGCGCCGCGCGTACTACAACAACTCCGGCGTCGACGCGAGCGGGCGGTTTCGATACGGCGCGCCCCCCCCCGCGTCCCCCCGGTTCGACGGCGAGCAGATGCTGTGGAGCGTCGTCGGCGCGAACACGTTCATCTTCGTCCTGTGGCACGCGGTCGACCCGCGGTTCATGCAGGCCAACTTCACGGTGAGCGAGCGGAGCGTGTACACGGGGTCGGTGCACACGCTCGTCACCGCCGCGTTCTCGCACTACGACTTCATGCACTACGCCTCCAACATGCTCGCGCTGTACTACTTCGGCCGCGACGTCGGCGCCATGATGGGCGGCGCGTTTCTGTTAAACCTCTACCTCGCCGGCGGGATAGTCGCCAGCGCGACGCACGTGCTGTGGTGCCGGCACGAACGGCAGAAGCGGCGACGACGGTTCCGGGGCGGGTCAAACGACGGTGGTATCTTGCAAAGCGCGGGTCGGTGGATGGAGAACCGCGGGATAAACAGTGACGGGTTCGATTCCGCGTGGCGTCGCACGCCCCCAGCGCTCGGCGCGTCCGGCGCGGTGAACGCGGTGGTGTTTCTGAACGCCGCGTTGTTCCCGATGCGGACCATCTACCTCAACTTCTTCATACCCATGCCGAATATCCTGTTCGCGGGGATGTTCCTGGCGCGAGACCTGTACGGCGCGCAGATGGGGCTCGGCGGGTCGGGCACGGGACACGCCGCGCACCTCGGCGGCGCCGCCGTCGGCGCCGCCGCGTGGGCGGCGATGCGCGCCGGCGCCTTCCGGCGAGGCGGCTTTCGCGGGGGAGGACGATTCGGAGGGTAGCGTTTGGGAGGCTCGCGTGTACTAGAAAACGTCTCTCTATCTGACGAACGCGGTCTTTCGTGTCGTTCATATCGCGCCGAAAAAATCGAACCACAAGAAATCGTCCGTTAATCGAGCGAGTCCTGCCTCGGGAGCTCGCTCGGTCTCGGCTTCGGCGCGCGCTCCGCGCGCGGGGGCAAGCCCGGGCCGACCCCGCGCGGACCGCCCAGATCCGCGAGCGGTACCGACGCGGAGGCGCCCCCTTCGGTGGAATCCAACCCGCGACCGGAAGGAGGCGCCTCGCGCGACGGAGTCGTCGGAGTCGCAGTCGCGGTCGCGGTCGCAGTCGCAGTCGCCGCCGTTGTCGTCGTCGTCGCCGTCGTCGCCGTCGTCGCCGTCGCCGCCGCCGCCGGTTCGCGGGCGGGTTCCGGGTCGGGGGTCGCCGGCGCGGGGGTAGACGCCGGCGTCGCCGGCGTCGCCGGCGCCGTCGCGGTTCCGCCTCCGGAGGGCTCCGCCGCGCCCGCGGGCTCGAGGGTGAAGCCCCCCTCCGCGGTGGGCACCAGTCGCATGCGCGTCCCCGGCGCGAGGTTCCCGCCCCGCTGCAGGTGGTTCAGAAGAGCGCCGATGCCCTGCTGGAACGAAGCCGCCACCGACGCCTGCGCGGCGGCGGCGGCGCGAGCGTGCGCCTGGGCTTGCTGCGCCTGCGCCTGTTGCGCCTGCGCCTGTTGCGCATGGGCTTGTTGCGCCTGAGCCTGCTGCGGCGGAGCCGCCCGCGCCTGCCGCGGCTGCTGCGCCGCGGCGTCGCCTTCCGGGCGCCTGGCCACCCGCACGTTCGACTCGAACCGGAAGTTGAAAGTGGACCTCTGCGGCGGCGCGGACGCCGGCGGCGGATTCGCGGCGTTCGGGCGCGGCGGCGGGACGCGAGCGGTCGCGGTCGGCGCGGCGGCGGCGGATCCCGTTCCCGCCGCCGGCGCGGATTCCGCGCGCCGCCGCAGCGGCACGTCCACGTGCGCGTACCCGCCGGCGGCGCGCTCCGGGAAGTCCTCCGTCGGGTCGCGGGTTCGATCCCGCGCCCCCGCGCGCCGCCGCAAGAAGGAAAACGGGCGCAGAGCGAAGCGCGCCACGCCGCCGAGCGCGCCGATCCCGCCGCGAAGCGCGCGCATCGCACCGTTCGGGCTTCGCGCCGGCGCCGACTCCGCAGCCGCGCGCATCTCCTCCAGCATCCGCGCGTTCCGAGCCAGACCCTCAAACACGTCGTTCATCCGCGCCTCGAGGCGGCGTATCGCGTTCCCCGGCGGCGACTCCGCCGCCGCGCGCAAGTCTCGCGTCGCCCCGGGAGCGGGACCGGGACCCGGACCCGCCGCCGAGGCGGACGCGCCGTTCGGCGCCGCGCCACGACTCGGCCTCGGCGCGCCGGGCGGAATTAATCGATTAATCGATTCCGCGGAACCCGGGACCTGTCCCCCCGCGGCGCCGAGCGGCGCGCCGCCGTACACGCCCGACAGCAGGTTGGGCACCTGCCTGGCGCCCATCCCGCTAAGCGGCTGCGTCCCCCCCCTCGGGTCCAGGTACACGAGGGGCGGCGCCAGGAACGCCGTCGACGAAACGCCGTCTCCTTGCGTCATGGGTTCGTCTCCCGCCACGCCGAGTCCGCGCGCGAGTTCGTTGAGGAAGTCGGGCGCCGCGGCGGCGCCGCCGGCCACCTGCGCGGAGGACGCCAGCCTGGCGAGCTCCATGAGCAGCGACCCTAAACCGTGCGAAACCGAGGACGCGCGCAGCGTCTGGCCCTGGATCTCGTGCAGGCGGTCGGGCGACGAAGAGGAGGACGAGGGAGACGAAAAGGAATCCATCGAGAGAGAACGCAGCGACGCGGCGGCGGCTTCCAGCGCGGGCGCCGTCTCGCGCGCCGCCGCCGCCGCCTCGGCCAGCGCCGACGCCAGCGCGCCCGCGGTCATCACCGGCGGCGCGCGCCGACGGAGCTGATCTATCGCGGAGGCCGATGAGGAGGTTGCGTCCTCGGCCGCGGGGGACCGCGCCTCTTCGCCCGGAACAGCTCTCGTCGCCGCGCGCGGCCGAGCGAGCGCCGCGGGCGCGGCGGTGGGCGGGGGCACCAGGCCCGGCAGAGGCGAGCGCAGCGCCGCGAAGGGCCCCTCCGGCGGCGCGACGCCGCGCACGCGCCCGGCGCCGTGGCACGTCTCGCACAGGTCGTAGTCGGCGCGCGACGTCGACTTGTACCGGACGCCCACGATGGGCACGACGCCGCACGTGTCGCACTGCACGCCGAAGTGCGTGCACCGCGTCGCGGACGCGTCTCCCTCGCGGCGCGCGTCGTCGCCGCCGTCCTCGCGCGAAGACCCTTCGGGGTCTGAAGACGGTCGAGAGAGATGGTTTTCGTTTTCGTTTTCGTCATCGCGCGGGCCAGTCTCGGCGCCGTCGCCCCGGGACACGCCGTGCGGGTCCGACGCGAGCTCGCGCGCGACGCGTCGCACGAACGCCGCGTGCCGCGTCGCGGCGGCGACGGGGTCCGCGTACGCCGAAACGGACGACGCGTTCCCGACGCCCCGCGCGAACCGAACCGGTCCGACGCCCGCCACTCCTCCGGGCGTCGGGCCGTTCGGCCCCGAACTCACCTGGACCCGCACGTTCCAGGGCTCGGGGTTTACAGGGTTCAGAGGGTTCAGAGGGTTTAGAGTTCCTGTGGAGGTACCGACAGACGTGGAAGACCCCGCCGCCGCCGCCGCGAGGTCTCGCGCTGTTTCGGCGAAGAGCGCGTCGAGGACCCCCGGGACGTCCAGCGACCCGAGCGCGCGCGCGGGGAGGGTCACGGACCCGACCCCGGTTTCGACCGCGGTCTCGACCGACGCGCGTTGACCGGCTGTGTCGGTCGCGCGCGCGTCGCCACCGATCGGGGGCGATATCGGGGACGACGCCACCATGTGCAGCGCGTCGCCGTCGCGGAAGCCCGCGACGTCGCGAAGCCTCTCGGCGTCCGAAGGCAACACGCGCCCGCGGAAGATGAGCCGCTGGCGGTCCGCCGGGACGCCCGACGCGGAGGCCACGCGCGCCTTCAACGCCGCGATGGACGCCTGAAATCACGTTCGTCGTTGTTTGGATCGGAGCGGTGCGATGGTTCGCACGAGTGATGGTTCAAGTATCGGCGCGTCAGCGGCTTGGTCGGCGGCAAACGAAAAAAAAAGACGACGAAGAGAGGAAAAACGACGCGCGAGGAAAGGTGTGGAAGGCGCGCGCGACGGACGCGAGGGGAGCGGCGGGAGGGACGCACATCGATGGGAAGCGATAAGTCGTGTTCGCCCGCGGGCTCCTGTTGCCGCACGCGCACGCGGATCGTGTCCTCCGCGCCGGCGGGCTGCGTCGGCGCGGGCGCGGCGGCGTCAGCCATCGCGACGACCCTTTGACTTTCACCCGGATCTGATGTCACTTCGGTGCCGGCACGTGCACGAGGGGCTGCTCGCCACGCCTTTCGCCTTCGCCTTCGGACTCTTCGATCGCTTCGTCCCTGCCTCCGCGAGGTGCGTCGGCTCGACGCGACGCCGGTCGTGTGCCGCTCGCGTGCGCTCGCGCGCGGACGTGTGCGCGGCGCGAGGACGCGCGCGCGCCACGAGGGGAGTCGAGTGGGTTTGGGGAAACAAGAAAATTTGGAGGGAGAGGAAAAAGGTGGCATGCTCAGACTTTTCGCATCAGAATCATCGAAATTGGGCCCCGTGTGGGTTGTAGTCACGAGAACCAGTTCAAAGGTTAGCGTGTGGGCATTTAGTCATGCGCCATCATTTTTTAGCGTGTAACCCCCAAAGCCGAACTCGTCGATTTCTGCTCCGCGCAAAACCCACGCGCGAGCCTTCCTCGCCCGCACTCTCGAAAGGACACCGCACGCGGCGTCCCCTCGCGAGCGCATCGTTTCGAACCTCTCTTCGGGTGCGTCGCGCGTCTCGTCATTCGCCGCGCGTCGTTGTCGCGCGTGGCGCCACCGTGTCGACGCGAGCGATTGCTCTCGCGTGACCGACTTCGGGTGTTTCGCTTTCGATCGTGGCTTTGCTCTTCGGTCGCGCGGCTGACCCCGCCCCTTCACCCTCGTCCGCGCAGATCGAACACGCACGATGGTGTCTTCCCGCACCGAACACACTCCCCTGCTGAAGGAAGAGGGTACGTCTCGAACGCGCGCCTCCGCACCGCCGCCGCTTCTCTTCGCTCCGTCCCGTGGATTTCCCCTCGAACACGTTCAGCGCTACGGCGTACACTCAGTTCCGCGCGGACTCGCGCGCGCGTCGCGCGTCGTCTCAAGAAGCTCGACGACGCCCCCGAACGCGACCTCGGCGTGTGACCCGGCTGACGTTTCCCGTCACTCCTCATCGCGCGTCGCAGCTCCCGCCTCCTCCGCCGGCCGCGCCGTGCGCTGGGCCGCCGCCGCGGCGGTGGGCTCGCTCGCGCTCTTCGCCGCGGTGTCCGTGGGCCAGATGGCGCCGGGCGCGGCGCTGTGGGCGCACCCCGGCGCCGCGCTCGGCGTCTCCGAGGACAGCCTCGCGGCCGCGGAGAGCCACAGGCGCACCGCCGCCGCCAACGAGGCTGAGTCCACGCAGACGGCGCGCAACATGCGCGACGCCAAGGAGATGGCGGATGCCGTGCTGGCGGAGGCTGAGGCGGAGGCTGAGCGCCTCGCGAAGCTCGCCGCGCAGAAGCGCAAGGATTTCGAGATCGCCAAGGCTGAGACGGTTGAGGACAGCGAGGAGGCCACCTCCGGCATCCAGGCGCTGGAGGACGACGCGATGGCCAAGGACGCCGAGCTCACCTCGCGCACCACCGCGTACGAGGCGACGCGCGCCGCCTACGCCAACTCCACGGCGGCGATCGTGACCCTGGGCGAGGAGCTCAAGAAGGCGACCGCCGCTAAGGATGCCGCCTCTGCCGTGCACAACAAGGACCTCGCCACCGCGACGACTGCTAAGCAGACCGCGGACGATTTGTCCAAGCAGGCCAACGCGTTGAACGCCAAGACGCAGGCTGACCCCAAGACGGGCGAGGTGACCGCGGAGGAGGCGAAGAAGCGCGCCGAGGAGGTTGCCGCCGCCGCGGGCAAGGCGAAGGCTGCCGAGATTGTCGCCGCGCGCGCCGAGAAGAAAGCCGCGGATTCGGCAGACGCGGTGGCGCACGAGGAGCTCCTCGTGAAGACGGCGACGGAAGCGCTGGACGCCGAGAAATCCCGGAACAAGCGCCTCGCGGTGGCTTCGACGCAGGCGGAGCAGGACATGATCCAGCAGTCGCACCAGACGTCGCTTGCGCGCGTCGCGGCGGCGGATGCCAAGTCCACGGCGGAGACTGGGTTTTACAACTCCTCCTCCGTGCAGTCGGAGATGGAGGATGCGGCGAAGAAGGCTGAGGAGGATGCCGCGCTCGCCGCCAACGTCGCGGCGACGCGCGCCGCGGAGGCGAAGAAGGCTGATGTGGTGGCGAAGGCTGCCGAGGACGCCGCCGCCGTCGCGCAGTCGCAGCTGGCGCTGGCCGAGTCGGAGGTGAAGGTTGAGCAGTTCAAAATTGCCGCCGAGAAGAACATGATCGAGGCGAAGGAGAAGTGATTTCGCAAAAGTCGTCCTCCGTCGTCTCCGCGACGGCGCGACGCGAACGCGATGCGAAGAAACGACCGTATAACGCCGTCATATTTGTAAAGCATTCGCTCGTTCGAGTGGTTTCTGTGATGTACTCTCGCGCGCGTCACTTGAACGTCTCGCTTAGCCACGAAAAAAAAAAAAAAACGCGCGTTTCTTCACGGTAAGCCGCGCTTGGCGCGAATCGCCTCTCTCGCGCGCGCTCTTAACTCCGCCACCAGCGCGTTCGTTCGTGTCGCGTTCTTCAACAGAACGGGCATGAGAATCTCCGCGTTTCGCAGCTTCTTCTCCGTCTTGAAACTCACCCCGCGCAAATCAACCAGCCCGCCGCTCACCGCGCACGACCCTAAGTCGTCGCGCAGAGAGACGCCGAAACACCGCCGTTTTTTTAACTTTATCTGCGCGGGTAAACGACCGCCAAACGCCGACGCGTCCGCCGTCACCACAGGCGCGCCCTTCTCGGCGTGCGGGTACAACTCCGCGGCGGCGTACACGTCCAAGTCTATGCGGGGCCGAGAGGCGCCCAATCCGCGGCCCTTCTCTCTGCCGTCCCTGTCCTCGGAGACGCGGCAGAGGAAGATGGCCGTGTCGGCGTTGATTTTTTTCGCGAGCAGGTGCGCGCCGTCCGCGGGCATGCCAAGCAGCCGGCGCCGCCGCGCCTCGTCGATGGTGCGGTCGTCGGCGACGTACACGAACCCGTTCGGGAAGCTCGTCTCGACTGGAGTGAAATGCCAGCGGTTGTCATCGCTCGCCTTCGTGAACAGACGCCGCCTCCCGGAGTCGGGGTCCACCTCCTTCGGGCCGTGCTTCGACCACCACGCCGCGTCCGCCTCCCAAAGCCGACGAGCCTCGAGCGCCGACGACGACGACGCGACGCCCGCCGCCGCCGCGGCGGACGAACCGCCCGAAGGCCCGAGGTCACCGGCGGCGTGACGCTCGTCTTTCTCGCGTCTCAGAGTGCGCAGTTTCTCCTGCGCCTCGCGCACGCGCGCGTCCTTCGCCTCCTTGGCCGTCTTCAGTCTACGCTCCTCCGCCTCGGCGACGCTTCGACGCTCCGCCGCAGCCGCAGCAGCCTCCTCCGCCGCCTTCGCCGCAGCCTCATCCGCCGCCTTCGCGGCAGCATCCGCGGCAGCCTTCGCCGCAGCATCCGCGGCAGCCTTCTTCGCCGCCTCCTCAGCAGCCTTCGCCGCCGCCGCCTCCGCCGCCTTCGCCGCCGCCGCCTCTGCGGCAGCCTTCTCCGCCTTCGCCTCCGCCGCCGCCTTCGCGGCCTCGGCAGCCTCGCGCTCGCGCCGCGCCTGCGCCGACTCCACTTTTTGCCAGGCGCCCCCTCCGAACGCACCGTCCGCGGCTTCTTCCGTGCCTTTCTTCGCGAGGAGGACGCGCATGGTCTTTTTCGCGTCTCCGGTGTCGTCGTCGCCGCGCGCGCGCTTCTCGCCCCGCGTCGGCGGCGCATCTCCGTCGTCGACCATGTCCTCGTCCGCGGGCTCTGCGTGCGCGCGGGGGGGAGACGGCGCGCCCTCCGTGGCCATGTCCACGTCCGCCGGGGCGACACCCTCGTCGTCGTCGTCGTCGTCTTCAACGCGCACGGGTTTCTTCGCGACCGGCGGGTCTTCGAGGAACCTCGCGGAGGCGTTCGAGAGCATCCACTTCTCGAGCCACACGGCAGCGTAGTCCTTGAACGGGCCAACTGTCGCGTCGGGGATGTTCTTGGTGTCCGCGTTTTTCTTCAGCGTCCACAGCGCCTGCTTCGGCTTCAGATCCGGCGCCAACTCCCCGCACTTCTCGAACACCCCGAACTTGTTGGTCGTCAGATGGTCTCGCACGGTCTTCAGCATGCCCGGGGTCTGCCCCTTTCTTATCTCCTTCCTAGCGTTGTCGTTGTTGGCGATCGCGAGGAGAATGTCCGCCTCGGTCAGACCGGCGCGAATCCCCTTCCGCGCGGCTTCGCGGAGCACCTGCACGATCTGCTCGCCCCACGACTCTTTCAAGTACTTGATCTCCCGCGGCCCGCCATCAGGCTTACCTGCGGACGGACGCTCGCGCGCGCGCCGCGCGGACATGCTGCGGACACTTTGGAGGTGCGCGGAGCAGTGGGGCGCAATCTAGGCTGATCTCAGATTTTGCTGGTTTCGTCGAGTCAACACCTGACGCTTAGCCGCGCGTTCAAAAAGTCCGACCCCCAGACCGCATCGACGCAGAGTCTCCGCGCGCGCGCGCCACGATGGAGCCGCGACTCGGCGCGGCGACGCGCATCCAGGCGGTTTGGAGAGGCCACGTCGTGCGCCGCGAGCTCGTGCACTCCGTGCGCCGCGACTTCGAGGAGACGGTGCGTCGGCTGGAGGGCCCGCTCGCGGCGCGCGACGCCAACGTCCTCGCCCCATCGCGCGTCGGGTGGAAAACACACGTCTCGAGGCCCGTGCTCTTCTCGCCCGGCAGTGAGAACGACGACCCCGGCAGAGACGCGTCGCTCTCGCGCGTCCGCTCGGCCGGCGCGAGCGCGCGGGCGGACGCGGCGTCGACGCTCGACGCCGCGACCGAGCGACGGATGGAGGTGTTGCGTCGGGAACTGGAGTGGGCTCGAAACGCCCTCGACGACAGAAGGCAACACCTGCGGCGATTGCGGCGGGACGCGTCCGCGTCGTGCTGAGACCGCGCGGACGAGAGCGCACGAGGCGTTGTAAAAAGAAAAAAATGCGTGTATGAACAAGAACAGTAGAACAGTCACCTCCGACTGATCGGCGTATTCGAACGTCGTTGGAGCGAAGGCGAAGGTCCTCCGCTCTCTCGCCGGCGCTCAGGACCGGAATCCATCGACGCGGCGCCGTCGCCGTACACGCGCGCGCAAAAAAAAAACGTGTCCCCTTCCGTTCGCGTATACGCACATCCAAGTTACACATGCACGCGCGACCCGCGCGCGCCTAACCGAAAAAATCTCCACGGCGGAAGTCTCCGCGGAGCACACCCAAACTCTCCCTTCTCTCGCGTCGCGGGTCCCGCGAATTTCAGGACGCCGCGACTCTCGCCGCCGCAGCCGCGCGCGACGCGAAACGCGCTTCGTTTCGCGCGCGCTTCAACTCCGGCTCTCACCTCGTCGACCGTCTCGGCGCGCGACTCGCCTTCTTGTCGTCGCGCCTCTCGCAGAAATGCAAGACTTACTTCTCCTTCACGGAGTCGCGGTCGAAGTTGGACCAGGTCTCGTTCCACTGCTTGTCGTAGAAGGTGGCCTCGTCCGCGAGCACCTCCAGGGTGTCGAGATCCTCGAGGCGGCGCACGGTGAGGCAGAACGCGACGGTGAGGAAGATGGCCGTCTTGCCGAGGAAGGACTGGTGCAGGTCCACGAGACCGGCGCCGCCGGCGGCGTCGATGAGGTACGCGAACGCGTAGCCCACCATCGCGGCGCGGCCGTTGATCTTCTCAGCCTCGGGCAGGTGGAAGCGCTTGACCCACACCCACCACGGGACGATGGAGGTGTCGAAGAGACCGTCCTCGTCGTACACGGCGGGGCAATCCTCGAGAGCCTTGCGGTGCACAACCTCGGCGTCGATCACGGCGTTCCAGTCCGTCTCGCCATCCTTCGTCTTGAACTGCTCGAGGTCCCAGGTGCCGTTCACCCAGCGGGGGTCGGACCACACCGCGTTGGCCGCGTTCGCCGCGCGCGTCGCCGCCGCGTCCGTAGCCGCCGCCGCGCGCGCAACCGCGCCGGCATCCTTGCCGGCCGCCTTGTCACCCTCGAGGGTACCGCCGCGCTCCAGGGGGCCGGGCTTGCGCGTGGAGGTCTCGGCCGCGACGCGGCACACGGTGGAGGACCTGCTCGCGAAAGGAGGTGACGGGGAAGGAGGTGACGGGGAAGGAGAAGGTCAGGTTCGGGTTCGGCGCGCGTCGGCTCGCGTGGTTTTTTTTGGGGGGAGGACAGACAAAACCGCCGGGACCGTCTGTCCGGTCTCTCCCGTGTTTTTTCGACGCCGAGGGTGTGCGCTCCGGTCGATCGAGGGCCGGGAAGGGACGACGCGCGCGTCCCGTCGCCGCCGCGGACGACGCGGGCCTGTGCGCGACGCGTCGTTTCGGGAGCGACCGCATCGAGACGCGCGTTCGTCGCGTCGCGCGATGCTTAGACGCGAGGTCCGCCGGATAACCCGGCTTCCCATCGGTCGCACAGTCGCGTCTCGGAGCGGTGGCGACCGAGGAGAGAGCGCTGCCGGAAACGAAGAAGAGGACGCTGTGCGCACCTGGACTTGGAAGACTGCACCTTGCGGGCGGACCTGCGGGTGTTGGAGGAACGGGGGGGACGACGCGCGGTCAGCTCCGGGTCGCGTTCGACCGCCACGCGGCGGCGCGCGACCGATGCGGGGATGTCGGCATCGTCCGATGAAGCGCTTCATCGGTGGCGATGTAAAACGCGAAGCCATCCGGGTGCCGGATCGACGCCCGCGCGAGCCTTCGCGACGCGCCACGTTTCGCGGACGCACTTGGAGGTCACGGACACCTTGCCGGCCACGAGGGCGGCGGACATGGTCATGGCGGACATGTTTGTTGAGGGGTTGCGAAGGTAGCGGCGAGGTCCGCGCGCTGGAATGCGTCAAACACGCACGGGCTCGCCTTTTTTATCGATAAAAAATCTCGAGCCAAGATCTCGATTTCGGTGAACGGAACGTGGAGTTATTAACCCCTCAACTCGCCGATTTTAGGCGTGGCCAATCAGAATCGCTGTTGCGGGCACAGTCACCTCCACGAAATATTTCCGAGATCCGAAACTCGGTAAAACTCGACCGCGCGGACTTGAGCGACCGCGCGATTTCGTTTTTGAAAGGGAAATCGACCGCGCACGCCAAAAACGAAACCGGCTTCGAAACCGGTTTCGAAACCGATTCCCGATCGAGTTTTACAGACCAAAAAAAACCATCCGGCCCCGGGCGAGCCAAGTGTCCGAAGCGGCGCAGGTTCGTGTCGCGCTTCCGAGCGCGCGCGTTGGGAGGTTCCGAGCGAAACCAGAAAAGAAAGAACGACGACGGTTTTCGGTTTTTTTTTTTCGCATTCGCTTTGGGTCATCGTTACAACATGGTGTTCGGTACTAAACGCGTTTAGCCTCTTCTCCAGCCGCGAGAGAGGCACGAAGTCCGAGACACCTCCTCCTGGGTTTCATTCGCGGCGCGCGCGCGCCGCGCCTCGTCAGTCTGTTTTCGCGTGCTTTTCCCCGCGACGTTCTCCGCCGTCGATTTTTCATCAACATCAAATCACCGCGGCCCGGCGTCTCTGCCAGCCTCGACGCCGACGTCCTCGCGCTCGCTCGAGGCGATGTCCAGGTCGTCCGCGAGAAGAGTCTCGTCCGCGGTCGTTTCGGTGGCCTGCAGCACGGTCACGTCGCCGTCGGGGGAAAAGTCGCTCTCCGTCTCCGTGTCGGGCGACGAGGACGATTTGGACTTGGACGACGTCGACGCTTCGCCGAGGCGCGCTCTTCGCGCCGCCGCCGCCTCGGCGAGCGCCTCGGGCGTCGCGTGCGTGCCATTTCCATTGCCATCGCCGATCTGCGCCGGGGACGTGGGTTCGCCGCCGTCCCCGGAAACGCCGCCCTTCCTGTTGAACGACCGGTCTTGCGGCGCGGGCAGCGCGAGGCCCCCCAGCGAGCTCGCGATCTCCTGCAGCACCATTAAGTTGGCGCTCCCGTCGAGAATCGCCTGCTCGGTTCTAAGCTCGCGCACGCACTCGCGCAGGAGCTGCGTGGAGCCCACCTCCTTGACGGAGCCGTCCAGCGCGTGCAGCATGATGGGCATCGCCTCCGGGTTGGGGTTCCAGCTGTCCACCACCTCCACCAGCACGACGTCGTCGTGAAGCGAAAGCTGCAACGCCAACACGCGGTTGTTCCCCGACTGCCACACGACTTTGCCGGCGTTGTCGTCGACGACGACGTACTTGTACTCGTACGTGTCGTCCGCGTGCACGGGCGTGGTGACCGTCCACAAATTACCCTCCGTCCACCGCATCGGGAACGCGCTCTTGACGTCCCAGTCGTTCCACGTGCCCACCATCGCGACCCTCTGCCCGGGCACGGTCTCCACGACAATCTCAAACTTCACGGGAATGTCGGCTTCGTCGTACCCGGCGGAGGCGACGACGCGGCCCATGCGCTCGTTGTGCCGCAGCATGCGCTCGGCGTTTTCGCGCGCGATGTCGCGCGTGCGCTCCATCGTCTCCTCCAGCGCGCGCATGTTCGTCTCCATCTCCCAGATCTGCGCCTGGTGCGCAGCCTTGAGCTCACTGACGAGCTCGGACTCCTCGCGCGTCTTCGCGTCGGAGAGCGTCGCGATGGTCGCGCGCGAGTCCGCGACCGCCACCTCCATCTCCTCCACGGCTTTGCGCAGCGACGCGGCATCCGCCAGAGCCTTCTCCAAAGCCTCTTCGGTTTTTCGCGTCGACGCGGATGTAGCCTCCGCCTCCTCGAGCACGCGCTCGTACTCGGACCGAGCCTCGGCGACGGCGGTCTCGGCTTCGGTCTTCGCCTCCGCGGCTTCCCGAGCCTGCTCGCGCGCCGCCTCGAGCGCCGACTCGGACTCGGCGAGTTTCGCGGCTAATTCGACGGCGTCCTCCGACCCGGATTCGGCTTCCGCGAGCGCCGCCTTCGCCGCCGCGAGCTCAGCCTCGACGTCCAGGAAGTTGGACTTGGTCTGCTCCTCCCACGCCTCGCGCTCGGCGCGCCAAGCCTCCAGGGCCTCCTTCTCCGCCACGGCAGCCTCGAGCTCCGCCTGCGCCTCCGCGCGGAGCGCCTCCGCCTCCGCCGACGCGACGTCCCGAGAGCGCAAAAGCTCGGCGGCGGCGGCTTCCAGCTCCGCCTTGGTGGACGCGAGCTCCTCGCCCGCGTTTTCGAGGCTCGTCTTCATCGCCGCCGCCTCCTCCTCGGCGGTGGTGAGCTTCGCGCGGAGCGATTCCGTCTCCACCAGCGCCTTCTCCAGCTCGGACTTGGCGTCCAAACGCGCCTTGTCCATCTGCTTGTGCAGCGCCTCCAGCTCCCTCATGTTCGCCTCCTGCACCTCGCTCAGCTGCTTCTGCAGCTCGGCGTTCATGCGCGTCGCCGACTCGAGCTCCTTCGCGGACAACCCGACGCTCTCGAGCTTCTTCTTCGCCACGTCCAGCTCTTTGCGCACGGAGGCGGTTTCCTTGTACGCCGCCTCGAGCTTCTTCGCCGCGATCGTGTCCCGCTTCACCGCCTCACTCTCCATCTCGCCCTTCCACCGCTCGAAGTCCTTCTTCGCCAAATCGCGCTCCTCCACGATGGCCGAGAGCTTGGTCTCCACCGTCAAAAGCGCCGCCGACAGAGCCTTCGCCTCCGTCGTCAAGTTCGCCTCCTTCAGCTTCGCGCGCTCCAAGTGCGACCAGCGCCGAGCCGCGAGCACGAGGCCGATTATCGCGGAGGCGGGTACGCCCGCCGCGAGCGCCTTCTGCCACGCCGGGGTCTCGGCGAGGATCAGTTGGGCGAGAGCCATCTTGTCGAGAACCTCCGGCTCCGGCGACGACTGAGCCAAAGCCGGTTCCGTCTCGCGCATCGTCTCCAGCTCCTTCACGAGGTCGTTGATGGCGTGGACGTCCGCGGAATGCTGCGTCTCGGTGACGGACGCGGCGGCGGCGTCGACGGTCGGCGTCAGACCTTTGTCGGAGGTTCGATTCCCGCGGACCACCATCGACGCGACCGCCGCGCCGGCGGTGGCCATCCCGCCGTTCACCGCCCAATCCGGGACGGCGTTGGCGGGGCGCGCGCCGACCAGCGCCGACCCGGCGACGGTGATGCCCGCCACCGCGAGCTTGGCGCGCTTCACCCAGGATGCGTTCTGTGGCGTGGCGAGGGTGGTAAAGGCAGGGAGACGGGGTCAGCGGTGCCGGGTTCGAGGCGCGACGGGGTGCGCGGCGGTACGCCGAGAATCGAGCGCGATGATTAATCGAGATATTTTCGGGTGTTTGTGTCGCACGCGCGATGTGTGACACTTGGTGATCTCTCGGCGCGCGCGCGGGAGCCGGAGACGCACCTTCTTGGGGGCGTCGCGCACGGAAGAGGGAGGGGGGGCGGGCGCCTCGACCCAGCGCGAGTCCTCGGGCGCGACCCTGGTCGGGGAAGGCGCGTCCAGGTCGTCGCCGGCCCGGGCGTGCGCCACGACCGTCGCGCGCCTGCCGGCAGTGCCGACGCGGGCCGTGCGCGAGTTTTCCCCGCGTCGGTCTGCGCGCGCCGGGACGACGCCCCCGAGGGAAGCGGCGAGCGACGACATGGCGCGAGCGCGGGGTGGTACGCGAGAGCGGGGAGTGCGGTGCTGTGCGCAAACGACTCGCAGTCGGACGAAGGCGCGGCGAGGCTGCGACGGACGCGGCCCGCGAGGGAAGCGCGCGCAAAGTAAAGTAGCCTCGCATTTCTCCCGCTGCGTCTCTGCGTGCCTTCCGGAGAACCGCGCTTTCTCGGACCGAAACCGGACCCAATTTGCGGTTCACGACTCGAGAAATCGCCCGTCAATGCGCACATGCCAACCTGGAGGCACGCATGCCAACGCGGCAAATTAAGAGGACTGAGCGCTCATATGGAAACGCGAAAAAATCTTCGAAGTTTTTACCCATCGAAAAAGCGCGATGTAGGAGACTCTGTCCAATCGAAAGACGCGCCGACCTCGAACCGTCGGAAATTATTCGCGCGAGGAGACGAAGCGCGCAAAAATAAAATGTCGCGAACGAAAGCGCATCCGTTTTTTTTCGTCTCACGAAAACCGTAGCTCGTACCGTCTCGAGGGTTCGCCGCCCGTCATCCTTCCCACTCGCGTCCGATCGCGCACCGATCACGCTTCACGACTCGCTTCACGACTCGCCTCTGTTGACGAACATCTCAACCAGATCCGCCTTCTTCACCCCGCGCTTGCCGACGTACAGGTGCGCCAAACCCAACACCTGCAGCTCGTGCTTGAGCTGCGCCACCGTCATCGACGCCGCCGTCTCGAGCGCGCTCGCGTCGTCGTCGCCGGCACCCGCGGCGTTCGCCACCTCCTCCACCGACGCCGCGGCGCCGCCCGAGTCGTTCGCCGCCGCCGTAGCCGCCTCCTCGCGCCGGCGCCTCTTCCCGGGGGAGCCGAGCGCGGCGGC
>Ga0209666_1001930_pt1 | contig 15619 bp, 5 predicted proteins | sample SaaInlV_125m_DNA_FD_184679 | JGI IMG/M metagenome (GOLD analysis project Ga0209666, IMG submission 184679) | Marine microbial communities from expanding oxygen minimum zones in the Saanich Inlet - Saanich Inlet SI037_S3LV_10m_DNA (SPAdes)... | ecosystem: Environmental > Aquatic > Marine >...
GCCGACGCGCGCGGGCGCGCGCGGCGATGCCCGCGCGCGAGTCTTCCGGCGCGCCCGTCGCGTTCCCGTGGCTCGACGCGACGTACGCGCCCGTGACGTTCGCGCCGTGGACGACGGACGCGCAGCGCCGCGCGTGGGTCGGCGTCTTTCGCGCGTCCGCGGCGTCGTTCGAGCGCCGAGCGGCGCTGGACGAGGCGTCGGGCGACGGCGCGACGGCGCGCGCGCGGGCGTTCGCGCGGGCGTTCGAGGCGGCGTGCGCGCGGTGCGAGGCGGGGGACGAGGACGCGCGCGAGGCGTGTCGAGGCGAGGCGAGCGGCGGCGCGTGGTGGGCGCCGTGGGAGGGGGTGAATTGCTTGGAGATGTGCCGCGCGCGCGATGGGATTTTACGGCGGTGCGGATTCGCGGATTGCTTTCGCGGCGTGAAGGCGGCGGAGAACGCGACGGCGCTGCGAGCGCTGGCGGGCGCGCTGGCGGCGACGGACGGGATCGAGGACGACGGCGAACGGCTTTTGGCGCTCGTGCGAGGGGTGTTCGCGGGAAATATATTTGATTTGGGCGCGGCGTCGAGCGCGGATTTGTACGACACCGACGGCGTGGACTTTGCGTCGACGGTGAACGGATTGAAGCCGCGACCGTGGTGCGTCGACGATTTCGACGCGCTGCGAGCGCGATTCGCGACGAAGACGCACGCGAAGGCGATCGTGTTCGTCGACAACGCTGGTGCAGACGTGTGCTTGGGGATGATTCCGTTCATTCGCGAACTGCTTCGACGAGGCACCGAAGTCGTCGTCGCGGCGAACGAGACGCCTTCGATCAACGACGTCACCGCTCTCGAGATGCGTGAACAAATAATTCCAGCTTTGCTCGAGATGGGCGATAGCGTACTGCGCGATGCGATCGTGGGAAAGCGCCTGCGTGTCGTGTCGTCGGGGAGCGACATGCCGGTGATCGACCTGAGGTACTTGTCCGCCGAGGCGTGCGCCGAAGCTGAGACTTGCGATTTGCTCGTGCTCGAGGGCATGGGACGCGGCATCGAAACGAATTTATGGGCCAAGTTCGTAAAAATAGACGCCTTGAAGCTCGGCATGGTGAAGCACTTGGAAGTCGCGGAGCTTTTAGACGGTGAGCTTTACGACTGCGTGTGTAAGTTTGACGTCGGGCGCTGAGTGCGAGAGCGATTTATAATCAAAGGTAGCAAATGGTAGGCTTGTACGTTAAAACGTGCGATGAAATGATAGTATACTAATTATTCGTCGCCCGCGAAGAACTCGCCCACGCGTTGGAATAAGCCCTTCTTCGGCTTGTCGAGATCGATGAGGAAATCACTCTTGCCAGAGATGCGTCTCGCGGCGTTTTCGTACGCGATGCCCGCCAAGGTGAGCTTCTTCTTCAACACAAGCGGCTCACCTCTGTTCGTGCTCACGATGACTTCCGTGTCTTCCGGAATCGCGCCAAGAAGCGGCACGCCGAGCATCTCCTGCACGTCCTTCACGCTCATCATGTCGTTCTTTTTGATCATATCCGCTCGCACGCGATTTACCAAGAGCTTGACGTCGTACACGCCGTTAGCCTCCAACAACCCAGCCACGCGATCGGCATCACGAATGGCCGTGATTTCCGGCGTCGTCACAATAACAGCGCTGTCCGCACACGCGATGGCGTTGATGAAACCCACATCGATCCCAGCCGGGCAATCGATGATGATGTATTGAAACTCCATCTCCTTCAACACCTTGATGAGCGTCTGCATGTTGTTCTTCGTCACGTTATACCTCGCTCGGTTCTTCGAAATCGGCAACAACGCCAACGTGCGCCACCGTTTGTCGCGAATCAATGCCTGTTCCATCCGGCACTCACCCTCCAGCACCTCCATCGCCGTGTACATCACTCGATTTTCCAACCCGAGCAACAAGTCGAGATTACGCAATCCGATATCCGCATCGATGAGCGCCACGCGATACCCCAAACGCGCCATGCTCATCCCAAGATTCGCACTCGACGTCGTTTTCCCGACGCCACCCTTCCCGGAGGTCACGACGATGACTTGCGCATCGCCGTCCCCAGTCGGCGTCTCGCTCGCGCCGCTCGCTCGTCGCGCCGTCGCCCCTCTGCGTCCACTTTCCGCGCGCTTCACCGTCCCTCGCGTCGCGGCCGCGCACCCAGACGTCTTACGCACGTTTCTCGCGCGAACACCGCTCGTGTGCGCGGCGCGCGCGGCTGTTTGCGACATCATTCGTGGCGATCAAGCTTTCGGTATCTGTCGATCTCGGTTTGAAATAACGACTCGCGATCGTCGCGGTTCGCGGCGCCTCGCGAGGACGTGCGCGGTGCGTCGAGCGTTCGTACGATCGAGCGCGTTCGTGCGTCGCGATCGGCGAGTTTCCGCGAGACGTGCGTTCGCGAGCGTCGTGGTGTGCGGCGCGATGGGTTCGGCTCGGCCCGATCCTCGGCACGCCCTGGCGGTTTGGTGTGGTTTGGTTTGGTTTGATTTGGTTTGAGAAGTGGTCTGAAGTTACACAGCGCGCGCACGGCGAGCTGAGCGCGTGGAAATAAATGGATCGGTCGTCGTGTCATCGTTCGTTGTGAACGTCCCAGTGCACGCCTTGAGGATGATCGAACTTGCACGTGGCGCCGAACTTGCAGCGGCCAGTTTTCATGTAGAATTCGCACGGCTCGCGGCCGGGACGGCTCGGGAAGACTTGGGGGGCTATTAAGGGCTTGTCGGGGATGGACTCGGCGCGCGCCAGCGGTGGAGCGAATGAAGCTTTCGACGCGGCCTCGATGCTGAGGAAATACTTCGCGAGGGTGGGTTCTCGCGACGCCGAGGGGGCGAAGAAATCGCGCACGCCGAGGAGCAGGGCGGGGAATCGGATGGAAACGTATCGCCACAAGCCGTCTGGATACGACCCAAGCGTGCGTTGGAGCTTGGGAGGAAGCTCACGGTAGTGATTCGCCTTGTTGCGTATGACTCGAAGCAAGTCGCGCAGAGAAGTTCCGTCGTACTCGCGGTATCGCCCAAGATTTTCGAGCAACGCGGCGTCGAGTTTTTTGGTCCAGTCATCGCACGCGATCGAGGACTTCGCGCGCGTCTCGAACGCGCGCAGCAACGATCGATCGCTCATGCGATCTTCTAGTTCGACTCGGTCCGAGGCATCGATAAGGAACTGAAGCTTCTTCTCGGCGTCCCACCACATCGGGTGCGCCATGATTTCCGTCGCCGACGGCCGTTTGGATGGATCGGCGTCGATGCACGCCTTCACCAAAGCCTCGGCTTCGGGGAAATACTTCAGCTTGGACACGTCGTAGCTGTTTGCGACGACATTGGCGTCGCGCTGGAGCCTCTCACCGAACGGGTGAGCACCACCCGTGAGACAGTAGTACATCAAGCAACCGAGACTGAAGACGTCGACAGAGCGCGATTGACGCCCCTGCGTCAATCGCTCGGGGGCTTGCCAACCCGACGTGCCCGCCGCGTCGTTGGCGTTCAAATTTCCGTTCGTGTGCGTGTAAAAAGACGTTCCCTCGGACACGTTCACGCGCTTGGCGAGTCCCATGTCGGCGATTTTCCCTCGTCCAGACGACGTTATCAAGACGTTTTGTGGTTTCAAATCGCGATGAATGATGCCTTGCTCGTGGAGTGCGGCCAAACCCGCGACGACGTCGTGTAGAATTCTTAAGCACTCTGCCGTCGGATACTTTGTCGCCTCGTCGATGCATTTGATGTTTAACGCTTTCGCGTTCGTCTCCGCCGCGGACGATTCGCTCTCGTTCGCCGCCCCGACAGGATCGACGACGCGAGCGAGTGACGACGCGCAGAGCTCAAGCGCCATATACACGAAGTTCGAGTCTTCCTCGAGCGCAAAGCATCTCAAAATATTCGGGTGCTCGTCTGAGGCGATGAGAGCCTGAAGCTCCTTGCGCGCAAGTTCGTGAAACTGCGCCAGCAAGCGCTTCACCGCGACGCGCCGTCCATCCAGCTCGCCTTCGAACACGATCGTACCGCACGAGCCGTATCCCAGCACGGATGGTTTAATGAGCAAGCGCCCGACTCGCGTTTCCTCGCGCGTCTTTTCTTCCATGACTTCCTGAATCTTCGCCGCGAGCTCCGCCTCAGCGGCTCGCGCTTCGGCTTGTTTCGCCCGCTTTTTCGCTCGTTTTTTCGCCGCAGCGGTGCGTTGATGCTCTTGTTCTGCATCCTCTACTCCTGTCACCACGCTCGACGGTGCGTTCACGTCGTGGACCTCTATATTTCGCCTCTTCAATTGCGTCAAGTACACGAAGACGATGGACAAGCCGCCGACGAGCAGCACGTTGAGCGCTCGTCGCGACGTTCTCGAACCCGGTAACCTCGACGAAGTCTTATCGAGCGTCGCCTTGACCAAATCTTCAGGAATGCACGACCAATCGTCCTCGTCGCTCCCTATATCGACGCGAACGAAGTCTTCGCTTTCGCTCGCGGCGACGAGGGCGTTCGAGCTGTCGGATCCGTCTCGTAAACCTTCGCCCGCACTGGCGGTGTACGGAAGCGCGAACAATCCTCTCTCGTGCGTGCCGACAATAATTTTATCGTCGCTTTCGGCTTGAATCTGCGCCGCGTTCTCCACGATGACGCGCCCGCTCGCGTCGCTCACGCCCAAAGGCAACGACGCCATTCGCTTTGACCACTTAATCTCCCCCGTTTCCTCGTCCACGCTTCGAACCACGTTTCCTGGCCCGATCACGAGCGATCCCGCATCGCTCGCGCGATCCGTTCCTATGCGCAGCGCGCCCGTGTCCGAGTCTCGACTCAGACTTCGCAACTCGCCGTGCGTCACGTTCCATCGCTCCTCGCCCGTCTCCGCGTCCACGCTCCGCACCACGTACTCCGTGCGCCCGACGTAAATCAACTCCTCGTCCGCCCCGTTCATCGCGTCGCCTCCCATCACGCTCGTGATCGTCCCATCGACGTCCACGCTCCGCACCAGCGCCCCCGTGCTCGCGCGCAGCGCGTAAATCGTCGACGACCGTCGTCCCACCACCAGCGCCCCGTCTCGCGTCGCGCTCGGGCTCGCCTCCACCAGCTCCCGCGTCGTCACCGGCAACCTCCGCACGACGTGTTTCGCGTCCTGATCGACGTGATGCGCGTACAGCGCGCCGTCGACGCCCGGGAACACGTTTCGCGTTCGCGTCCCGCTCGCCGCGCTCCGCGGCGTCAGCGCCCGCGCGTCCTCGCCCGCGCTCGTCCACGACGCCCCCGCGAGCGCGCCTCCCGAGTCGAACGCCCACACGTTATCGCCCGTGTCCGCGTCCAGCGCGCGCACGACGCCGTCCAGCGACACGACGACGAGCGGTCTTCCGCGCGCGCGCGAATCTCCGACGCGTCTCGTCGATTCCCCCCTCGCGTCCGCGCTCGACGCGCGTCGCGGCGCCGACAGCGCGAGCAGCGCCAGCGCGAGCGCCGCGCGCGTCGTCCACCGCGCGCGCGCGCGCGCCATCGCGCGAGCGTCGCGCTCTGGCGAATTCCCGACGCCGCGCGTCGGCGCCGCACAATCGCGCGCGCGAATCGTCGCCGACGCCGCGCGGCGCGCCGTCGCGACCGCGAACGCGCGGCGCCAACGCGCCATGTCGCAACCGTTCCGCAAGGCGGCGCACAAGCTCAAGCGACTGGCGAGAAACGCGATCGCGGATTCGTCGTGGAACATCTACCGCGGCGATCGCGTCGTCGTCACGCGCGGGCGCGATCGGGGGCAGACGGGCGTCGTGCGCGAGGTGGACCGAGAAAAGTCGTTGGTGTACGTCACGGGGGTGAATCTGGTGAAGAAGCACGCGAGGGGGGACGGGGAGACGCCGGGGCAGATCGTCGCGAGGGAGGCGGCGCTGCGGTACTCGAGCGTGGCGCTCGCGGATCCGGCGAATGGACACCCGGTGCGAGTGACGCGGATGTTTTTGGACGACGGAACGAAGGTGCGGGTGTCGAGGGGGCGACTGGCGAGCGGGAGCGTGATACCGATGCCGGGGGAGGCGATGGGGCGGAGGACGGTGCGGGCGACGGGACGAGGGCCGGCGGACGCGGCGAGCGAGGTCGCGGCGAGGACGAGTCGGGAGGCGACGGGGAAGACGTTTTTGGAGGTGTTCGGGGGAGGGAGCTCGGAGTCGTAGTTTCGAAGGGAGGGCTCGCGCGCGGAGGGGGTGCGATGTTAATTAATAATAGATACGGGAAATTTGTCGTCGACGACCCTATCGAAGCGCGCCGTCGTACGCGTCCACTTTTTCGTTGGCGCTGAGCACGAGCAAGATGCCTCGGAGACATCGGGACCAGTGCTTGGAGCGCGGGTCGTTCGGCGTTTTCGCGGCGTGAGACTTGGAAGCAGCGCGCAAAGCGCGATCGCGACCGCGCTCGCGGAGCAGGGCGACGACGCGCTGTCCGTTTCGCGTGAGCGCGAAGAGCGCGCCACAGGACGCAGACGCGCACTGTAAATCTTCGTCGCGCACGCCTTGAACTAGACAATCGATGGCGACCTCATTCGCGGCGTAATGCGACTTTGCGTCTGGGTGGAAGGCGAGGTTGTGCATGAGCAGAAACGTCTCGCGACGGGCGTCGTCGTTAGGGTCCGCGGCGGCGGCGACGACTTCCAGACAAAGCTCGAAAACGTGTGTTCCAGCGTTAGCGCGCAAAACAGCACGCTGACCATCGCCGAACGACGCTACGTTGCACAGTGCACGGACGCACGCGGTCACGGTCGTCATCCAGCGCGCGCGCGGGACGTCGTTGGCGTCGCTGTCATATGCGCGTACCTTGGTCAACGCGTGCGCGAGCGTCAGCGCGACGTCGTCTACGAAAGACGAGCGGATGAGCCAATAACGCGCCGGCCCTTCGACCGTGGCAAGCGACGACAACGCCTTCAACGTCAAGCATAGACTCGAAGACCCAGGGGCGTGCTTGGAGTCAAAAGCGTGATCCATCAAACGTTGCGCGAAGGATTTGGGTTGTTCGCCATCCTCGCCGGCGCCGACGGCGGTGATTGCCCGTTTCGAGTTCGGACATTTGGCGACAAAGTTCACCACGAGGGACAGTAACTCGTACATCACCGTCTGATCGAGCGTTGCGTACGGCCAAGTCGTCCGGAACATGTCCACGATGCCCGAATCCACGGCGTTTTCGCGGATTTCGTTGACGATTTCCTCTAGCCAAGCGTCGTCGCTTGTGCTCGTCGGAAAAGAGTACATCATATGTCGCAAGCACGTGAGGGATCCGAGGGCGACGGTTGATGGTAGTTCTTTCCCATCGGCATCGAGTCCGAATTCCATGGCGGCAGCGAGGGCATCCCTACGAGTCGCCCTCATCGCCGAGGAAGCGACGTAGACGTCCATGGCGGTGGGCACGCTCTTGAACGATCCATCCGGACTCATTGAACGTCGCACCGCCGCGACGGTCGTCTGAACTAAACTGCTTACTAGACCCCACTCACAAGCCGCGGCTTTTGCGCTGACGTCGTGCGCGAGCACGTTCCGCGTGGCGCTGATAATGATGGACATTGTCGGGACCGAGCGTTGTTGCGTTGAGTTACCGAGCAAGCGGAAGTGCCACAGGACAAGTAGTGATTGTAATATCGACGCTCCAACGTGTTCAAAAGAGCCATCGATGGCGCGCTCGGAGGTCGATTTCGATCGGAATACTGTGGATGTAAGCAGACACGCGCCAACGGAAGCTTTGATGCATTCTGGACTCGCACTCGGCCCGACCGCGTTGGCGAGAATTTCTGCGCACATCGCCGCGACGCCGTGAGACGGGAACACGTCTTCATCGCCGTGCGAGTGGGCTTGTAATACAGTTGCGAGCGCCTCGGCACATCTGGACGCCGCTCGGGCAGCTGCACCACCGCCGCCAGAGCGCAAGGTGCGCGAAGCGTTACGCAGGCAATCGTATAACGCCGACGCTGCGAGTTTGACGTCAAAGCTCGTCACACCGGCGACGACCATGACGCCTAACAGAGCGGCTACATTCGATGCAGCCGCGGCCGCATCGGTGGAACCGTAGCCGACAAACTTGGTCCTTCGCAAGACTGCGAAAGTACCGTGCCACATCGTGCCATCCGTCTCATGACTGGGATTAAAGTCAAACGCTTCAGCGATGCCGAGCGCGTCGACGCGCGCGGCGGCGAGCAGCGCTGAAGAGGCGCCACGATGCAAAACAGCAACACGTTCATCGTCACCACTCACATCATCCATAAGTACTCTGGCAAAGTCTCGCCACACGTCCTTTGCGGCGAGCATCGGGATCGATGGGAACGGCACGGAGGACTTCTCCCCCGAATAGAAGCCGTCGTCTGGAATTTCCAGTGAAACTTCCTGCGCAAAGCTTCCCGCGATGAGCGCGGCGACGCATCGGAACGCTGCGGCGCGCGTCACCGCCGCCTCTTCTTTGTCAAGTGCACATGCCGTTGCACGCTCGAAGATGTCAGGGAATTTGGCGGCGATAACGTCCGCGATTGGAGAGCTTGGTCCTACGGATGCCGCTACGATTTGCCATGCCCTCTCACGTGCGCGAGAAGACGCATCGACAAGCATGTCACTCAACCAAACCAAGTCGTCGATTTCATAGAAACCGTCGGCCCATTTATCAGATCTAGAGCTGTCCATAATGAGCAGTAAAACACGCGTCGCCTTGTTCATGAGTACAGAGCCGCGATGATCCGAGGACGAGTATGACGGATACACCCTCGTTAACATCGACTGAACCAGGTTGAAGATGTCTTCGGATGGAACCCCTCCGAGACGCAGCGCTGCATTCACGGCATCGATGGCGACACACCTAGCCGTGTAATCGCAATTTGGCTCTCCGACTAACGTGTTTGTCACCACGCCGACGCAATCGATATCGAGAAGTTCTGCCACCACGGCTTCCGCGTCAACGTCGGGTACCGCATAAATTCTAAATCTCCTCGCTGCTTCGTACACGTTCGCAAGCAAGCTCATCGCCGCACGTACAGCGTCTGCGCGCGCCGCGCAAAAAGCGCCACCATCGTCACCGAGTGCTTTACCAGCCGCGATAGGATGTCTAAGCACTGGTGGGTCGCGTAACATATCACCGTCGCAGCTGACGCTCAGCGCCGCGCCTGCACTCGCGAGCGGAACTATGACGTCATGGACTACTTCGATCATTTTTTTCATCGCCAAAGGAGGGAGAATACTATCTTCCACGCGCATGAATGACTCTAAGCACGATGTAAGAACTTCAGCCATCCCAACCCATAATGAAATGTCAGTAGTCGACCGCGGCGGGCGCCGAATGAATCGCTCACTCGTTTCGTCCCATCGTCCTAGAGATGCTAAAAAAGCCATGGCGTGTAAACGAGTGGATTGGACGTTTGTCATCAAAGCGTCGACGATTCTCATCGCTTCTTCGTACGATTGAGCTTCACCAAGGGCACTGACTAGATTTCCAATGACGACCGGCGCGCAAGAAATTCGAGCGGCGTCGCGCATCACGCGCAGCTCGCCACTTTCTGTTTCTGCCTCTTCATCCAGCGCAAACGCGAGGAGCGCAGATTCATCGTCGTCGACCGCGTCGTACGTGTACATGAGTGTTTGACGACGCTTAAACATGTACAAAACTCGATTTCGGTCGACAACATCCGTCATCAATGGATCGGTATCGCCAACCGAAGGCGGGCTCTCGAGCTCGGGAACGAACTGAGGAAACCTGTAGGTCTCCAGGAAAAGCTTTGGAAGGCTCAAATCGGGCGTTTTTACCGCACCCACGCGCGCCGTGACGGTCTCACAGACAGGGGAAAACAGAAAGTACGCGAGAAGCGACGCCATCGCCTCCCGAATCCGACGCTGAGGATGGAACACGAGTCCGAGCAATTGCGTGACTCTTCCACCTCGCCCATCTTCGCGGCTCAAAATATCGCGAACCAGAGTCGATGCCCCGATCGCAGCAGCAAGAATTCGCAGCGCGCCGGCCACGACGTTCACATGCGAACCCTGATCGAGCGTTAACTTTATCAATGACTCGAGCAAACTCGGGTCGGCGAGAACAGTCGCGAGTCTCTCGTCTCTCATCATGATTTCTAGCTCGGCAAGGAGCTGGTCACGGTGTTTCGCGTCATCGAAGATGAAACGTCTCAAACAAGCGCGCACATCGTCAAACGTTCTCGACCGCAGACTCTCTTTGAACGCCACAACGCGCGAGTCCGCGTCTTCTTGACGCACGTACTCGTCATCCGTGAGTAAGACAGAATCGAAAGGATCGTCGTGAGACGCCAGGAGAACTTGCGCTGCCGAGCTGAGTCCGTGCGCTATACCGTACGCTAAATCGGTCGCACTCCGCACACGAACTTTCTCGCTTTCGTGAAACAACCCGCGCAATAGAGGCGCAAGTTTGCTTAATCGTCCGCCTACGTTCGCTTCTTGAATCATCTTTTGCGCTTCTCTCGCCGCATGTCCAGCGTCTGCGTCGTCGATGAGAGCTTCAATCCAGGCGGAGTAGAGCGAAACTTGGGTCGCGACTGCGCGCCGATTCGAGGTCGAATTGCATAATGATTCCAAGCACAAAGCCGCATTCCGAACGGTGGACGAATGGTTCAAACCGCCGACGATGAGTTCTCCGATGATCGTAGAGTGCTCGAGAATGGCTCTCGCCGCGGTGTGCGGTGAGCTTGCTGTAGCGAGTGTCGCGTAAGCAGACGTCCGAACGTCATCGATGCCATGTGACAGTAATGCAAGCATCGCGCTGACAACCTCATCGAGATCGTCTGCTGATTCGCTCGTAGAGGCGAGTGCGACGAGCTTCGCGGTCATTCTTGAGCAAAACGGCGTCACATTATCAGTCGCGCCCATGATACTCAAAGCCGGTGTCGCCTTGCTGACGATACGTGCGAATGATTTAGCGTCTAGACCAGAAACCGCCGCCGACATCGCGATGCGCAGACACTGGTCTGCGTCTCGCACGAGTGAAATATCAAGAGAAAGCGTTGGGCATATGTGCACGAGCGCTTGCGCACAGTATTGCCGAGCCAACGGATTCGCCGCGGCGATGACTTCGTCGACGCAGACATCGTACCAGCGTGAGGACAGTCTCTTGTGCGCCGCACCAGCACCTCGGATCGGTGCACCGCTCGCCACTGCAGCTACTTCCGCGCTTACTTGAACGCACGTGAGATACTCGCTTGCGGCGCCCGATTCAAACTCAATCGTCGCCAACGACGACTCCCACAAATCGAGATACTGCCCGAGACGCATCAACGCATCGCCGTGTGGCTGAACATCCTTGTTCGTAGGGTCGATTTGAACGAGCGGCAACAGAAGGCGCACCGCTCGGATAGCGCTCGCTCGAAGAGCAGGATCGCACACTGCGGGAATCACGTGTAGCATAAACGCGTGCGCGATCGGAAGTACGCGCGTCGGTGCTCCTCGAGACGCGCCATATCCGTGCCCTCGCTCGCTCGGTGGAAAGTTTTCGGCGATCGGTGAGTTCGGCGACTGCGGGCGCGCCACTTTTCCCGTCGCTCTGACGGGCGTCCCATCCGCCGTCAGCAAGCACTCTCGAGAAACGTCAATCAACTCTCTGTGCAGCGCCTGCGCGCACTGCCTAACGACGCTCAACGCCTCTCGTCGAGTCTCCAGAGTGCACAGTCGTGGCTCAGACGCCGAGAGAAGTTCGCAGACGCGTTCGAGCGCGCGCGACGCATGTTGCACCACCGCCTCGACGGGCAAATCCGACAACGCGCGTCCTAGTTCTCGAAGACCACCGAGCGCCAGCGCGTGATGCGTGCACGTGTCCAGGTGTGTTGTCAACACGTACAAATACTGTGCATCAGTCTCGTTCACGTTGACGTACGGTAACGAAAATCCCGCGTCGCCCTCGGCGCTCGCGACGTTGCGAGCGTCCACCGCGAACGAAACGCGCGTCGCCGAGCCCACCTTCGTCGACGTCGACGTCGACGTCGAAGCATCCCCATGAGTGCTCTCGCGCGCGCGCCGAACCCGTGCATCTTGTACTGCGTCGTACCTCCCGAAATCGTCCTGATCCTCCTCCCCGAGTTCGCCCGCGCTCGAGCTCGGAATTTCAACCGCCGCGCGCAACCGCGCTAGCGCCTTTTGATCCCTCCCGCTCTCCCGCACCACCGCCTCCATGTACTCCACCGCCCCGATCTCTCTCAACCACACTCTCGCCATGGGCTCCTTCGCGCACAACCACGATAGAAACGTCGCCGGCGACCACTCCGCGCAGCTCGTCGCCGCGCTCGCGTCCAGCGCCTCCGCGCGCGCCGCCGCCCCGCGTTCGTCGTACGCGTCATCGACGCGGTTGTACAGCTCCAGGACCGCTCTCAACACCTCTGGATCGCGCGCCGTCGCCGCGGGCGCGCACGCGCCGGCGACGTTGGCGAGAATGAGCGCTCGAAGCGCGCGTTTACGAACGTCACGAATGTTCGACGAGAGTTTGCGTCGCGCGTTGGCGAGCGCGCGCGCGGACGCGTCGCGCGGCGCATCGCGCGCGAGCATGGCTTCGCGCTCGTACGCTCGCGCGTCCACGCGCGGTGGGATGTGCGGTGAGGCGCGAATCGACGCGCGAGAGACGACACCTGTCGCGTGCGTTTTGAATTCTCTCGCGCGGGCGCGCGGCGGGCGCGCGGCGCGAAGGTGAATACGAATATCATTGCACGATAATAATGCTGAGAAATAACACGCGGACGCGCGGGCGTATCTTTCGACACGGGCGCATGTCTGTGGATAATCTTATTGGCGCCGAGACGCACTCAAATTTGAGTCGCGGCGGTGGGTCGCGTCTGTTATTCTTGACTTCGAACGCATTTGACGCGATCTTGAAAACAAGAGCCGATACTTAGAGATCCCTGTCAGAGCCCTTTACTTGGAGCCCGATCATATTTGGCTTCGCCGGCATGGTGAATGCGGTGTAACTCGTAATCGTGGGCACCACGATGGTCGTGTCGTACGTGATCGCACTGCACGCCGTCGGAGAGTCGGCTGTGAGCATTTCGACGCCATTTTCGAGTTTCAACACGAAACGGTTACCCGTCGATGGTTGCTCGAACGTGGTGCCATCAGGGATCAGGACGTCCGAGCGACGATGGAAGTCGTTGTTGTAGTCGCAGTACTCGTTGCCATACTCGTCGACGATGGGTTCCTGGCGCTGCCCAGTTATCCAGTTGAAGCAAATGAACGGCGTGTCGCTCACCCAACCACCTTCGTAGCGAATGTTGAGACTCACCCCTGCGTAGTTGACGCCGGACGGAGAATTTGGCAAAACTGCATTCGCAGGTATCTTGCCTTGAAGCGCAAGAGGCGCTTCCATGAACTTTTTGGCGGTAGAGTCTGAAGGATCTTCGAGCCACGACATGGATTCCCACTTGCCCGACCGCCACTCGTAGTAGACGTCCAATGCACTCGGTCGTTCGCAGGTCGCGCTGGTGGCGGTACAGCTCAAAGTGGCGAGATTTGCGGTTGTCGCTTCAAAGAGAGTCATGAAGACGCTGGAAGTGTCAAAAAACTGGTTGTTTTCGTCGTACACGACGTCGGCGCCGAGGGTGCCAGAAACGTCTTCCTTGAGCGAACCAGAATCCTTGTTGAAGAGAAACTTTTTGTAAGTGCTTCGGGCGTCGCTGTAACCATTCGGTGAGCTGTAGAACTGATTGCCGTACTGATTCAAGGTCGCGAGCGTCGAAGTATCGATGCAGTTTTCACCGCACGTGAGTTCGAGATTGTTGCTGAGCGACCCAGGCGTGACGGGTTCCGCCCCAGACACCTTGAAGTGCGTGAGATTGAGTAAACTGGCAGAGCCTTGGCCAAAGATGCTTCCCCAGCAGTAAACGACTTGATTACCGACGTCAGCCAACGTGAGCGCGCGCGGAGTCGCGATAGAGTTTGCACCAGATCCCGTTTTCTTCGACGTCAACATGAGTTGGCTCGTGGTCTCGTCGTACTTGAACTTGATCTCAACGGAGGCAGACGCCCCATTGTCCCAGTAACCACTCGTGAGCGTCGCCCCTTTGTAGTTGCTCGCGGGTTGCACCGTCGTCGTCATCTTGTACAAAACTCCCTTCTGGATTTTAAGCCTCTTGAGCACGTTCTGGGACGGATCGTTCCAATCGACGATTTCCGCAACTTGGTTGCCGTCACTGAACGCAGCGGCGGCGATAGCTTGTTGAGCGTTGTTGAGCGCATTTCCAAAGTCGTCGTGACTGTAGATGTAAAGATTGCCCGGATAGTTCATGCCAGCGCGGTAGGCGTTGCCGTCGGTGCCGTTAGCCTCGAGAGTCGCGTAGCTTTGAATTTTCACCTTCTTCCCAGTGCTGTCGTACGCGCCGTACATCTCACCGAAGAAGGATCTGTTTTGGAGCTTATCGCAGTAATTGTTTCCGTTCACAGTCATCTTGACGTGGGTGTCGGTGGTCACCAAATTACCGGGTTGGAGTGCTTGATTATTGTCTTGTGTCACGAACGACGCCTTCGCGGTGCCGTTTACGGTGCGCTGTCGAGCACCCATTTCCATCGATTGGCTGTTCATTGTCTGCTTTTCCCACCACGTCACCCCGGTCGCCGTGCAATCAGAGTCCGCGTCGGAGACTTCGCACTCTGTGCGGACTGCACCGATCATGGTCACCTGCGTGCCAGGTTGCGTTTGATACGTGAAGGTCATATTTTTTACCAACACTTTATCAGCTTTCACAACGACATCATCGCGCTTGACGACCAATTCCGTGTCGACGTGCGGCATCTGAGGATTGTCGTAAAGATGCACCCAGATGTTCACCTTGAAGTCACGCGTATCGGTCGGGTCCTTGAGGTCCGCTCCCGTGGCGTTGACGACCCAGCGGTACGTGCTCTGACCCTTGACGCCTTCGCCCATGCAATTGTAAGGATCCAGTTCGGCGATGTACGGCCCGGTGTTCAAGTTATCCGTCCAGTTCGTCGTCGCGCAGAAGCATAGGATCATGTTCGGCGTGCCGAAGATTTCCGTGCTCACGGAGTCGACGTACGTCGAAGCCGGCGGCGCCGTCTTGTAATCCGACGTCGCCGCGAACGCGCCCACGTCGATCTGCTGCACCTCGGCCAGCGCGCGACCGTCGACTCGAGACGCGCCGCCGGACGTCGACGTCGACGTCGACACGCCCTCGGTCGGGATCATGGTCACCTTTCTCGGCGTGAGCGCCGCCGCGACCGCGTTCGTCCTCGCCGCGCCCGAGAGCGCGGAGACGCTCGATCCCCCGCTCGCGCGCGCCGCGTCGTCCTTCAGTCCGACGCCGAGACCGACGCCGAGGGCGATCGCGATCATGGCGATCGTCGCGATCGCGATTCGGGACGCGCGCTTCATGGTCGTCGTTCGCGCGCGTCGCGGAGTCGCGGCGTCGCGCGGTCGCGCGCGCGTCTCTTCGCGGGCTTTTTTTTCTTTCGGATTTTTTTTGGATTCGACCGTTCGTGACTCGAGAGGACCCCCTCGTGATTCGGACACCCGATCGACGACCGCGGTGTCGAAGATTCTTCGAGACATTCGCGATTTGAGCGCTTCGCGGGCGCGGCGGCTCGGGACGGCGCGGCGGCTCGGGACGGGCGCGCGCGGAGGCGAGCGATTGCGTGGACATCACACGAAATACACGGGCGAAGAGGCGCGCGGGGA
>Ga0209666_1001933_pt1 | contig 15610 bp, 9 predicted proteins | sample SaaInlV_125m_DNA_FD_184679 | JGI IMG/M metagenome (GOLD analysis project Ga0209666, IMG submission 184679) | Marine microbial communities from expanding oxygen minimum zones in the Saanich Inlet - Saanich Inlet SI037_S3LV_10m_DNA (SPAdes)... | ecosystem: Environmental > Aquatic > Marine >...
GAAACTCGCGCCGGACGTAACGCTCACCGCGGACGTCGACTTTGTTCCCGAAAAAGCGCTTCGCGCGCGGTTCCCGAGGCTGGACCGAGGCACGAACGCGGTGGACATCGGGCGTCCGAGACGGGCTTCGAGTCGTATGGACGACGTGAGTTATTCCGAGAGGTATTACGCCGACTTGGACGCGGGCGTGTACGCGCCGCGGGACGGCGACGACCGCAGGGGCGTCCTCAGCGGTCAGAGAAACGCAGGGAAGTCCCTCGTAAACCTGGCGCGCGCGCCCGCTTCGGAGCGCGGCGCGTTCGAGAACGTCGCGCGGAACGACGGCGGCGACGCGCTGGTGCTGGACGCGGCGGCGGCGGCGGACGGAACGCGGCCGAGGCGCGACGTCGGCGCGGCTTCCTTCGCGCGCGCGCCGCGGCGTACCGGCGAGACGCGCGCTTCTCCCGGCGGCGACGCCTTGGTGTTGCACCCCGCGGCGGTTTCCGCGTTGGACGCGACGCGAGGATTCGATTTCGGGCGCGCCGCGGGGCGCGAGCGGTCCGCTTTTGAGCGCGCGCGCTGGGGCGAAGATGACGTCATCCACGCGTTGCGCGCCGAGCCGCCGACGATTTCGACGCTCGACCGCTCTTTAGCGAAAGTGCACGCCGCCGGCGTGGACGGGCGGACGCTCGCGGCGGCGCGGCGCATGGAGAGACGAGCGAGGCTCGAGGCGAAGATGCCCCGGCGCGGGCCGGGGTCGGAGGCGCCCAGCCGCGAGCGGACGGACGGGCCGGTGCGGTGAGAACGAACAGTACAGAATAGTCTATGATGGAGAGCGTTTCGAGGACTGTGTTGTATGTTCGCGTGTTTGCATTCTGATCTTTTTCGACGCGACTCGGACGGAGAGCTGGCGGACGTCGACGCGTCATCGTCTTCAACGTCTTCAACATCTTCGCTCGCCGGGCGGGCACTCCCCCATGCCCATCGCTTCCGGCGGCGGGGGCAGCATCTCGCGGCTGTCGATGACCTGCACCAGCGCCAGGTACCCGACCGCGAGCGCGACGCTCACGACGCCTGTCGAATTCGAAGGGAAGGCAAAAGAGACGGACGAGGACGGGTCAGGATGTCGCGATGGCTCCGACGGAGGGAGCGTTCGCGTGTGCGTCTCGACTTTTTGTCGCAGTCGCGCGCCACGTCGGCTCCTCTCGGGGGATAACGACCGGGAGGCGTCCGAGCTTTGGCGGTCCGTTCGCGTTCGGGACGCACCCGTGATGATGGCGGTGATTTGCGCGCCCTTCACCTCTTCGTCGTCGCTGAGCTCGGGGAAGGACAGCTCCTCGGGCGCGGGCGCGGGCGCGGGGGTCTCGTCGTCCTCCGCCGCGCGCAGCGCGGGCGAGCCCCGCAGATGCGTGGCGCGGAAAAACGAACCCGAGGGCGCGCGGGTCGCGGGCGCGCACGAAACGCGCGCCTTGGCGGAGGCGCGGGGGGGCGCGCGCGCGCCGGCGGCGACGACGGCGGTGCGGGAGACGGCGAAGGACATGCTGCGTGCTCGTGCGGGAGCCGCGCGCTTGGACAGTGATAGACGCGTGGCCTTTGGCGCACACGCATCGACGTCGGCACCTGTCATCGGCGTCTGGCCCAAATTCGCCACGTGTGCAGTCTGGCAGTGCAGCGGCGGTGTCGCGGTTTCCTGTGCTCGGGGAAGAAGGTTTCGGAACCCGCGTCGGGGTCGCACACCGTCCCGCGCGCTCACGCGGCACGCACTCGCGCGCGCGTCTCTTCTTCGCGCTCGGCGTCTCGAGCGAAGGCATCCGCCCCCCGCTCCCGTTCCCGCGTCCGGCCTCGCGCGGCGGACCCTCCCCGCCGCGGAAACGCACCGCCGACACGTCTCTTCGCCTTCTTCGCTCGGCGCGCGCGACGCGATGGCGGACGGGAACGACCGCAACTGGAACGCGCTGCTGAAGTGGTCGCTGGCGCAGACGGATGACGGCAACACCGCGAACGTGCGGGACGGCGACGGCGCGGCGGCGCCGAGGGTCATCTCCGAGGCGGACCGCGCGTGGTTCCTGCAGGCGATGCAGAACGGGATGGTGGATGAGATCAAGCGCATGAAGGCGATCGCGGCGGCTATCGGGCCGAACGCCGACAAAGTCCTCCCCTCCCAGGAGGACATCGACGCGCGGCTCGAGCTCATGCACGAGCTGAACGACCGCGTCTGCTCCGTGGACAACGGCGGGGACCTGCACACGATCGGGGGTTTGGTTCCCGTGGTGTCAAACCTGTCGTCTCCGCACGCGCCTCTGCGCGCCGCCGCCGCCGAGATCGTCGGCACCACGGTGCAGAACCATCAAAAGGCGCAACTCGCGGCGGTGGAGTGCGGCGCGGTCGCGCCGCTGCTAAGGCTGGTGGTTGGCGAAGGAGGCGACGCCGAGCCGTCAGCGGGTGACGCTCGTAACGGTCGTGACGGTTCAGAAACCGTCGGATTCGAGTCGGAGGACTCGGGCCTTAAAGCGAAACGTCTCGCGGAGTGTCGCGTGAAGGCTTTGCTTGGGCTCTCGAGTGTAACGCGCGGGTGCCCGAGGGCGGTGGCTGAGTTTTTCAAGCTCGGCGGCGCGAAGAGCGTCGCGCGGTGCGTCGAGGAGAAAACCTCGTCGTTGGACACCAAAGACGATGACGAAAGCGTGTTACGTCGTCTGACGTTGAAGGCGAAGACGAAAGCGTTGCACTTGGCGAGGCACTTGTGCGTGATGAGCGATAAGACGATGTCCATCATCATCGACGCCGACTTCGTTTCGAGCGCGGCGAGCGCGCTCGCTGAAGCGGTGCCTTCTTTCGGCGCGCTCGGCACGTCGTGGTCCGACGCGTTTCGGCGAACGGAGAAACAGACAATGTCCACGGACGCCATCTTGGGGAGTCAACTGAGGGAAGCGTCGTTGCGTCTGCTTCTGGATATCGCGCGGTGCGTCGACTTCGCGAAGGAACCGAAGGCGCTCGATCAGTTGCGCGGCGAGCGCGTCGTCAACGCCATCAACGTCGTCGGGCGGTGGTACGCCACGTTCGACGCCGACGAGAAGAGCACCTTCCAGGACGAGATGACCGTCTGCGCCGAGCTGGCGAAGATGTTCGGGTGATGACGCCGGGAGCGATCGAGGGAGAGGGAACGACGCGTGCCGCATCGCCGCGTCGGCGCGTGTAGGCCCGATAGACGCCGACGTAGCACGTAAAAGACGACAAATAAAACTCGATCGTCGAATCGAGTCACGACCTCTCACACCCACGCGCGCGGGAGGCCCTTCCGGCACCGCGCGAACCCGTCCGGTGGCATGTCTTCGCCCGCGGAGAGCGCCGAGGTCAAGACCGAGCAGCTCCTCGGGGAGGAGGACGAGGACGAGGACGAGGACGAGTCTGTCCAAGTGTCTCTCGGCTACAACGAGGATCCCGTTCTTCCGGATCCCGGGCTCAGTCCCGGGGTCCACCCCGGGGTGACCCTCGTGGGACGCAAGGTGCAGGAGTCGGACGTGCGCGAGACGAACGGCAAGCTCGAGGCTTTCAGCAGGGAAGGAACGGTCGTTGAAACGAGGTGGCACGAGCACTTGGGCAGGGTGTACGTCGTCTTGTATTCCGACGGGAAGACGCGCGAAGCCATCCTGGAGGAGCTTTTGCTCATCTTGTGGCGCGACGAGTCGTTGGTGTCGCCGGAGATCAAGGAAGCGCGCGAACGCGCGAAAAGACAGAAACACCCGGGTTTAAGTTTCGTCGGGACGAGCAAGGTCAAGAGGTCGATTCTGGGCAACGGCGTGCGGAAAGACGACGATCTCCGGAACAAGCGCACTTTGTATTACGCGTCGGCTTCGGTGACGCACGCGTCGACGCGGACGTTTGACATGCTTTTTAACAAACCAGAAGGCGCGGCGGCGGCGTTCGACTTACTCGTGCGGCGCCTGCACGCGGTCGCGACGCGGACGCGGAAAGCCAATAAAAATGACAGACGGTGCCTGGTGAAGTTCCACAGGAACCAGATCGGCCGCCTGAACTTCCCGAAGGCGACCGCGAGCGACCTGTGCGGGATCGTGCGCGCGTGCAAAGCGGGCGAGGCGGATTTCGCGTCGGCGGAAGAGCTGCGGGTCGAGGACGCGGCTCCCGGCCGCGGGGACCGGGACGAGACCGGCGCGCGTAAGAAGCAGAAACCGAACCCGCCTCAGCGCGGGGCGCACGATGCGGCGAAAGGGAACGGGAAAGGGAAAGGGGAAGGGAAAGGGAAGCCGAAAGGGAAGCCGAAAGGGAAGCCGAAACCGAAACCGAAAGGGGCGGATTCGGGAAGCGAGACGGCGACGGCGTCGGGCGGCGCGGCGGCGCGGCGACCGGACACGTCACGCATCGCGGACGATTTCGAGTTTCTGCGGAGCCAACTCGCGAGTGCGCGCGAGATGGTCAAGGCGGGGGACATCTCCGAGGCGGACTACGAGAGAATAAAGAGTCACCTCTTCGAGCAGCTGTACCCGCAAACCAAGGGATGAGAGATGACCGGCGCGCGTATAATACGCGTAGCAAAGACTTTTCATAAAGCCACGTCACCTGTGATGCGATCTGCACTGTTACGCGCGCGCTCCCTCCGCGCACTCGCGAAACGATCACGTCCGTTCTCGGGTGGACGTGGACGGCGGCGGCGACCGTGCGGCGTCTCGCTCGCGGCGCCGCCGGTCGCCTGGTCGCCCCGATGGCGCGCGTGCGCGTCGCGAAGCCGACCGCGTCGCGATCGATGTCGCGAAACGCCTCCTCGGATGCCGCGAGGGACGCGTCCCTCACGGCCGACGCGAGCCCCCTGCTGGACCTCGGCCCCCTGGAGGAGGGCGTGCTGGTGTGCCGCCCGAGCGTTCGGAACCGCTCGCCGTACGTCGGGGACGTCAGGCTCGTCTCCGGCCCCAACGCGGGCTCCACGTGCGTCACGCACCTCCCCAACCTGGACTCCGGCGGCAAGTGCCGCCCGGGCGTGCGCCTGCTGTGCCGGCGTCAGCCCGGCGTGGGCCCGGACACCGTGGGCAAGTTCGGGACGCCCAAGTGCGAGCTGATCTGCCAGCTGCTGCGGTGCGAGGAGCCCGAGAACGGAGCCGGGGTGTGGGTCTCGGCGCACCCGGCGATCGGGGAGAAGCTGACGCAGGCGTTGATGCGGCGGGGCGCGTTCGACGATCGGCTCTTCATGCGCGTCGGGAAGAGCCCTGCGAAGAAGAAGGACGACACTTCGACGAAGGGCAAAAAGAATCCGTCGGCGACAGAAAACGACGTAAACGACGACGAACAAGACGCTTTATCTTCCCCCGTGTCGTCGCAGGTGTCTCGCAAACGCGAGGCGAGTTTAAGCGCGAGCGGTTCGTTCCGCCCGGACTTTTCCGTCGAACACCCCGACGGCTCGGCGACCGTCGTCGAGTGCAAGCAGGTTGTGGACACGGATTACGACCCAGAAACCGCGCTCGTCGCGGCGGAGAAGCAGCCGGGACACCCCGTGTACGCGATAAGAAGCGCGCGCGACGCTCTTCCGGACAAAAGCAACACTAACACTAAGAAAACGCCGTACGTCCGCGCCGGCATCTTCCCGTGGGGCGCGCGCGGCCAAAAGGGCCCGGACGGCGAGCCGGTTGTGTCGCGCCGCGCCATCGACCACCTGCGCGAGCTCTCCGTCATCGCGAGAGGCGAAGTCACGCACGTCGAAGACACGACTAAAAACAGTAGTACAGGTACCAAAATACCCACCAACAAAACGCGCGCCGCCGTGGTGCTCATGGCGGGGAGGCACGATGTGTTTTCCATTCGCGCCAACGGCGCGGCGTGCCCCAGTTTCGCGAAGCACGTTTTGTCGGCGACGAGCAGCGGCGTTCTTTTCATGGGGCACAAAGTGCGGTGGGGCGAGGGTTTAGACTTGGGCAAGGCGTTCGACGCCGGTCCGGTGCCTATCGAGGCGCCCACGATCGAGGGAGACGAGGTTGTCGTGCCGCGACCCGCGAAAGAAAAGAAGAAGCGGAGTCCCGCGGAGTCGAAAGAGCCCGCGACGCGGAAGAACCCGAAGGCGAAGGCGACGGCGGCGAAAAAAAAAGGCGAAGGCGACGAGCGCGGCGCGGAGACGAGCGCGACGGCGAAGCGGCGACGACGCGGGAATACCTCATGAATAGCGCGCGCTGTTCGGTTTAGGTAGGATGTGTTATTTTTATGTCACGATGCGTGTTACGAAAGTATCACCGCGAAGGTATATTACCGTCATCGGCCAATAGCTAAAAGATCTTAGGACTAGAGCGGCAGGTACGACTTGGGCTTGATGATCCCGATCGCTCGGCCGCACGCGTACGCGACGGGCTTGGCGATGTGCACGCCCATGGTGAGCACAGTTTTGAGCCCCTGCGCGCCGTACGGGAAGTAGCTCACCTGGTAGTACACCAGCGCACACGCCTGCGCGACGGAAGCAAGGATGGTAAGCACGTAGCTGTGCATGATCAGCGATGAGTAGAGCGTGCCGAGCAACGCGCATATATACGCGAGGCTCAGCGTTACTCGCTCCGGCGCCATCATGTGCGCCACCTGCGCCTGCGCGCCCCTGAGCGCGCCCACGGCGCACACCGAGCACGCGCTCCCCACGGAGAAGCACACCGCGAACTTCGCGGGGAAGAGCACCAAGACGGGCACGTAGAAGAACGCGAGCGAGTACATCACGCTGGACGCTGCGCCGAGCGCGAAAAAAGTCGCGACGCGATCCGGGGAAAGGCTCTTCATGCTCTGGCCGATCTCTCTCGTGGCGGATGCCGCGTACGCGCCCGCCTGACCAGCACCCTGAGCGACGTAACTCGACGCCTCACCCGCGTCCCGCGAGAGCTCCTTCCCGAAGTTGATGAGCTCGTTGGACGTGCTGGACGCCATGGAGCTCAGGTTGGCCTGCATGCCCTGCACGTCGATGTCCTTGGTGGCCTGCTTGAAGGAATCGCTCAGGGACGTCCCCGCGGACTTCGCGAAGCTCGCCAGGCCGTCCATGTCGGGCAGGTCCTGCGTCGCCTTCTGCGAGAAGTTCTTCCAGTCTGGAAAGAGGGGAAAGAGCGACGGAACGACGGGTGGTCAGCCGGGGCGTTCGAGGTCTTCGCGGTTCTCGTGATGGGCCGCGGGACGTTCGGGTGCGATTCCGTCGAGGTTCGACCGGATCCCAACTCCGGACTCGAGCGAACGTCGCGCGCGCGCGCGCACGCGCACGTACCGGAAAGAAAGTTTGAGCCCCCCGAACCGGGCGCGCTCATCCCCGGCGCGACCCACCCGCCTGCGCTGACGTCGGCGGGCTCGGGCTCGAGTGAGGCGCGCAAGTGGGGACGGGAACAAGGCGAGGATAGAGGTCTCCCCGTCTTTCAACGCATCGGTTGTCGTTTTGGAACGTGATGAGTGCTCAAAGTTGCATGCTCACGACTTTTTCACTCTCTGTTTCGCCGCCATCCACTCCTCGTGCGCCGCCGTCGCCTGCACCTCCGCGGCGTTTTCTTTCCTCGTGCAGAAGAACACCACGCTGAACCGCTCGCCGCTCCAACCGTCGACCCAGTGCACGTGACGACCGTCGATCCTCGCGACTCGGTTTTTCACGTTCACGCGAAGGACCCGGCCGGTGGGGACGAAACGTCTCGGAGGAGCTCTTCTCTCTCCGTCGCGCGTTTGCGTTTTTTTTCCCCGCGCGGCGCCGTAAAAGACAGGATCCCCGTCCTTCGCATCCCCGGTGTCGCGCGCGTCCCCGGGGTCCCCGGGACGGGGATTCTTTTCTTCCGCGACTTCCTCGACACACAACGCGCCCCCGTCTGAAAAGTCCCCTAAAGCCAACACGTACTGATGCGACGTGTCCCTGGCGTCTACGTGCGGTGAGCCGCGGAACGCGCGCGTGACGGCGACGGCGTCGAAAGGAACTCCATGTTCGTCTCCTTCGTTTGTCTTCACGCCACACGCCACGTTCAGGGTCGCCTGAGCCAGTCTAAACAACTCCACGACTTTGTTTCCAACCGACGTGCCGGCGGTCGTCTCCGTGTGCGCAGAGGGACGCGCGATTATTTTGTCGACGTCCTTTCGCTTGATGACGGCGTACGCCGCGGAGCCGACGCCTTTGCGTTTTTTCGAGTCTTCGGGCCAACCGTCGAAGGCGCGAAGTAACTCGAGTAACTTCCCGGCGTACGTCTCGCCTTTTTCGTCCAACCGCACGCCGTCGATATTTCGCGTCGGTCGTTCGAATCGCATCGACGAAGCGAGGTCGCGACAGAGCCGCAGGTGGCGCGTGATTTTGCATCGATCCGAGGCTTTTTCGTTCCCGGAGTCGCCGCGAGTCTTTGCGCGTTTCGCGTCTCGCGCATCCTCCTCCTCCGAGGTATCGCGTCTCTCCGCCGCGGCGAGTCTCCGCTCGAGCTCGGGCGTGGGTAACGGCGCGAGCTGCATTTCCAGAGAAGGGCTCAACGTGTGGAGGGGAAGTCTTTCGGCGTCCGGGACGTGAACCACAGGCGTCACCCGGCGGTGTCTGTACGCGTGCGTGCAAGGAACCTCCAGCCCGTCGTGCGCCAAAGCGTTTAGGAAGTCATGGATGGAAGCGCACTCCACCGCGGCCGATGTTGATTCCTTCAGTTTCCAGACGCGCGCGTGGCCGGCCGGCGGCGGCGGGACGTCGGGGACGGACCCCGCGTCCACGACGTCCTTCTCGTCAGCCGCATCGTCGAAAAGGTCGAGCCCGAGCAAAAGCGCGATCAGCGTCCGCGACCAGCTCGGCTCGAGGTCGCGCGCCTCGAGAAGGAACCTCCGTCGGCGCTGGGGAGGTGTCACCGACGAGGGCACCTCCCCGGACGTCCCCATCGCGAGCGCGACGCGCGCGGACGCGAGTGACGGTCTCGAGGCGAGCGATGAAAGTTAACAACATCTCTCTAAGGCCTATCCCTTCACCTGCTGACTTGACTGACCGGCAAAAAGCACGAGACGACGATCCGCCCGCTGACAACGAAAAACGGAGTGCGTTAAAAATTTTTCGCAAAGAAGAAAACCAAAACTACCCCCCTCCCCTGCTCTGCTTCGCGTCCAGGATCCTCGCGACGATGGCTGGGTCCAGCGGCGCGGGGTCCAGACACCGCGCGGCGGCGGCGGCGACGCACTGCTTGAGTAAATCGTCGACACATTCGGCGTCTTTTCCGGAAACCGAGCCGCCGAACGCGACGAGCTTTGGCGTCAGAAACGCGACGTCGAGCTCGACTTGTCGAAACCCGCCGCGCGAAAATCGACGCGTCGCGCAGAGCGTCTCGGCGAACGCCCGCAAAGAGAACCGAACCACCGACGCGGTCACTTCTGACCGCGTCGCGTGAGAAGGCACGTAATGACGACGACCGCGAGAAACCGTCGTGTCTTCGAAAGAAACGGTTTCTTTTTCTTTTCCTTCAGACTGAACGGCTGTGGACAAAAACGCCGCCGCCTCGGCGTCCACCTTTTGAATTTCCTGAAGCGTCGCGTCCGCGATTTCGCGCACGTCGCGCGGCTCTTTCATACCGGACCAGTCTGTGCTGTTCGTGGTTCTTCGGAGCATCGCGGCGATCGAGTCGCTCTTGGCGCGCGCGTACGAAGAAACCAAAAAAAGACAAGCCTCTTGTGCGCGTCGTTTGAAAGCAGACAAAGACGAAGACGCGAGATTCTCCTCCGAGATTCCGAGATTTTCGCTTTTGGAGCCTTGCCGCGGCGGGAAGCACCGGTCGAGCTGCGCGGCGATGAGGGCGACGCCCTCGTCCCGCACGAACGCCGCGAAAGAAGCGCACGTCAGCGCGAACAGGGGATCGAAGATGCGCTCTTCTTCGTCGCGCTTTTTTCTTTGTGTTGAGGCGGCGAGCGGCGACGCGTCGTCGCGCTCGGCGCGGAGCGCCTTCGGCGGCGGCGCGCCGCCGGGGCCTTTCGCGGCGGCGGCGGCGAGCCTCGCGAGCGTCGCTTGGAGGAAGGTCTGCGACTTGGCGCGCACGAGTCCCTCGAACTCGGCGCGCCAGCCCATGACCATCACCGGGCGCTCCTCCAGCAAAGCGCGCGCGTCGTCCAGCGCCTCGGCGACGGCGCCGGCGAAGACGGCGGCGACGCGCGACGTCGCCGTCAAAAGCGGTTGATGCGCTTTCGCGTCCCGAGACGACGACCCCTTCTCGTACGACTCTCCTCCGACAAACGTCTCACGCGACGCTCGCGCGGCTTCGCGTTCCAACTCTTCCAGCGCTCGATTTAGTTTGGTCTCGAGCTCGAAAAACGCCGCGCCGACCCGACCGCGCACGGCTCTTTCCACCACCTCCGCCGCGCGGTCGCCCAGACCCAAGCGGGGCACCAGACGGTGCGCCGACGACAGATCCGCCGCCATCGTCGCGAGCGCCGCCATAAGGCCCTTCGCGGGGACGAGCGGCGCGGGCGCGTGAAAGTCGTCGTTTTCGTCAACCTCGGTTTCGTGTTCGTCCCCAGGAACACCGACCACTTCCGAGGACGACGCGTCCAGCGCTAACTTCAACGCGTCGAAGTACCGGACGAACAGCGGACGCGCGGCGTCGACGAGCGCGAAACGGTCCGTCCCGCGATCTGAGGGATCGTTTGTTTTTTTATCGTCTCCTGAAGAATCCTCCCCGAAAACCTCCAGGTACTCGCCGGCGAACCGGTGGAACGCCTCCAGGAAGTCCCCGTCCAGGCGCGCCACGAACGCGCGCGGGTCCGCGTTAACTTGCGCTCTCCCGCCCGGACGCGTTAGTAACGACTCGCTGTGAGAAAGCGCGCGCTCCATGGGCGACGCGTGCGCTTTTACAAACGCCTCTTTTGCGTCGCGGCGCGGCGCGCCGAGCTTCTCGAGCAGACGCACGCACTCGGAGGCGCTCAGGTTCAAACGCTTACTTACCGGAGTTTTGGAAAGGGTTTCTTCTTCTTCTTCTTCTTCTTGACCGCCGATGCGAACGACGCTCGTCGGAGCGCTCTCCTTTGCCGTCGCGGTAAAAGTCTTTTCTTTGTCGTCCGAGGGGTCCTCCTTCGGCCTCTTTCCGAGTCCCGAGTTCGGATCCGCGTCTTTCCGCGCGCGCGCCGCCTCCGCGGCGCGCGTCGCCGCACAGGACATCGCCTCGAAAAGCACATCTCTCGCGCGTTTCGCCTCGAGCTCGGCGTGTTTCTTGACCGCGACGAACGCGCCTCGGTCGCCGTGTTTGGTGAGTAACGGACTTATAGCGGCGTAGTAGTTGGCGGCAACGCCGGGCGCGTCGCGATTTATCGCGGCGCGCATCTTTTCGGGGACGTCGAACGCGTTTTGGAGCTTGGCGATGAGATTGCGCACGCCGGAGAGCGCCAGGACCTGGTCGCGTCGCAGCGACAGGTTTTTGTCAACCTGTTTTGCTTTTTCCACGGTCGCGGTAATCAAATTCTTCGCCTCTTTCATAGTCTCCTCCATCGCGCGCGCGTTCACGCGCACGTCCCTCACCGTGTCCGTCGCGGCGATGAACTTGCTGTAGTTCTCGTACACGAGCGTCTGCGCATCCCCGTCCAGGCGCCGCGCCTCCTCGCGCATGCTCGCGCACTTCTCCCGAAGCGCGTCCAGCGGCGTGCGCTCCAGCGTCTCGCGCACGTAGCGCTCCGCGTCGAAGTCGGGTGCGTCGATGGGCTCCGCGGGAACGGCTCTCGCGCCGGGCGCGAACGGGGCGTCGCCGCTCGATCCGTAATACGAAGAGAGCAGACTCCGCACGCGCCGCGCCTTTTCCTCCGCCTCGGACGCCATCGCGCGCGTCGAAGGCGGAAGTCCGCCCCGTGACCTCCTTTCCCGAGACGGACCCGAGTCCCCGGAACCGAGCCGCGCGCGCGACTCTGGGACGCGCCCGAACCGCGCGTCGAAGGAATTGCTTCTCAACATCATCAGATTTGCCTCGCGCGCCTCGTCGCTCCGGACGATGGACTCGCGCTGCGATATAGTCCACCATCGACGGTCTGTGACTCGAGATTTGAGCAACTTCTGCTCAGGGCCACCCATCGACCCATTCGCCCTTTCGCGCGTTCGAAGGTTTTCTTTCTTCACGTGTTTGTCCGCGGCCTCCTCGCGCGCCGGCGCACTTCGCCCCGCGCGGCGTTCGGCGGCACGCGCCGACTCTCGCCCGGCTCAGGGTCCCTCCTCCCGCGTTCGCGATGGGATACGCCGGCTACGCTCCCGGCCACAAGGTGGTGGAGCTCACGGTCCTGCAGCAGCTCCTGAAGCTCATCAAGAGCGACAAGTCGCTCGAGACGCTGGAGAAGCTCACGCGCAACACCGCGCAGGCGCCCGCGGAGGAGAAGTTCCGCAAGGTACGCCGCGGTCCCGCGACAGCCTCGACAGCCTCGACGCGCGCGCCCTCGGATTCCCGCGAACCGCCCGCCCGCGACCCCAGAGCACGCCCCAGATCCGCGCGAGCGAGATCTCGCCGGAAAGAAACGGAACGGTCGCGACGCGACCGCGAGTTTCTGAAGGGCGCTCGAGACTCAACTGACTCGAGACGGGGCTACGACGTCAACGCGGGCACATCTTTTCTTTGCGAACAATTTTTCGCCACTGACCTCGCCTCCGCCTCCTGCGCGCTTCGCGTCGTGACAACAGGTTCGTTTGACGAACGAGAAGATCGCCGCGGTGATCACGGACGTCCCCGGCGCGAAGGAAGCCATGGTGGAGATGGGCTGGGTGGAAGAGGGCGAGTTTCTCGTTTTGCCTCCCGGGCGATCGGTCACCATGCGCGAGGTTCGCGACATCGACGACGCGCGCGCGGCGCTGAAAAAACTGGAGGATGAGGCGTTCAAGCGACGCATCGCCGCGCGCAACGCCCAAAAGAACCCGGACAAGGCGCGACTGCTCGCGGAGATGGCCGCGGACCGAGCCGAGCGCGCGGCGCGCGATCCCGTGACGCGCGGATCGGTGGCCGTGCCCAGAGGCGTCGGGACCATGCAGACCGCGTCGGGCGCGGGATGCTCCGGCACGAGCGGAGGCTGAGCCTAAGCGAGACCGACGTTAAATTTTTTTTTCGTCGGTCTCGCGCCATCCACCGAGGACGACGAAGCGCTCCCGATCGATCCGCCGACGCCGGCGACGCGCCGCGTCGTTTCTTCGTCGACTATGCCGTCATAGTCACGAAGAAACGCGCGGCGCGCGCCGCCGTCGGCGACGAGATGACGCGACGGCGGGGAAACCCGCGCCCCGCGGGCCCGCCGTCGCCGAGACACGCCATCGAGCCGATTCGATTCCGACGCGCGCGCGTCCTCCTTTTCATTCTTTCCGTATCGTCGCCGTCACCGCATAGTCAGCGGCGACGCCGTCGTTCGAACGACGACGCCTTCGCTAACGAAGGCGTCCTTCGGGTTGTATCATACGTCACATAGACATTGCTTTCGTAGACAACTAACTAAAGTACGTAGTCTATATTTATAAAACGCTCGCGTTTCACGCATCCTCCTCCTCTTCCATCTCCTCGTACGCCTGCAGCTTGGACGCGGCTTCCTTGTCCAGGAACCAGATCTGCGAGAAGGCGTCGCAAAGCGCGCCGGGAAGGCGGCACTCTTCGTCCTCGAGCGCGAGGCGAACCGTCTCCGCCTTTCCCGTTCCGCTCGCCGCCACCACCACGCGGTCCGCGGTGTTGATCAGCGCCATGGACATGGTGATGGACCTCTTTTCAGGCATCTCCACGCCGAGCACCGCGGCGCCGGACTCGTCGTCCAGGGTCTCGGAGTCGGGGTAGATGGAGCCCACGTGGCCGTCAGCGCCCATGCCGAGCAAGATCAAGTCAAACACCGGTAACCCGTTCGCCTCATCCACCGGGAGCTGGTTTCTGTCCAGGTCGCGCATCTGCTCTTCGTACAAAGACGCGGCGGTCTTCGGGTCGTCGCCTAAAACGGCGTGCACGTTTTCATTCGGGATGCCGCACGCGTTTGCCCACGTGTCCATGGCGAGGTCCAGGCACTTGGAGCCGGGAACTCTTTCGTTGACGAAAAAGACGTGCACCTTGGTCCAGTCCACGTCTTTCATGTCGGCGAGCCCTTTCAGGGATTTCGCGACGGAGCCCCCGGGGACGGCGAACGTGAACGCGCCGCGCTCCTCGATGCACGCCTTGGCGTTCTCCTGGACCTCCAGGCACAGAGCCGTGGCCAGCGCGGCGGCGTCGTCGAAGGCCTCCACCACGAACTCGCCGCCCACGAACTCCAGGTCGATGTCCTCGTCCGTCAGGTCGAAATCGTCGGCGGACCCCGCGGCGGCGGAAACCGCGCGCCGGGGGGCGGGGGAGGAGGGCGCGGCGGCTCGCCTGGGGAGGGCGACGGACGCGCGAGGTCGGACGGCGCGAGCTGAAACGCGGCCGGTCGCCGGAGGCGCGCGGAGCGCGGAGGGGGCGACGCAAGCCATGGCGAGGCAACAAAGCGCGTGCGATTGTGTCGCGAATCGTCACGACGCGTTTCGTGTTTCGGTCGACGGATTGCGTGAAAAGCAAATCTGACGTCGTTGTCGATCAGTCGCGCGTGCTCCGAGGTCCCGGTGATGTCCTCGACGCGCGCCTCCGCGGGTGTTCTCCGCGTGCTTCGCGCGCGCCTCGGCGGCGCCGCGTCGCCTTGCGCGGTCCCCGAGCCGCGCTCGGGCCGTGACCTAGCGAGGGCGCGCTTCTCGCGCTTTGCCTCCACCTCCGGGGCCGAGTTCGATGCCGCTTCGCGAGCCACCGGCTCGGGTGACGGCTCCGAGACGAACGCCTCGGAGACGGACGCGGCGACCGCGCCTCTGTACCCCGGACACGTGCGTTTGACGCTCGCGCAGAAAGCGCTGCTGGCGGTCACCTCCGGCGTGGGCGCGAGTCTCTTCCCCGAGCGCGCGGATCTCGTCGGCGCCGCGAACGAGACGACGGCTTTCTTTGCGCTTCGCGCCGCGCGCGACCGCATGCGTTTGGACGAGGCCGGGCGGAGGATTCTAAACGACCGCCCGAGGATCACGGACTTGACGCTCGAGCAGGCGCACGCCTGCGCTCCAGGCACGCTCGGTAAGACGTGGGCGACGTTCATGAACAAACGAAGGTTCGACCCGAACGATCGACCGCCGGTGAAGTTCGTGGATGACGAAGAGTTAGCGTACGTCGCCACGCGGTGGAGAGAAGTGCACGACATGTGGCACGTTCTGTTCGAGTGCCCCACCACCGTGCAAGGCGAACTCGCGCTCAAGGCGCTGGAGTTTGCGCAAACAAGCGCGCCGGCGCCGGCGCTCGCCGCGCTCGTCGCCTCGGCCAGACTCAACAACGAAGACCGAAGATTCCTCTTCGACAGACTCGTGCCCTGGGCGCGGCGCGCGGGCGCGCGCGCCGCTGACCTGGTGTGCCTGGAGTACGAAAAGGAGCTCGACGCCGATCTAATCGAGCTGCGCATGCGCTGGAGGATAGACGTCGCGCCGAAGCAGGAGTAATATCTGTCGCTCCGGCGTATACGAGGTGTGAGGTGGCGCGTAAAACGTAGTCAAACACGACGTAGACAAAAGGCTAGACTAGATAGTCTAGCTACTAGTCTAGCTAGTGATCCGACTCGGACTCGTCGTCGCGTCAGAGGGACTCGGCGAACACCGCGGCGAGCGCTTCGTCGACGTCGTCTTTCTTCGTTTCTTCGTTTTTTT
>Ga0209666_1001934_pt1 | contig 15604 bp, 8 predicted proteins | sample SaaInlV_125m_DNA_FD_184679 | JGI IMG/M metagenome (GOLD analysis project Ga0209666, IMG submission 184679) | Marine microbial communities from expanding oxygen minimum zones in the Saanich Inlet - Saanich Inlet SI037_S3LV_10m_DNA (SPAdes)... | ecosystem: Environmental > Aquatic > Marine >...
CAACAGCAAAGGAAAAGGAGTGGAAGATTGAGCTCTCCGACGGTCGCGTCGTTCGCGCGGAGCACCTCGTGGTGGCCACCGGCGCGCTGGGTAAACCGAAAATCGCCCCCGACGCGAACTCGATGTTCGACGATTCGTTCGTCGGCGAGACGCTGCACTCTTCGGAGTACTACGACGCCGAGCGCTTCCACGGCAAGGACGTGCTGGTGGTGGGCGGCGGGTCGTCCGCGGTGGAGATCGCGGTGGACCTGGCGCGCGCCGCGGACAGCACCACGATGTCCATCCGCGGCGACGTGGACTGGGTCTTCCCCAGGCACGGCGCGTTCGGCGAGTCGCTGCGCCTCTGCGGCGGCGGCGACGACGCACCGCTGTGGGTGCGAAACCTCCGTGCGCGCGCGACGTTCCGTTTGAAGCACGGCAAGCTCGCGCGGTACGGCATGCAGCCCAAGGGCGCGCCCCTGAACCGACGCATCGTCGTGTCGGATGAGTTTTACCCGCTCATCGCGCACGGCGCCATTCACGTCAACCGCGGCGGCGTCAAGAGCGTCGCGGGTGACGTCGTGACGTTCCAGGACGGCTCCAAGCGCCGCTTCGACGCCGTCGTGCTCTGTACCGGGTACGACGTCGCCACAAGCGCCAGCGCGCATCCGTACCTCAAGGAGCACCTCGCGAGCGTCGCGCGGAACGCGTCCGAAGTCGACGCGAACCTGCAGTTTTACCTCGGGTGCTTCCTGCCCGACGTCGAGCGCTGCTCGTTCGTCGGCGGGTGCTTCGGGTTCGCCGCCGTGCCGCGCATCGCCGAGCTCCAGGCGAAGGCGGCCGTGAACGTCATCACGGGCGTGCGTCCTCTGCCGGACGCGGAGACGCAGCGGCGGCACATCCGCAAAGCGCTGGCCTTCCACGTGCAGAGGGGGAACACCAACGTGTACACGGCCAACGCCTACTACCGCGAGTTGCTCGAAGCCGCCGGCGAGATGCGCAGCGCGGGCGCCGTGCATCTCGGCGTCAAGGCCAAGGGCCTGGGCGCGGTCGCGGGTGTGCTCGGTCTCTGCGCCAAGGCAGTGCACGCGGCGTGCCACCGGTCGAGAAAGATTAAAAACCGCCTGGAGCGCCAGAACGTGCACGTCGACCTCGGCCCGGCGGCTCAGGCGCTGGGCGCGAGCGCCGCCGCGCTCTTCGCGGCGGGGTCGGTTTTGTCTCGCTTCGGGCGCGCGAAGGGCGCGACGCCGGAGGTTGTGTCGCAGATGCCTCCCGAGACGGGCGAGAAGGCCGTGGCGGCCATCGCGAAGCACAACGCGACACACCACATCCACACCTCGGACTCGGTGCTGTCCATGGGAAGCATCGGCGCCGAGTCGAGCGCGTCGTCGCGCGCGTCGTCGGAGGGGTCGTCGCGCGCGTCGCCGGGCTCGCCCGCGATCAAGATGGCGGAGGACACCACGTCCGAGGGCCAGAAGATCGCCGCGTCGCGGTTCAAGACCCCCAAGGAGGAGGTCAAGGACGCGTACGAGAAGTGGGCGGACGCGTACGAGCACGATTCCCTGGAGAAACTCGGGTTCGCGTCCCCCAAGGTGTGCGTGGACACGTTCCTGAAGTTTTGCCCCCCCCAGGGGAAGGACGTGCTGGACATCGGCGCCGGCACGGGTGTGTTGGCGAACATGATCTGCCAGCGCGGCATCAAGGCGCGGCGCTTCGACGCCATGGACCTGAGCCCGGGCATGCTGAAGCACCTGGTGAAGAAGGGCATCTACGACAAGGTGGAGGCGCACGACATGAGTAAGTACCCGTGGCCTTTCCCGTCCAACAAATACGACGGCTCGATGTGCAACGGCGTGCTCATCTACGTGGACGACCCGCGTTGCCTGGACGAGTTTGTGCGCGTGATGAAGCCCGGCGGGATCTGCGTGATCATGTTCCGCCACGACGGGTACCCCGACTACGAGGCGAAGGACCTTTCGCTGCGCCGTCTTGGCAAGTGGGAGCTCGTGCACAAGACGCCCGACCAAAGGAACTTCAACAACATGGAGTTTGGCGAGAACAACGAGGAGGACGTCATCTTCAACCAGTGGGTGTTCCGCGTGTTAGAAAACAGCGCGGACGTCGAGCTGTGATTATGAGAATTAGGCGGAGAAAGACTCTGTTTTCGTCGCGCGACGACGAATATTATAAGGTTTCGCGCGACGACACGTTCAGTCGCACACGATGGCGCGCATCAGACACCCTACGCTGGGCCTTTTAGCCCTAACCTGGGGGGAGCGGAGCGCGCCATGCACGCGAGGACGAGAGAGCGAAGACGACTCGAAAACGAAATAAAAAACGCATCGTCTCTCGAAGAAACGCGCTTTTGTCGTCGCGCTCGCTTCATATGTCGTTTTCTAGAAGGCCTATTTAGCTATAGGGCGCCACATCCGTCGCCCTTCGAATCTATGATGCGCCGTCGGCATCGCGTCGTACGACTCTGACGCGGTCCGGGTATACGTCTCCAGCGGGTCCCGGGTCCCGAGACGCTACGCCCGCCCGGTTCGGTTCGAGAGCTTGGACATGGTCGGCCGCTGCGGCGTGCGGAGCAGCGGCGCGTCATCTTCGCTCTCGTCTTCGCTCTCGTCCACGAACCCTCCCAGCGGGGCCATCGACGGCGTCGCTGCGACCGCACGCACGCTCGCCGGCAGTATGCACGGCGCGCACTGGTTCGCCATCACAGCGATCCGCGCCAGTCTGTTGACCCACGGCGGCGGCGCCTTGCCCGTGAGCTCCGCGCACATCGCCTCCACGAAGACGTTACAGTTCCGCTCCAGCAGGTGGTACGTGTTCCCGTGGAACTTGTGGTCCAGCTCCGCCACGACGTCCGCCACCTCCGCGGGGGTCATGTCCGTGTACCCCACGATCTCCGTGCTGCGGAAGCGCGCGGGGGGGGGCGCCTCCCGCGGCGCGGTCTCGAAGATCCCCGAGGAGGCGTGATCGTGCCCTCCGAACGCGTACTCCCGGCCGTGCACTTCCAGCCCGGAGTGGAAGATACCAACGCCGAGGAAGTACGCGTAGTCGTTGTACTCGTGCAGGTCGTACACGTTCACGGCCACCGGCGTGGGCATCGCGCGCCTCCCGCCTCCTAGGGCGCGCCTTGGCCTATGGAGAGATGCTCGGGCCGCGGGGAATATTTTTTTCCGAGCTCGTCTGGAACGAGGTGACGTCAAATTTGCCATTCCGCGCGGCACGTGGGTCCCGCCGCAGGGGTTTTAGGCGCCCATCGCAGCGCGCGTTCGCGTGTTCGGGAGACACGCGAGCTTACACGGGGGTTCTGGCGCTCCGAACCACCTCGCGAAGTCCCGACCCGACTTCGAAGACAGGTTCGTCTCTGAGATTCGAAGAGAAGGGCCTTTTGCGTTTCGCGAGCACGACCGGCGTGCCGCGCGTCGGACTCTCGGGCGCACCGCGACTGCCGCCGTCTCGCGCCGTGTCAGACGACGATGACCATCCGGTTCATCTTGCTGGTGAACAAGCAGGGCCAGACCCGTTTAGCGTCGTACAACGAGATCGTCCCCCTGGAGGAGCGGCGTCAGATCGAGGGCGAGATCGTGCGCAAGTGCTTGACTCGGTCGGACAAGCAGTGCTCGTTCGTCGAGCACCGCGGGGCGAAGGTGATCTACCGTCGGTACGCGTCGCTTTATTTCCTGGTGGGCGTGGACGAACACGAGAACGAGCTCGCGATTTACGAGTTCATACACTGCGCGGTGGAGACCCTGGACCGGCACTTCGGCAACGTGTGCGAGCTGGACATCATGTTCCACCTAGAGAAGGCGCACTACGTGCTGGACGAGATGGTCGCAAACGGCGCGGTGCTCGAGACAAACAAAGCCATCGTGCTGGACGCCGCCACGCGGTACGCCGCCGATAACGAACGCGAGAGGTGAGACATAAGATAAGAACGTTTTCATGCGTTTTGACGCCAAGGCGCGCGTGTCGTTATCGACATACGTGTTTTAAACACGGCTTAATAGATAGTATGTAGTGTACATATGATAAACCTTCGTTGTAAAAGGCGGACGCGCAAGGTAAAAACTCGTCTCGAAGAGTCTCAAAATTCACAAGACTTTGTCGAGGCGGTCCACCGCGGCGTCGGACGATGTCGACCCGTCGGCCGCGAAAAGTACGCGGCCGGCGGGCCCGCGCCGTCATTTCCCGCCAACACCGCTCTTCCCGCCTCGGATAAGCAGAAGCACGCGGCGCGCGTTCCCGGAGCTGAAAAAAAGTCGGTTCGTCTTCACGCCGTACGCCGCGAGCGCAAAAAACGCCAGGAAAAAAAAAGCCTTCGCGGGGCGACTGCTTCCGGTTTTTCCCGACTCTTTTTTGGCGCGCAAAACGCCGTCCTTGTCCTTCGGCGCGCCCAGCGCGGACTTCCCGTCCCCCAGCTCCAGCCTCGGCGCGCCCACCCCGTGGAAGTACACGGTCAGGAACGCCGCGACAGCCTCTTCGTCCCACCGCACGATTTTTTTCTCGCCGCGCGCGCCGGCGCCGGTGATGGGCGCGCGGCACGCCTCGCACGCCGACGCGTCGGGCCACTGCGTTTTGGGAAACGCCGGGTCGCCCGATCCGGCGCCCAACCCGTTTGCCTCGCGCTCCGCCAGCCGCGCGTTTACTTTGTTGTGCGCCTTCCACGCCCAGAGCTGCGCGTCGCGCGCGGTGACCACGTCGCCGCTCTCGACCTCACCGGCCATCGCCAGGAAGTGCGAGCGGCAGTCGTCGCAAGGGAAGAAGTGCTCGATCCAACCGACGATCGCGTCGAACCAAACCGCGCCGCCGTCCTCCCCCGGCGCGCGCGCCGCCAAAGCGTGGAACAAAGTCCAGAGCCCGCACGTGTACCCGCGCGTGCCCTCGACCGTTCCCAAACACGAGCGCCACGGCGTGTCGCGCACAGCCGCGTCGGGGTCCGGAGAGAGGCCGCTGCCGTTTTGCTTGTCTGTGCGTGTCTGTGCGTCTGGGGATATACCCAAAAGGAGCCTCTCGAGGCCGTCGCCGCACACGCGCGCCGAAGACAGCCTCGCGCGGACGCCGGCGATGTCGCCCTCCTCGGCGGGCCACAAGTCGTCGAAGGCGTCGACGATGGCGCGCGCGCCGTCCGCGCAGACGCGCAGGGGGTGCGCGGCTTTAAGCAGATTCAAGAAACCGAGAAACGCATGGCGAGTCTCCGGCCGCAGCAGAGCCGGAGAGGTCATCTCGTGGTACGCGCGCGACGTCGCGACGGCGACGTCGAGCAAGTCGGCGTGCGGAGCGGAGCTATTGTCTTCTTCGGTTCCGTCAAAGGCTTGATTTGTTTTCTTCAAAGCCGCCGCCGCCACCTCGGCTCTCGCCCGCGTCGCGCGAGCCTCCGCGGTGTCCTCCAAGCTCTCCTCGCGCAAAGAGTACGACCCGCCCGTTTCCGTACCGATTAAGGCCAGCATGTCCTTCGCGGAGCGCGCGGAGAGCTTAGCGAGCGCGCCGGCGTTCTCCTTCTCCTTCTCCGCCTTGAACTGTTTCAGCGTCCCGAAGAACACCGTGGGGTAGCCTGTTATGTGGAACTCGTGGCACATGTCCCGCTCCGCGACGCAGTCGACGGAGAACACGGTGACGCGCGGGGTTGGGCGCACGCCTGCGTTACCCTCGCCCTTGTTGAAGTACGCCGCGACCGTCTCCCACGTCGGGCCGAAGTTCTGGCAGTGCGGACACCAAGGCGCGAAGAACTCGATCGCCGCGAACTCGGCGTCGTCCGTCATCTTGCCAATCTCGGCATCGGCGCCGTCGGACGTCAGGTGCACCGCGGAGGGCGCCGTCGCGGACTTAGCGGACGCGCACGAGGAAGATACCGCGAGGAACACCAGCGCCAGCGCCAGCGCGCGCGTGCCGCGCGTCCCACCCATCGTCGCACGGCGCGGCCGGGCCGCGCTCCTCTCAATGACGCGATCGAGGCCGCGTGCCGAGTCCTTCGGACGTCCGCATTTCGAGTCAGGACGTGCGCGACGATGAAAACACCGACGTGCTTTTGCGCGCTACGTAGTTTACGTACCAAAGCTAGCTAGACTGGTCTACTTTCGCGCTCGGTCTACGCGTCGCTACGCCTGCTCACCCCTCCTCCTCCGCCCTGGGCGCGTCCAGCGAGCGCGGCATCTTCGCCGCCATCCGCGACAGCAGGAAGAAACACGTGCTCAGCAGCGCGAACGGCCACCACGTCGGCGGCACCGCCTCCGCGACGTCGTACTCGAATCCGTTTTTCCGGCGGTTGCCGTCGCCGGCGCCGTCGCCCGTGAGCGTCCTCGCGGCGTGCACCATCCCGGCGGTGAGCGCGCCCGCGAACACGGGCGCGGCGGCCCTCGCGACGTTGGTGAACGCCCCCGCGAACCCGTTGACCGCGCCGAGGTGTTTCCGGGGCGCGGAGTTGTTCAGAATCAAACTCACGCCGCCCATCACGATGGGGCCCATGCACCCGCGTCCGAGCGCAAACGCCACCACCAGCGTCCACGTCAACGCGACGTTGCCCGCTCGCTCGGCGTACCACGCCAAGGGATGCGACAGGTAGATGATCCCGTTCGCCGTGAGCGCCCACCGCACAGCGGTCGTCACACCGAACGCGTTGGCTAAGTTTGAAAAAAGCGTCGCCGCGAACACCAGGATGATGATTCCCATCACGCCGCCGAAAGCGCCGATGTCGACGGCGCTAAACCCGAGCCCGCCGTTCACAACGCTGGTGGCCATCCAGATGGGCGTGAGCTCCGCGCCGGTGATCACGATGAACGCGCACCACACCTGCGCGTGCGTCGCGAGACGCACGGCGTGGTCCGTGTGCCACGCATCCTTCTTGTTCGTCTCGCTCGTGGCGTTAACCTCACGCGCGTCGGATGCGACCGACGCGGGTGAGTCGCGCGACCGCGGCGTTCCCTCGTCGCGCGAAGGGCGTCTCAGCAGCGCCGCGTCCTCGCCCTCGCCGTCGCTGTCGTCGCTCTCGGCGACGGTCACCGCCACTGTTTGCAAACAGTCGCCGCGTTCGGCATCCTCCGCGAGGACGCCTCTCCCTGAGATCCGCACCTTCGCGGGAGACTCTTCCGTCTCGAAGCCGCGGATCTCAGCCACGGAGGCCATCTCGACCTCGCGGTCCCCAATCGGCGCGCGCGAAAAAAAAGGCGTCCTCGCGTCGCCGTTTTCCGGGCGACGCGCGTTTGGCGCGGCGCCCGGAATGTTTCCGTCCCCCGGGATCTTCATTTTTAGGAACGCGAACGTCCAGAGCGCGAGCCCGAGCGCGCCCACCCACGCGGTCGACAGCAGGAACGGATATTTGCGGAGCACGTGCGCGGGGCATCCCGACGAGAACAGAGGCGACCCTTCTTTATCGGCGTTTGGGTCGCCGCCGCAAGGGTACGCGAGGAGCGCCGCAATCGTCGGCCCGACGCTGGACCCGAGGCCGTACGTCACGCCGAACGTCGAGAACGCCTTGGCGCTGTTGGTCCTGTCCGAGATCTTCGCCATGGCGCTCTTGGTTAAAGTCATGACCCCGTCGCAGAAGCCCGTGAGCGCGCGGAGCGCGAGCGCCCAGTGGAAGGAAGACACCGCGCCCAGCGCGGCGGTGAGCACGGCGGTGACCAACGCCGAGAAGAGCATGGTTGTACGAAATCCAAGCGTGTCCCCTCGCCGTCCCCAGGCGTAGGAGCTCAACGCGCTGAAACCGGGCTTCGCCGCGATCATCAAGCCCGCGTGCGCGGCGGCTTTGGCCTCGTCCACCGCGCCCCACTCGCGGACCATGAACACCGCGGTGCTGAACACCATCGTGGAGGACAGGATGGAGATCATGCTCAGCGACTGGATGCCCAGAACCGCCCACCAGTCCAGCGGCGTGACCTCACCGGTCGACTCGCGACCGGCTTTAGACAGGCTGGACAGGCTGACGAACGACGCGGAGTGGCGCAGCCGGCGCCACCCCCCGCGGATGGGAACCAGCGCGGATTCCATGCCCGCCTCCCCTCGCGCCCGCGCCTATGAGGGAGACGTGGCGACGGCCTGGACGAGATGTCATCAGTCGAGCTTCCGGTGTCGTCGGCATATCCCGACAATGAAAAACGTTTTCGGCAGAAAACGAATCCGACACGAACGGGCGAAAGCCGGCGTTACACCGCGACGTTCGCGCGTCTACCTCGCGGCGCGCGTCCCACTCCCGTCCAAAAGGTCAGCCTCTTCCTTCCCCTCCTGCTGTTCTCGTAGCCGCCGCAGCAAATTCGCAAAGCGCGCTCGTCTCCCGTCCGCTTCTTCCGCCACCGGCGGAAGCGCGTTTAGGCGCCCCACGAGCCACTCGGCGCCGTGTCCGTTCTCCTCCGCGGAAACGCCCGCGTCCAAGCCTCCGTCCCCTTCCCTCGAGGACTCCTCGAGCTCTTCCTCCCCCACGAGCGCGTAGGCGTCGTACCTGCCCAGCCTCTGCCGGCACAGCGGGCACTCCCTGGACCTGGAGACGGCGAGCCACCGCAGGTAACACTCCTCGCAGTACGCGTGTCCGCACCGCGTCACAACCTCCAAAGTACCGTCCATGCATATCGCGCACACGGAGTCGTCTCCTTCGTCATCCGCGGATGACGCGTCCGTTCGAGTATCCGCGTCGGATGCGATGGAAGGCAGTCGTGGGGCTCGCGCGGAAAGCCGTGCCTCTCGCGCCTCTCGCGCCGCGGCCGGAGTCGCGTCCACGCCTATGCGATGCAAGGCTGGCCGAATCAGGGTGTAGAACTCCGCGAGCGTGGCGCGGCGGCACGGCCCGCCGACGAAATCGTACCCGTCCGCGTCGAGGCCATCCGCCTCCCTCTCGGGCTCCGGTTCTCCGTCTCCGGTTATTGCGTTCGTCACGGCTCGCGTTGAAGAGCCTTCGACGGCGTCCCCCACGCCGAACGAAGCCGCGTGGGGAGCGTCTTCGACGATCGTCGCCGCGCGACTCGCGAAACGCACCTCCTCGATGTCCACGCAGACGGTGCCCATCATCGCGGCGAGTCTCGGCCCGAGCCGGAGGGCGCGGAAGAACGCCTCCTGGCCGAGGCCGGGTTTGTACACCAGGGTGGCGCGGTACCTCCACCCCGGGCGTGGGGTCACGCCCAGCGCAGGGTTGGCGAACGCGCGGTTCACGTCCGCGACGTCCCGTAACGCGGTGGCGAGGTCGAGCTGAGGACCCTGCGGCCCGGCGGTCAGTCGAGAAACACACCGCGCGATGGTCTCGCGTTCCCGGAGTATCAGTTCCTCGACGTTGTCGATGATGATGCGGCCGACGACGAACGCGGCGAACACGGCGACCGCCGACATGTCGGACCTCGGTCGACCGGCGCGCGCGGGGCGCGGCGTGCGCGCGTCGGTGTGAGCGGTGAGCACGTGCGTTTAACAACGAAGAACACACGTGTCACGTTTCGCGCCGGTAACACGTGCGTTGTCATTCTGCCGCGCGCCGCGCTGGACGTCGGGCCCCGCCGCGATGTCGACGACGCGCGCGTGCGCGGCGAGCAGAGGCTCGTCCGCCCTCGCGAGCGTCGCGTCTCGTCTCGCGCCGCGTCGTCCCCGGGCGACGCCTCCGCCTCGCGCGTCGTCGTCGGACGACGCCTCCATCTCCCCGTGGTGGGCCTCGCTCCCCGCCGTGCACGTGCTGGTGTTCAACCCCGAGACGGACGAGGAGGCTCTGTACACCACCTCCCGCCGCGACGGCGACTTCGCGGCGAACGACTTCGTGGCGTTCGAGAGCCTGCAGGACGCGACGCGCGCGTCCGTCCGGGTCAGCGACCAGCTGGGTGAGATGCCCATCGTGGACACCGTCGATCCGCGCGTGGTGGCGTTCCTGGCGGAACGCTGCGGCTACGGCGTCGACGTCGTGCCCGCCGGCACTTCGTTCGAGCCCCCCGCGGTCGTGATCGACGAGTCCGGCGTCGGTAAGGACCTCGAAACGCGCGACGCGGAAACGCGCGGCACGGAAGAGCTCGCCATCTCCACGGTGGACCTGCAGAAGTACCTCGCCATCGGGGGCGACTTGGCGCCGATGGCGTCGTTCGACGAGGGCGAGACGGCGAAAACGGAAGACGCGAGGAGACGCGCGGCGTCGGCGATGCGCGCGGCGCTCACCTCGCCCGCGCGCAGGGTCCGCGGCGCAGTGCTGGACGTCGCGCGCGCGCCCGCGCGGTCGATGATGACGCCCATGCGCGCCATACAGAGGAGCGTGCGCCGCGCGGCGGGAGCGCCGGAGGGCCGCGAGCGACTCGACCCGCTCTGGGACGAGCGGGTGCCGATGCCGAGCGCGGCGCAAGCCGTGTACCGCGCGCTCATAGTCCTCGCGGAGAAGCGCCTGAACGAGATGGACGAGGAGAAGAAGGCGTAACCGGAAAACGAGCTCTAGCTAGTAGGATGTAGGCCTATACAGCTATGTGGCGATGAAAAATGTCCGTCCCCGCACGCGCGAGAGGTGCTCTTCACTTTGGCGTCGCGGGCGTCTCCTCAACCTCGTACGCCGCCTCGTCATCTGAGCTCTCCTGAAACTCGTCGTCCGCCTTCTTCTTGCCCCCGAAACACCCGCCGAAACATCCCCTGCGAGGTTCCTTGTACACGGACATATGTTTGCCCGACGGCGCGCGCAACAGCATCTCCGTCGTGCGCAAAATCTTGAGCTTCTTCTTCTCCGCGCCGCCGCCGCCGCCGCGCGCCTCCCGGACCTCCACGACGCGCGCGCTTCTCCGTCCTCCGTCGGCGCCTCTCGCCTCGTTTTCCTCGTTTTCCTCGTTTTCCTCGTCGCCCTGTCCCGCCTCCTCTTCCTCCGCCTCGCGGAACGCGTCGACGTCCACCGGCTGGAACCTGAACTTGAAGTGCGCGGCGCCGGACTCGACGCCCCGGAGCTCGACGCGCTCGAACACCTCGTCGCCGAGCGCCGAGAGCGCCCTGGCGACGATTTTCCGCAGGGGCACCTCCGCCTCGCCCATGAAGTCCTTGCCGACGATGTCCTCGTCCCAGCACTCGAGCTTGAGCACGACGCCGGGCACGAGCAGGTCCTCGGGCGCGACGAAAAACTCCAGCGCGGCGTCGTAGGTCGGGTTGAGCGTCTGGCGCGCCACGGGCGACTTCCACTTCTGCGTCTTGAGCTTGAGCTTGAAGTACGGATCCGAGCTCCCGGTTGCGTCCTTCGCCACGAGCGACTCGCCGCGCACGAGCGTGATGTGCAGCAGACCGTTCAAGTGCGGTCTCAGGCGTTTCATGTCCGCCGCGGCGAGCGAGTCCGAACGCGCCAACTTTCGTCCCTTCTTGTCATTTTTAGTAGTGACGCCGTCCAGCTCGCCGCCGAGCACGGAGCGGACGAGGCGGTCGACGTCCTCGGCGACGCGCTTCGCCTCCTCCTTTGCGGCGCGCGCCGCGCGAGCTTCGGACGACTCGTTGGGATCCAGCTTCTCGAGGCACTTCTTGATGAAGTGTTTTTTATCGACGACGCCCTTCTCCGCGCGTCGCACGTTGAGGTCCAAACGTGCGGCCGCGCCGGAGCGCTTCAGCGCGTCGTGCGTGCGCTTGACATCCGCCGAGAGCGGCACGAGGCGCACGCGCAGGTCCAGCGTACCGGCGTTGAGGTTTTTCCGGCGTCGCCGCGGGTCGTTCCGCGACTTAAACGACGAGTCGCTCAGGATGGAAGACGCGCTCTTGGTGAGCACGACTCGTCGCGCGACGGTGACGAACGGCTTGAGAGACGCGAGGTTGATCCGCCCCGTGCCCATAGTGGTCTGGAACAGAGACCCGGCGGCGTCTTCCGTATCCGTCATCGCGCGCTCAACCTTAGCGCCCTTCGCGTAGCTCTTGCGCACGCCACCGATGTTGTACACGCGCTTACGCACCCTGCGCGTCCAGCCGAAGCACGCGCCGTTGAGCTTGGACATGAACTTACCGAATTTCTTCACGCCGGCGTCCTCGGCGAAGGGCGAGTAGTCGCACACCGCGAGCGACACGCTCTGCGTGCTCGGGTCGTCCACGATGAGCCGGAAGGTTTCGTTCCAGTGCGGGTTCAGCGACCCGACCACCACGCTGGACTTCGCGGAGGGTCTCTGCGAGCCGGTGACGCGCGTCGTGACGAACGGGTCTGACTTGCCGAACGTGCGCACGTTCTTCAGACCGTGCCCCCGCACGAGGGTCACCTCCAGCACCGCGCCGGCGTCGCTACGCGAGACGCCCGGCTTTTCGTTTTTGTTCCTGATGGGCACCTTGACGAATTTGGGCCAGACAATCGCCTTGGACAGGCCCTTGCCTATGACCTCCGTGACCGCCTCCTTGACGCCGGGGATCATCTCGATGTCCCCTCCCACCAGAGACAGCGCGAAGTCCACGCGGGGCTGGTCCACGAACGCGAACTTCATCAGGTGGAAGCACGGCAGCTTATCATCGAACGACGACAACACCACGCGCAGCGGGCCCTGCAGCTGCAGCTCTTGCAGCTTGACTTGCAACGTGAGGCCCATGACGACGACGTCCAGCACGACGGTCGGGTCACCGCACCAACGCACGTCGAAGTCCAGGATCACCTCGTCCACCCCCGCGCCTCGCACGCCTCCCCCGGTCCCGAAAGTGCTCGCCTGCGCCTTACGCACGGAAAGCAGGTTGAGGGACTCGTTCCCGAGGTTGAACTCGCGAAACGACATCGAGATGCCCATCGGCGTGATCTTGGCGAGGATCTTCCCGATCGCGCCGCCTATTTTCTCCGACAGCGCGGTGGACAAGTGCGGCCACAGCTGCGCCAGCGCCGCGTTCAGCCAGACGTTCGTCTCGTGGCCGGGGCGTTTGCACCATTCCGGTAAATCGGCGACGACGCCGCGCAAGCCCCCAACTGAGACGATGGCGTCGACGTCCGTGTGGTTGAGCAGGTACGGCGTCAAAAGACGCCGGTCCTTCAACTGCCTCCGCTTCAAACGACCGCGCTCGGTACCGCGACCCTGCGGTTTTAGAGTGTGTACGGGTGGAGAGTCAGTTTCGGAAACGCGGTTCGGGAGCGCGGCGCGGTTCGATCGGACACGCCGGCGCGGTTCGATCGTGTGCATCGGAAAATGGCCGATTTGGGCACCGGACGCGCCGCCCGCCGCGGGGCGAGGCGTGGCCGGGGCGTTTTGGAAGTGCCGGGGGGTGCGCACCAGCTTGTATCCGACTCCGAACAGGGTCAATCGACGCAGCCAATCGAGCACATCCTGCGATTCGCGACCAGAGGGGGGGGTTGACGGGTGAGGACTCGGCCGCGCGCGCGACGCTCCGACGTGTTGATCGCATTCCGCGGTCCGTCGCGCGTGGACAGGCTCGGTCGGGGACGGGACGCACCGGAGGCAGGTTCGAGGTCGCGCTCGCCACGCTCAGCGCCGACAGCGGCTTGAGGAGCGCGCCCACCATGAGCCTCCCGCCGAGAAAACGCCTGGTGCCGCGGCGGGTCTGGCGTCTCTGCGTCGGAAACAACGATACATGTAATGTAATGCCGAACCACTGCGCGCGAACGCCATGACTCGCGAGTCTGCGCGAATCTGCTCGAGTTCGAGTACGATCGAAAGGGTGTCGTATCGATAAATCCGTCTCTACCGGCTAGTAGACCAATCACCTCCGGTGGGTATCCCCGACGGACGCGAGTTTCCCGTGGCCTCCACGGAGAGCTAGGAAGCCCCCATCGCTCCCTCCGAAGACGCGTCAGACACGTCAGACGCGTCAGACGCGTCAGACGCGGACTCGTCGCTCGCTCCGCCGGAATCGCCGCCGTCGGCGACCACCTCCGGCGCGACTCGCTCGAGGTCCACCAGGTACACGATGGCGTCTCCAGCGTCTCCCGTCGCGCGCCGCCACGTCTCGATGCGCCGCGCCAGCGTCGCGCCCGCGGGCCCACCGAGAGGCCCCTGCCGCGCCAGCGAGAAAGGAGCCACCTGCAGGATCTGCCCGCCCGCGGCCATGCCCACTAAAACGTCCCGCGCGACGGAAACGACATCCTCCTCGCGTTTGGCGTTTAATGCATCCTCCCCGAGCCTTGACGTCTTTTCGGCGTCTTTTTTTTTTGGTTCGGCTCGATCGTCGTCTCCCGCCGCCTCCGGCGCGCGGAGCGGCGCGAACGAGCCGCCTTCCAGCCTGCGCACAACGTCCGGGTCATCCAGAGTAGTCCACTTGCCCGTGACCGCGCACTTCAGCTCGCTGGGCCGGTACTCAGCCTTGTACCGCATCTTGGGGCACTCGTGTATGTAGTACCCCAGGTAGTAATAACGCAGCGACGCGCACGTCTTGGACGCGTTTTTGACCCACTCGATCTCGCGGAGCGCGCCGAGCTTGCCCAGCGACGCCCAAGCCAAGGAAGGCTCCCAGAAGAAGTATTTGCTGCTCAGGCACTTGGGGAGCACGTCCACCACGCCCACGGCGACGAGGCGCCCGTCCACCCGGTACTGGTGGTGAAACGACCCGAAACCGTTTGACGGAGCGCGGACCGTTCGCGTCTCCGCGTCGGTCTCGCCGGCGTCATTCTCTTTATGTTTTTGTTTCGCCGCGTACCCCGGCCACTCGACCCAGCCGCCTTGCTCTTCGTCATTACCCGGCTCGCGCACGGGCGCCTGGCGCAGCCGCAGCGGCGTGTCCACAAGGAATCGCCGGTAGGAGCTTTTGCCCAGAGAGCCCTCGTCGTCGCCGTGCACGGAGGCTTGGTACCGGCGCCACAGCCGGTACTCCTCCTCGTCAAACGCCGAAGGCGCCTCGCGAATCTCGAAAACGCGCTTCGTAAGTCTCTTCGTCTTCGGTGTCGCGTCGGCTGAACGCGTCTTTTCTAAATGCGTCGGTTCTCGCGTCGGTTCTCGGTCTCCAGACGGATTCGCGGTGGATTCGAATGACGCGGAGGACGCGGAGGGCTCGTCGGCGCGTTTGGAATCGTCTTCGTCTCGGTCGTCGACGGCGACGCGCTTCCCGTCGTCGTCCAGCTTGCCGTCGAGGTACTGGCGCCATCGCTTCTCCACCTTCCTCTGCGACTTGGTGGGCGCGAACGCGCACGCGTCGAGCCGAATGGTGTACGGTGGACAGCACGTGTCGTTGAGGTGCGGGCGGTACATCCAGCGGCCGCTCCGGCGCCACCCTCGATCGAGCAGGGACTGGTAATCTTCCACAGAACACACGTGCGCGTGCATGCCGTGCGACTTGGAAGTGGGGCCCTTGCGGTCGCAGTACCCGCACGAGCTGGCGTACGAGCCGTGGTCCTCCACGATGCTCGTCGTGGTCGGAATCGCCTGCGAACGGCGCGCGCCGGGGGCGGCGGTGGCCATGGCGCGGGCTGTAGGTTTCGCTCGAACGGGGCAAACTCAGATCGCAGATGTCGTCGTCGAAATTCGGCACCCTAGAAGCCGGGCGTCCCTCACGACCCCACCCGGCACTGGCGGACTCCTGCCACTCTCCCGACGACGTCCCCGGCTCTAGGCGACCGTCCTCGCGAGGAGACACCGCGCGCACGATCGCGCGCGCGACTGTGCCGAAGGCGCGGCGCGGTGCGAAGGGAATAACGTTATTTCGGATTTCGGGGCGGTCGCACCTTGGCGAGAGCGCGAGACGAGTCGACGATTCCTGCCGACGGGGCACTCGCTGAATTTTTTTTTTTTTTTTT
>Ga0209666_1001938_pt1 | contig 15595 bp, 8 predicted proteins | sample SaaInlV_125m_DNA_FD_184679 | JGI IMG/M metagenome (GOLD analysis project Ga0209666, IMG submission 184679) | Marine microbial communities from expanding oxygen minimum zones in the Saanich Inlet - Saanich Inlet SI037_S3LV_10m_DNA (SPAdes)... | ecosystem: Environmental > Aquatic > Marine >...
CGCGGAGCGCGTCGCGCGCGACGATCACGCGCGTCGGCTCGCGGACGACCTCGAGGCGCTTCGCGGTTTCGTCGCGCGCGCGCACGGCGTGTGCCACGGCTCTGTGGACGACGGCGGCGACGCGTACGAGGGGTTCCTGCGCTCGGCGCGGCCGGAGGTGTTCGGGCGGTGCGCGTACAAATGCGGCGACGTGTACGTGGGCGAGTGGCGCGACGGCAAGCCGCACGGCGTCGGCGAGTGCCGCTTTTTCGAGACTGGGTGCGTGTACGCCGGGGGCTGGCGCGACGGCGGGTACCACGGCCCCGGGACGTACACGTACAGGACGGGCGAGACGTTCGAGGGCGTGTGGGAGAACGACCAAAGGCACGGTCCTGGCGTGTTCCGAGACGCCGCGGGGACGAAGTCGCGCGAGGAGACGTACGTCCGCGGGAAGCCGAAAAAAAGCCGTACGTCTCGCGACGACGCCGCGTGCTCCGCGGACGGGAACGCGGTCGGTGAGGCGGAGATGCGCGCGATGCGCGCGTCTCTTCGCGACCGGTACGACGCGCGGTGGAGGTCGTTCGAAAACACGTTCCTGCGCAAAGACGTCTCGAAGACGATCGACTGGCACGACGTGCCTTGGCCTCCCGCGGGCGTGCCGCTCGTGCCGGTGGACGCGTCGTCGGACGAAAAAGCGGAGGAGCGGAAACGGCGGTGCGTGGAGGAGACCAAGCGGTGGCACCCGGACAAGTGGGTGGGGAAGTCCCTCGCGCCGCACGCGCGCGAGGAGATCATGGCCGAGGTGACGAACGTGTTCCGAAGGGTGGACGCCGAGAAGCAAAAGGCGGGACTGTAGCGGAAGCGGGAGCGGAGTGTCTTTCTTGCGAGTCCGTGATAAAGTCAAGCCTTTTTTGAACACTTCCGGAAACGGAACTCTTCCGGAAAAACCCGAACGGCGATTTCTCAGCGCTCAGAAGGTGTGACGCGACGACGCCTCCCGCGCGACTCCCGGCGCCATGACTCCCTGGCCGGAGACGGAAGTGGTGGTCACGGGGCTCAAGGGTGGCGTGGGCGCGTTACTCGCGAGAGACGCGCTGCTTCGCGGCGCGAAGAAGGTGTGGCTGCACCACCCCTCGAGCGAAAAAACCGAGATCGACGCCGACGACGTCGAGGTGAGCTGCGGCATCTTGCGCGATACTGACGTGGGCGAGGGCGACGTTGCGTCCGCTTTCGCGCGTCGTCTGCGCGCGTACGGAATCGTCGAAGCTCTAGGTCACGGGGCTCTTGACGTGGACGCGATACCCCCGCGAGCCGTGGTGTTCGCGTGCGACGCCGGCGACGGCCATCTGCTGTCCACCGTCGCGGGGTTGGGCGAAGAGGCGAGGAAAAGCGGCAAGCGCTTCGTTTTCGCGCGCGCGCGAGGCTTGGTCGGCACCGTGTTCGTCGATTCCGGAACGACGGGCTCCGAGACGCTGTATCGGGCGTTGCGTCCAAAATCGGGCGGCGGAAGCGAAAAAGAAAAAGCGGGCGGTACAACGTCCGAAACGTCCGAAACCACAAGGCGCGCCGAGACGCTTCACGCCGCGTTCTTGTCGTCCAATCCCGAAACGAAATGGTTGCTGGAAAAAAAGCCGCGGCGCGGAGACGCCGCGCCGCTCGCGGGACGCCTTCGCGGCGCGGAGGCGACGGGTTTGTCTCCCGGCGCGTTCGCGTCTCGCGTCGCCGAGCTCGCGATCGAGGCGGTCGAGGCGAGCGGAACGCGCGTGAACGAAACGCAGTGGACGCACCGCGACGCGCTGGACCTCCTGGATCCGAGCGTCGCCGACTGGTCCGACGACAAAAGCTGCGTTTTTCAAACGCGCGGCGCGGGCGGCTACGAGCCCATCCCGGACGGGTCGGCGGAGTCGACCGAAAAACCGTCGGCGCGGACCTCGATCGAGGACGCCGAGAGTGAGACCGCGACCGTGACCGACATCGAGCGATTCCGCGTTTCGGCCGCGTTGATAGGCGAGGCGTGCCAACGCCGGCTCGGACGCGCGCGCGTGCTTCTGCTCGGCGCGGCCACGCCGGGAGGCGGAGCCGCGCTCGTCTCTCTTCTCGCCGCGGGCGTCGGTCGCGTCGATATCTTCGACGACCCGGCCGCCGTCGTCGAAGATATCGACGCGCACCCGATTCTGCGCGTCGCCGATCCGGGGGACCTGGCGTGCGCGTCCGCCGCGGCGACGTGCGCGCGCGTCGCGGCGGCGGCGTTCCCGGGCGCGCGCGCGGCGTGTCTGACCTCGGAGCCGGAGGCGCGAATCGACGGCGAGGCGTTTTCGTTTTCGTGCGTGGTTGACTCGCGAGGGCGCCGGGACGAAACGGATGGCTTCGCTTCACCCTCCGCGATCGTGGCGACGGGCGCGGCGGCGGCGCTCGAGGTGATACGACGCGCGGCGTCTATCGGGGTCGGTGAGTGATGGATGTGACTAGATATGATATGCCGTATTACTTATCTATGTCCTCCGCCCGCGCTCGCGGCGGGTCTCACATGAGGAGAACGTTTTTGCCCGTCTTTTTATACTTCTGCACCTCCGCGTTGGCCCCGGAGGTCCCGCCAATCTCCATCGACTTGGTCCTGTCGTCCATCTCGTGCAGTTTGTTGGAGAGCATCTTGAGAGTCTCGATCATCGCTCGCTGGTTGGCGTCGATGTAGTCCAGACGCTGATCCGTGGTTTCCGACTTTGTCAACAGCGCGACGTCGCCGAAATCCAAAAACTTCAAAACCTTCTTGCCGCCGTCCGCGCCAACAACCGGGGTGATCCCCGCGCGCTCGGCGCGAGTGCGCAGTTTCTCCGCGTGTCTTTTTCTGCGCGCCATCTTGCGGCGCCACGCGCGCTGCATGCGCACCACCAGCTTTTCCATCTCCATGAACTCCAGCATGGTCTTCGAGCGCGTCAGCAACATGCGCGCTAACATCGACTGCGAAAACCCCATGTTGAAGATGTTTTTCCGAAACTGCTCGCCCCGGCCGGCGTCGACGGCGCGCATGTACCGCGCGTACGTCAAAAGCGCTTCTCTCGCCATGCGCTGCGCCAGCACCTTCCGCACCACCGCCGCGGTCTCCGGGAACCTCTTGAACATCACGCTGAACGAGTGCTGGGAGAGATGCACCACCGTCGCGTTGGTCAGCGTGAACGCGCTGCCCGTGTACACGGTACCCCCCAGGGTGGCTTCCCGGCCGAAGGTTTCTCCCCGGCGACACAGCCGGCCCTTTGCCATCACCAGGCCCTTGGACATGACGTTCATGCTGTCCGCGGCGTCGCCCACGCGGAAGACATACTCGTGGCCGGCGTACACTTGCACGTGCGCGTGCACGGAGAGGCTCAGGATCGCCTCGGCGGGAATGTCGCACTGCTTGAACAGCGGGACGGAAGCGACGCCGGCTTTATTCATCGCCAGCGCGGCTTCCGTGCGCAGCTGCGGCGAGAGGACGCTTAAAACCTGGTTGTCCCCTTGCGCGTTGACCAGACCGCCGGCGTTGCCCCGGGTCTGCACGTGCCTGAACCGCAAGTACGCGCGCATGCGCTGCCGCAGATCGCTCGGGAACCCGTGGTCGCGCATCATGGAGTTCATGTCTCGCAGCAGCGAGCGGTACCGCCCCGACCTCGACGTGATCTCGCCCAAAAGCACCATCACCTCCGTCAGGATGAAGATGAGCAAGGCGTAGAACGTCGCCATGGAAATCACCAGCATGATCCGCTCCGCGAGCGTCGTGCACGTCATCTCGCCCTGAAACAGAAGCTGGAGCGCCGCGACGTAGTACTCGAACGGCCCGCCGCGCACGCCGTTCGCCGCCACCCAGTTGGTGGGTTCGCCCGCCTCGTCGAACCCCGTCTCGTACGCGTCGCTCACGTCCCGCTCATAAAAGGAGCCCGTGACGGACTGGTACAGCAGGACCACGGACCAGGCGCAGCACACCACGTGCACGATCGCCAGCGCCGCGTACACGTGCTCCACCACCTCGACCACCTGCGTGTCCACGCGTAGGAGCAATTTCCCGACCACGCGCGTCACGCGCACGTGCCCGACGAGGTAATTGAGCTTTGCGAGTTTCACCAGCCGCAGCGCCCGGCCGTGTCTTAGGAAAAGCTCGTACGGCACCAGCGCGGCGACGTCCACCAAGAACCAGCTCCCCAGGTATTTGGGAATGACATCCGAGAAGGACGTGATGTACGCCTGCGTCTTCTCGTGGTAGAACCCGGTGAGGAAGTTGATGACGATGTCCAGAAAGAAAATCGCGTCGAAGATTCGGGCGACGACGAAGAGCGCGCGCGCGTTTTCCGAAGTCGCGCGCCACGCGTCCTTCGGGGCGTAGTTCACGTACGCCAGCTCGATGGGCACGGACATGAGCAACATGGACAGCGCGAGCAACAGGACGATCTCCCACGCCACGATGAACGTCGAGCGCGGGTCCATCGCCTTGACGCCGTTTGGAAACCACATCGTCTCTTTTCTCTTCGCCGCGGCAACCGCGACCGCGTCGTTGCGCCGACTGAAGCTGTCCTGTTTCATTTTCGGCGAGTCGAGGCCCCGGTACGGGAAGTCCCGCTCCAGCTTCTCCGCCAGTACAGCGTGCCGCCTCAGGTTGGGCGCCTGCGTGGAAGACACCGCGTTCGCGATGTTCACCGGGTTCACCAGGCTCAGCGCCTTGAGAGACACCTCGCTCCCCAGCCGCACGAGTTTCCCCGAGCTCAGACGTCGCACGCGATGTCGCCTTCGCTTGGACTGCCCGGTGGGGATCAGCGTCCCGTCGGAGCCCGAGATTTGGGCTTCCGACGGCGTCCCAGAGGGCTGGACGCTGACCAGCGTCCCCCCCGGCGTGAACTGGTTCGCGCCGTGCACGGAGTGGAACAGACGCCGCGCCGGCGCTCCCGAGTCCGGCTCGGAGTAATACAGACCGTCCGAGTCCCCGTCCGAGTCCCCGCCCGAGCTGTGAAAGGGGGTGGTGTCCGCGTCATTGCCGCTGGTGCTCGCGTCCGTGCTCGCGTTCGCGCGCGCGCCGGTCCCCCGGCTCGAGCCGCCCCTCCCGAACTTCTTCTCCCACTGGTCCGCCGCGCGGATCTCCGCCAGGCGGGGAAACTGCGCGAACGCCACGGGAGGCTTGGTGGCCGACGCCGAGCCTCCCGAGCCCGAGGGTCCCGCCGCATCGACGTCCGGGAACGCGTTCGAGACGCCCCTCACGCTGTCCTCGTCGTCGGCGCTGATGTCCACGCTGCCCGGCAGGCTCTGGATGCTGTCCGCATCGCTGCGAGGAGAGAAAGGTCGATCGGTCAGGTAACAACGATGCGGATACCGATGTCCGACTGCGCGTCGCAAATTGTGAAACTAGAGCCGCTCCCTGACGTCGCGGACGCGGGAACGGAGACGCACCTCATGGTGAACCGCTCACCCTCCCGATGCCGATCGGGTGGCACGGGCTCGAGGCGCGTTCGCGCGCGCCTCCCGAGCCCGATCCAGGCGTCCGCCGCCTCCAGCGCTCGTAGGTGTGCCCAGGGTGCCGCACCGCGCTGCAGTCCACATGGGCAAAAAAGAAAGCATTTGTTGGCTTTTCCGACCTCGGAATCGGCGATTTGTGGTTCGTCGGACGCGAAAGGTCGGCACGAAAGGGCGGAAATTCGGCTGCGAAAAAAAAAAAGCAGATTTTTTTCACCAAAAGTCGTGTCGGCAACTTTCGAAGTCGCCTTTCACAAGTCGGCAACTGTTTCCAAAGGGAGCGTTCCGTTTCGGTTCAAAGAAAACAGCGATTGGTGTTCTTCGCGTATGTTTCAAGACGCGACGTTTTTTCTCGTCGCGTCTCGCTCGAGGCTCTTACGCATGAGCACGCGCGGCGGCCTCCCCAGTTTCCCCGCGAGCCAGTCGCTCTCCTCCGCCTCCGCGACGTACCCGAGGCTCTCGTACAGCCCCCGCGCCGCGACGTTGGCGCGCTCCACGTGGCAGTACACGTACTCGACGCCGCCGCGCGCCGCCGACGCGTGCGCGGCGACGAGGAGCCTACGCGCGACGCCGCGGCGGCGCGCGTGCGGCGCGACGCACACGTTGAACACGTACGCGCGACGCCCATCGAGCGCGCCGCCGCCGGCGTACCCCTCCCCCCCGTCCTCCGGAGGGGAGAGGGGCAGATCGAACGCGGCAGCCATCGAGCTCGCCGCGACGAGCGCGTCGTCCGACGCGGCGGTCGCCGCGAACGCCGCCGCCGCGGCGACGGCGACGGCGACGCCGCCCTCGCCGCTCCGCGTCGAAGGGCTCGACGGCGTCGGGCCGCCCTCGCCGACCACGCGGACGGCGTCGGGTTCGTCCGCGTCGGGAGAAACGTCGTTCCCGCTATCGAAACGTCTGGGCAACGTGCCCTCCAGGAACTCGCCCGGGAGCCTCGCGCCGACGTGAAGGTCCACCGTCCCGACAACCTCCGTCCAAACGCCTTTGTTCGCGCCTCCGTTCGGCGGCGAAATCAGGCACCGCGCCGGCGTCTCGGCCGTCACGCTCGCGGCGTGACCGCGACCGTCGTCGATTGCGTCGTTCCTCTCGGAAACCTCCCGACGCTCAGGTCCCATCGCGTTCAGGTCCCATCGCGCAGCCTCCGCCGCCTCCGCCGCTTTTAGCGCGTCGCGCTCTTTTTCGAGCGTCGCGTCATCCGGCGCGCGTCGCGTCGCCGCGAACGTCGCGACGCGCATCCCGAGGTCCGTCAAACGTCGTCCTCGGTCGGTCTCCGCTTTGAGCCTGCGTTTGAGCCACGCTCGTTTGGCATCCTCCGCGGCCTCGCCGAAAAGCAGCGCGCCGCCGTTCTCGTCGTTCCCGTCGTATTTGTAGAAGCACTTTACGCGCAGCGACGCGCACGCGCGGAGCGCGTCGTCGCGGAGAGACACGCCGCTCACGAAGATCGCGGGCTCTTCTTCCGCCTCCCTCGCGGCGGACGCGCCGGCGAACGGCGCGTCGTCGTCCTCGGGAACGCCCGCGTCGTCGCGGAGAGACGCGCGGTGGCCGGTCGGATTCAGCCCGGAGTGACGTACGCGAGCCCGTCGCGTCATCCGTCGCGCCGAATCGCGCCTCGTCGCGTCTCGAGGGGACGAGCGCGAGCGGACGCCGCGCGGATCTCGCGCCCGCGGCGGAAGAGCCGACGTCGTCGGGGTGGCCGAAAACATCGCGGAGCGCTCGATCAGTACCCTTTGTTCCCTCGCAGGCGACTGCGCATGTCAAACTGGCCCCGCTTGCAGGACAGGTACACCTCCCTCTGGGTCTGGCACTGCGGCGGGAACAGCTTCCCGTCCTTCACGCACGCCTTGAGCGTGTTTCCCTTCTTCACGCAATCAGTCTCCTCGACGCACTTGAGCATATCCTCGAGCATGCCCTTGCACGACTTGCTCATGCGACTCGCCCGCCGCGACGCTCGCCTCGGGCACCGCGCGGATCGACGACTTCGGCTCGCTCGGCGCGACTCGATGTGTTTCGGGGGCGAATGACGAGGTTGGCGAGAAGAAACCAACCCCAGACGCAAGCGCGCGCGAGAGGAGCACTCTGGACGTCGAAACGTGACTGGTTCCCATACGAGCTCGGACTGGCAAATCTTTTGACAGTTGGCACTCTCGGGCTTTGGCTTGCCAGTGCGCGATGCGCGGCGCCCCGTGTGCGGCGCCCTCCCGGGGGACGGTCGCCGTCCCCCCCCGCGGCGCGCGCTGCCTCCGACCCACCGCGCCCGGGCGCGCACGACACGCGACCCCCCGCGCGTCCAGCGTGGAAGTCGCCGACACCGTCGCGCTCCGGAGGCAGCACGTGGTGTGCATAGCGTTCGATGCGTTGGTGAACGCGACGGACGAGATGGCGCTCGTCGGGTTCGAAGCCGCGCGCCGATTCTGGCCCGGCAAGATCCCCGGCGACGCCGAGGACTACGCGGACGTCTTCGCGATGCTCGCGCCGTGCCTGGATGAGTCCAGCTCGTTCGAGGCTGCGCTGATGGTCCGCGTGATGGCGGAGGAAAACCTCGCCGCGCGCACTCGGTTCCGGCTCGAGCTCCGCGCGCGGAAGCAGGCGCGGCTCCGGATGGAGAGGGAGGAGAACGCCAAGCTCGAGCGCGCGACGACCGCGAAACAACGCGAGCGGCTCGAGGCGCTCGCCGCCGAGCGCGCGGAGGCGCTGGCGAGAAGGAGAAAAGAGTACGCGGAGGAGACGGAGCGGCTCCGCGCCGGGCGGCGGACGCGGCCGCTGAACCTGCGCGAGATTGTCGCGGGGTGGGACGAGATCAAGCTGCACGCGTCCATGAAGTTCGGGGTGGAACTCGAGACCAACGTGGGCTGGGAGGGGCGCACGGTCGCGCCCGCGGGGCTTCAGGCGACGGTCGACGACGTTCGCGAGGCGTTCGCCGCGGGAACCATGCGCCTCTCCGCGGACGACGCGCGATGTCCGACGGATGAAGACGACGACGACGACGACGTCTCGGGCGACGAGTCTTTTTCGGAAGGCGAAGACGAGCCGTCGCGAGAAGCCGTCTGTCCGAAACGGCGGTGGCTGGACAGCCACACGCTGCACCACGGCGCGCGCGCGTTCATCGAGACGTGTCGCGCGCGAGGCCACGAGGTGGTGGTCCTCGGCGGGCCGGGCCGAAGCGCCGAGCAGTGCGCCGAGGTGCTCGCGCACCTCGGCGTGCGCGTGGACGCTTTTTCGTCGAGAGGCGACTCCCTCGCGCGCGGAGGAGAAGATAAAAACCGCGGCACGTGTCGCGTTGTCGGCGCGGAGTACGGCTCGAGCCGTGGTCTCGCTGTGGCGGCGATGATGCACGCGCACGAGCAGCCGTGGCAGCGGTGGCACCTGGTGGACGCTTCGCTCGCCGAACTTTCGCGCGTCGCGTCGAGCGGCTTGGAGGAAACCTCGGCGTTTACTTCTCAGTTCGCGGCGTGGACGCCGGCGCTGCACGCGGACAAGGTGCGCGCGGAGCTGCGGGACGGGGTCAAGTTCGTGGACCAACACGGACTGTTCGAGCTCGTCGGCGCGGACGCGCCGCCGTCGGTGATGGACGCGGCGGGGTGATGACGTCTGAAGGTCTGATCGATGAGGTTTGTGTCAATACAATATTGTGAGCGTTCTCACGCCGTGTCGTCAAGGATGATCGAAACTGTCGGTCCTTCCGAGAAAAGTTCGGTTATAACCGTTTGCGGCTTCCGAGCGGCTCATCCGTCGGGGCGCGGGGCCATGACGACGAAGGTGGAGGCCGCGGGCGATGGCGCGCGCGCCCCTCCCGCCTGGCGCCCGCCCAGGTACACGCGCAAGGAGCACGCGTCGCTGGATTGGTCGTTCCAGACGCTCCGGGCGCTCCCCGACTTGAGCGGCATCTCGCATCTGACACGGCACGTCCGCGCGCTGAATCTGTCGGGCAACGCGCTCCTCAAGCTGTCCGGGCTGGAGCACCTGCCCGCGCTGGAGTCCCTGAACGTCAGCGGGAACCGCCTGGTGCGCCTGGACGTGGCGCAGAACGTGAACCTCACGCACCTGGACGCGTCGCACAACTCGCTGATGGCCATCGCGGGGCTCGGCGGGTGCATCCGACTCGCGCACCTCTCGCTGGCGAACAACTGCATCTCGAACGTCGAGGGACTGGACGCGCAGAGGTCCCTGGAGACCCTGGATCTGTCGCACAACGCCTGCGAGGCGCTCGGGGACATATCTCTGTGCGCGCGACTGACGCACGTCAACCTGTCACACAACGCCGTCGCCACGCTGTACGGCGCGTCGGCGCGTCTGCCCAGCGCTCTTCGCGTGCTCAACCTCGAGTGTAACGAGCTCGTCGACGTCGCCGAGATCAAGCACCTCGCGCCGTGCGCCAACTTGGTCTCGCTCACGCTCCGCGGGAACCCCCTGTTCGCGTTCGCGGCGTCGTGCGGGTTCGAGCCGAGGGCGGTGGTGGCGTTCGCGCTGCCCCGGCTCGCCGCGCTGGACGGAGAGGGCACGTCCACGGCGACGTGGGCGGCGACGGCGCGCGTCTCGCTCTTCAGAAACGACGCCGGCGAGCTGTGTCCCGACCTGCTGCGGCTGCTGGGGGAGGGCCCGGCGAGGGGCCTGCACGGGTACCTCGCCTCCGCGGCGCCCGCGGCGCCGTTCGCCTCGGGGCTGTGGCGACCGAAAAGCGTGGCGACCGGAAACGGCCTCCCGGGTAACCCCGCGGGTCCAGACCCGCGCGGCGCGGGGCCGCCCGGCGGCTCCATGTACACCACGTCGAGTTTCGTGCCGGTGGACTTGTGGTCGCCGGGGCCGTCGCCGGCGGGGAGCCCCGCGCCGCCGGGAAGTTCGTCGCGGCGCGCGAGCGACGCCACGGACGCGAGCGTGGACGGCGCGAGCGTTGACACGGACGCGAGCGTGGACGCGCGAGAGGAGCACGAGAGGAGCATCGCGCGGGTCGAGCGCTTTTCGCGCGCGCGTCGCGCTTCGAAGGGAACGGCGAAGGAAACGGCGAAGCCGCCGAGCCGGAAAACCGCGCTCGCCGTCATCACCAACGCGGAGCCCGACGCTGACGCGCGCGCGCGCGCGGCCGAGTCCGAGGCGCGGGAACTGCGCGAGCGCCTCGAGCGCGAGCGCCTCGAGCGCGAGGCGACCGAGCGTGAGCTCTCCGCGCTTCGCGACGAGGCGAGCCGGAGACGGACGCCTCGCGACGCCGCCGCGGAGGCGTTCGAGGGAACGGCGTCGCCGCGCGCGGAGTCGTACGACGAGACCGCGAGCGCAGAGGGGCGCGACGACCTTTCCGCGCCGGATCTGCGCGTGCTCGCGCTCGCGGCGGAGCAGGCGGAGGCCTCGGCCGCCGCGGAAGCGACCGAAGCGCCGCCGCGAGACGAGTCCGCGCCGCTCTCCGCGCAACGCGAGCGTCTGGCGGCGGCGCGCGCGGCGCGCGCGGCGTCGCGCACGCCCGACCCCGAACCTCCGACTCCGCGCTCGCCCGCCGCGCCGATCGGCCCGACGCCCGCGCCCGCGTCCCCCGCGGAGTTCTCCGTGTCGGACGTCTCGCTGTCGCCGTCGCCCATCCCGGTGACGCTGGCGGCGCGCGTCGCGGACGCGGCGGCGGGCGCGAGCCCGCTGGCGGGCCCGCTCGCGTCGCGGACGCCGATCCCGATGTCCACGCCAATCCCCGCGTCCCCCGCGGACGGCACCACGTTCGACTTCTCCGTGTCGGACGTCTCCGTGTCCCGGAGCCTCGATTTTCCCGAGGGCGCGCCGAGCTTGAGCGCCTCCGCGGACCACGGGCGCGCGAACTCGTTCTCGTCCTTCGCCGGCGGCGCCGACTCGGAGGGCACCGTCGGGTCCTCTGAGTTCGGCGGCTTGCCCGGCGCGGAGAGCTTCCTGCGCGACGCCGCCGCGCAGCGCGCGTGGGACGTCGTCGTGGGGCTCATCGCGTCCAGCGCGGACGACGAGACGGAAGACGAGTCCACCTCCTCGTTCCAGAGACTCTCCGGCGAAGCGCGCGAGACGCGCGCGCCGTCCGACCGGTCCACGGGCTCGAGGACGGCGACGGGGGGGTCTTTTTCGGCGTCGGGCGACACGGACGGAGACGGGTCTTCGCTCGCGACGCTTCCCGGCGCCGAGCAGTGGTTGCGCTCTGCGGAGACGGAGCGCGCACGCGCGCGCCGCGAGACGAAGCGCACGACAGAAGCGCGCGACAGAAGCGACATGAGCGACGGATCTCGCGGCTCGGGGAACGTCTCGTCCGGAGGAGAGAGCGCGAGCCGTCTCGGGAGAAACTCCGGTTTATCGGCGACGACCGGCTCGGACCGAAGCGGTTCAATAGACACGCTCCCCGGCGGCGACGAGTGGCTCAAATCGCCGGGCGCGAGGGGCGCGCTCGACGCGTACGCGCGCGAGGGCGTCCGCGCGCCGTTCGAGGACGACGCGGAGACGGACGACGCGTCGGCGTTGTCCGGGACCGAAGGAGACGGGACGGACGGGTCGACGACGAATACCCCGAGCGAGACGGAGACGGTTGCCAAAAGCGTTTCCGTCTCGCCGTCGCCGCCGCCGTTCTCGGAGCGGCAGCTCGCGGACGAGCTCCGTCAGAAGATCAACCGCCTGCGCGTCGCGGCGCGACGCGCAGATGACGTGGTGGCGACCGTCCGCGGGCCTTCCCCCCTGTCCCGCACGACAAACCGCGCGGCGGACGCGGAAAACAACACGACAGCGTCTCGCGACGAAGAGTCGCGAGACGCCGCGTCGCGAGACAGAGAGTCTTCGCGAGACGCTTCGGGTTCGTCCTCGCTCGACCCGACGACGGTTTCCGTCGCGAAGAGCGAGGTGGAGGTGGCGTACGAGCGGTTCGCGAACGTGATGGGTTACGATGCCGTGTCGAAACCTGTGCCGAGCAGCAGCGGCGACACGCCGCCGCCGGTGGATGAGACGGTCGAGACGACCGCGGACGACGGTTCGTTCCACGACGCGCTGGACGCGACGGCGCGGTCGTCGACGTTCGCGAGCGCGGGGGAGGCGGCGAGCGCGTTCGACGCCGACGCGCTGGTGAGCTCCACCTTCGACGACGTGTTCGGGGACGGGGACGGGAGCGGGGACGACAGCGGGAGCGGCGGCGGGGACGACGGCGTGTCGGGAGACAGCGGGGACGACGCGGAGGATGGGGACGGGGACGGGGACTCGGGGGGCGTCGCTTCGGGCCCCGTCGCGTCCCGAAGCGACACGCGGTGACCTTTCACTGTTTTCGAGGCGACTTTAATCGACGAGCTTTTCGAAGCGCGCGTATCCCGCCCGCTCGCGAGCGTCGTTCACACACGCGAGCGCACGCCCTCCGCCCCCACGGAAACGCGATGCGTCGCTTCTTCACCTGCGCCGTCGTCCTGATCGCCCTGCTCGTCGCGGGGGACCCCGCGCTCGCCGCGAGAGCGCCGGGCGCGTCTCCCTCCTCGGCCTTCTCGTCGTGGCTTCCGACCCGGTTCAGACAGAAGCTGGCCTCGGCGACGAGCGGCGCCTCGGAGGTGCCTCCCGCGCCGGAAGCCTCGGACGCGCGGCAGAAACCGGACGACAGCCCGCGACTGGACCGCCGCGTGCTCGCCGAGACCCCGCTCAACCCGTGGCTGCAGCCCACGACGTTCCTGCGCGTCGCGCTGTTGATGTGCGCGCCCGACCGCTCCGCGGCGTTCCCGACACGCGTCCGTCCCTCGAAGAAAGCTTCCGGCTGACCCCTCTCCTCGCGTCCCCGCCGACAGCCTGCGCAACGCCGCGCTGGACAACCCCGCGGCCGGTTTCCTGCAGAGCATCCTGACCACCGAGCTGGCGTACACCGCGTTCACGAACGTGTTCGCCTCGTTCGCCGCCGCGAGCGTGCAGGACTTCTCGAGCTCTTTGTCGAACCAAGGCGCCGTCGCTTCCGAGTGGGTGGTGGACGGCGAGACCAACCTGAACAACGTGCTCGCCTCCGAGTTTGTCTACGGCGGCGCGTGGGGCTTCGAGCAGTTCTACGGGTTCGGGTTCGAGATCTCGGGCGACGCCGCGGCGGCGATCCAGCAGAGCCTGCAGCCGACGTGGATCCCGAACGAAGGCGAGCCGAGAGCCGCGAACGCCACGAACGAAGCGACGAACGACGCGACAAAAAAGCGACGCCGTCTGCTCTCCCCGGACCCGGCGTTGGACGAGACGTTATCTGACGAAGACGCGAAGCGACGCAACTTGCCTCCCGGCGCGAAGCTTCTCGCGCGCGTGCGTAAGCCCCTGGACGGCGCGAAGACGCGCGCGGCGGTGGCAGAGACGTTCGAGCGGCGGCGGCGACGGACCGCGCGCCGCCGCGATCTTCTGCAGCAAGACGCGGAGGACGCGGAGGCAAGCGGCGGCGCCGAGCTTCTCGACGCCGACGCCGACGCTGACGCGCGCGCCGATTCCGGCGTCGAGTTCGTGACCGGCGAGGACGTGGGCGCCATCACGTCCAACTGGTTCGACTCCTTCCCCGCGGCTCTGCCGCAGAGCGTGCGCGACCGGTTGCTGGCGCAGCTCGAGGAGTTCGTGCTCGACCCGCAGATCTCCGTCTCGCTGGAGATCGCGCTGGCGCTGGTGGGCGTGGTCGAGCCGGGGCAGGGCATCGTCAGCGCGGAGGCGGCGGACGAGACCACGTTCACGTACGAGATGGTGCTGCACGGGTATGACGCCGCCGTGGACGTCGCGGCGGACGTCGAGCGCGCCAAGGCTGTGGCCGGCTCGGCGTCGGCGGGCGTCGCCGTCTCCGAGCTCATCCTCGACGCCTCCGAGGTGATCGACGCCGTCACCGACATCGTGAACGAGGCCAACGCGCAGGTTGCCGCGGACCTCGCGCGCACCGAGGCAGACGGCGACGCGCAGGTTGCCGCGCAGGGAGACGTCGCCGGCGACGCGGTGAACGCGACAAAGCCCAAGATTGTCGCCGCGCGCACGCGCGCCGAGCCGTTCATGAACCTCGCCACCGCGTCCGGGCGCACGTCCATGGGCAAGTACCCGAACCGCGCCGCCGCCTCGGAGCCCATCTCGGTCGGCGCGCAGGGTGCCCGGGAGGCGGCGGCGCCCGGGACGTACGATTACTTCGGAGGCACCGACTACGACTACGAGCCCTTCGGCGCCGTCTCGGGGACGTACGCCGTCGCGGTGTCCTTGATTTTCCTCGAGCAGATCTCCCTCAACGGAGGCTCCATCACCATCATCTGACCTTTCATCTTCGTTTCTGCTTTGTTCCCTTCCGGAAGAAAGACGTCACGACGTCGCGCCGTTCAAACGTAGTCGTCACAGTGTATATATTACAGCGTGCGACGTCCGTCTCGTCGCGCGTCGCGTCGTCGCGTTCGCGTCGCGCTCGCTATCATCAGTCGGTTTTTAAAATCAAGTCATCAGTTCCCTCTCTTGACGGCGCCGAGGCGCTCGCGGAGCCGCTCGATCTTGCCGCTGGTGGGCAAACCCCTCTCGTCCAGCAGCTTGCGCAGCGTGGGCGCGTCCATCTTCGCCAGCACCGCAGGCGCGAACTCCGGGGGCGCGGCGGCCTGTTTCTTCTCCTTCAACTCCTTCTCCGCCACCTTCTCCTTGAGCGCCGCGTCCATCTGCTGGCGCAGGTTCACCGAGCGCATCGTCTTCGCCTCTTCGCCCGCCGCGCGCTTGCGCACCTGGTCCGCCGTCTTCTGCAGCGCCGCGCTCACCTTCTCCGCGGCGGCGATGTCCTCCTTAGCGGCGTCCGTCGCCACCACCGCGCCCACCACCACGGTGATGTCGTCCATCTTGCCGCCGAGCTTCTTGCCGGTCACCGCCGAAGCCGCCGCGCCGGCGAAGGCGTTGAGCAGACCCATCGGCCCCTTCTGCTTCGCCGCGCCGCCCGCCTTCTCCGCCGCCGCCTCCACGGCGTAGGGGGACTCAAACAGCGGGTCCTCCGCGTGCTTCCGCGCCACCGCCGCGAGCTGCTCGGAGGCGGCGCGCGCGGCGCTCAGCGCGCCCGCGCCCGCGACCGACGCCACGGCGGCGGTGGCGACGGCGGCGATCTCGTCGTCGAACACGTTGTCGAACAAGCCATCCGTCCCGGCGATGACCAAGTCGCCGGGCTTCACGGTAAACTCGAACTCGTCCGCGTCCGCGGCGACGTCCGTGTCCTCCGACA
>Ga0209666_1001946_pt1 | contig 15580 bp, 12 predicted proteins | sample SaaInlV_125m_DNA_FD_184679 | JGI IMG/M metagenome (GOLD analysis project Ga0209666, IMG submission 184679) | Marine microbial communities from expanding oxygen minimum zones in the Saanich Inlet - Saanich Inlet SI037_S3LV_10m_DNA (SPAdes)... | ecosystem: Environmental > Aquatic > Marine >...
GACGATGCCGCAGCGAAAGCCGCCATCGCGCGCGAATCCATCGAAGCGGCTGCGGCGGCGGCGGCGGCGGCTCCTGCACCCCCCATCGAAGAAATCAAGGACTCGGAGACTCTGCTTCGCGAGTTCTTCGCGGACGTCTCCGACGCGACGCGAGACGCGGAGGTGGAACGTATTCTGTCGTGCTTCAAGCTGAACCCGTACGAACACCTCGCGCTGCGTTTCGACGCGAAGGAGGACGACATACGCCGCGCGTTCCGCAAAGTCTCGCTGTTGGTGCACCCCGATAAGTGCACGCACGAGAAGGCCAAGGCGGCGTTCGACGCGATCGGGCAGGCGCAACAGCTGCTGGGCACGCCGGAGGTGAAGCGCGAACTGGATTTCAACCTAGAGCGCGCGCGAGACGCGGTGGTGAAAAACTGGAGGAAAAACACCCGGAACGACGTCGTGCTCCGCGTGCGTTTTTCGGGGAACAGGGAAGCGCAGCTGGCGGCGTTCTTGGCGAGCGACGAGTTCCACGAGCTGTGGAAACTCGAGGCGCGGAAGATGATCGTGGACGTGGAGTGGAGGCGGAGGAAGCTGACGCTTCGCATCAAGGCTGAGGAGGAACGCGTGGAGAAGGAAGAGAAGGAGGAGGCGCAGGAGCGTAAGCGGAAGAGTAAGGCGCAGAAGGAGTGGGATAACGAAAAGGCGCGCGAGGGGCGCGTCGGGGGCTGGCGCGATTTCATGGGCGCGCAGAAGAAAGGCGGCAAGAAGCAGAAGGTCGTGGGGGCTTTCAAGGGGCCGAAGCTCAAGAAGGAAGAGCGGTCGAAGGAAGAAAAAGAGGAGTTTCACGGATTGGACAGGAACGGCAAACGCGTGTTGCGGCCGGACGAAGTCAGCAAGGCTTGGTGAGACGACGAAGACGAAGAGAAGCGTCGCGCCGCGCGCGCGTCCGTAATCCTAAGTATCGCATGCATTACAGGTACAAGCACGCACGCCCTATTCAATCTTTTGCTCTTCCGCAGGAGGCTTCGTTTCCGTTTCCGTCGGTTTCGTCTCCGTCGGTGAATCCTCCGCCCCAGCCTCCGCCGCGCTCCCCGCGCCCTCCGCGCCGTCGACGCGCGCCTTTTTGTTTTCGGCATCCGCCTCTTCCCCGTCCAGCGCGCGCTTGACGTTCAGCGCGCCCTCGCCCGAGGCCTCCTGGCCGGGCGGCTCATCCGCGGGCGTCGTGGGCAGCTCCGCGGCGTTGACCATGGGAATGAACTGCGCGTCGGACAACGAGACGCGTGCCTCTGGCGCGGGAGCGGCGTCGTCGTCGTCATCCTCGTTGAAATAATCTTCCTCGCTCTTGTCCATGGACCCGTCGCGCCGCCGACGCGCGCTCTCGATGGCCTGCTGCGCCGCGACGGCTTCCCTGCTCGCGAAAATGGAGCCCGCCTCCCCCGCGCCCGGCCCGTGCGAGATGAGCCCCACGAGCTCGCGCCCCTCGCCCGACGGCGCCGAGCCGGGTTCCTGCTGGTTCCGTTGTTCGTACTTCGTCTTGAGAAGCCTGAACGTGTCCACGTACGTCACCGAGTCGAACATGTGCTCGAAGTTCTCGACGACGTGCGCGATGAGCGCCTTGATGTTTTGTGTGCGGATGAACTCCATCAGCTCCAGGACGGTGCTGTTCAGCAGGTTGTACTTGTCTCCGTTCGCCATGAACACCTTCATCACCGGCGCGAACAGATTGTTCTTGATGATGTACCGGTTGTAGAACTCGTCCTTCAGCCCGACGCACGCGCGCAGGAACCGCACGGACGCGACCACCAGGTACTTCTCGCGCCGCTGCATCAGGTTCAGAACCTTCTCCACGACGTTGTTCCGCAGCACGTAGTACTTGATGCGGAAGCTGTGGTGCTGCGCGCAGAAGCACAGGAGCTCGATGGTCTTCACCAGCGTCCACGCCGGGACGGGCGACCCCGAGGCGCGCGCCGGGTCGGTGGGTTTCTTCTCCGGCGTCCCCGAAAACGGCGGCGGCTCGTCGCGCACGCCCGCCGAGATGGACGAGACGAGCCTCTCGACGTACTTATCGTAAAACAGCTCCAGGAACCCGCTCTTCTCCACCGGCTGGTCCATGGTTTCGGGATCCAGCATCAGCTTCAGAAGCTCGAAGAGCTGGGCCTGCACACCCTCTTCGCCTTCCACGAAGAGCTGCACGATTCGCGAGAAGAGCGCGTGGTCCTCCTGTTTCACGAGAAACGCGCGCAGCGCGCTCGGATCGTTGTGCAGCGTGGACATCAGAACATCCGCGCCCTTCAGCTGTGACGCCTCGCCTTGCGTGTCCAGGACGTCCGTAAGAACCTGAAACAGGCCGTGTTGCACGAGGGACGCGAAGAGCGCGCCGCGCTGCTGCACTTGGAGGTGCTTCGCGAGCGAGCACAGTTCCTGGAGGAAACCGACGAGGTCTCCCCACTCGGGACTGGTTCTGGGCGTCTTGCGCAGGCGCGCGAACAGCTCGCGGAGGAAAGTGGGGTCCGCCTGGAGCGCGAGAACCACCTCGACGTTGTTGAACAGCATGATGGACGTCAACGTACCGAACGTGGCGTCGTCCAGCGCGCGCGGGAGAATCACGTCCTTGAGGTACCCGATGCGGTACGTCTGATGAATCTTCGCGCAGATGGCAGGATCCTGGATCGGCACCACCTGTTTGAACACCACGGAGTCGCGCAGGAACGCCCTGTGTTGAGGGGGAGGCGGTAGCGGAGGCCTCGACTGCGTCGGTTTGGCGTCTCCGGGCTCGTTCCCTGCTTCCCCCGCATCTGTGGTCGCTTCGCCGCCGCTTTTCGCGCGCTCGTTGTCTCGTGCGCCGTCCTCGCCGCTCTCAGCGCCGGGTCCCGCGGCGGCGCCCTCTTGTTCGGCCCGCTTCGCCGCCCCGTCCTCTTCTTCCCGCGCGAGCTCTTCCCCCACGTACTCGTATTCCAGCGCCCCGACGACGTCCATGACGTTCTCCTCGCTTAGGAGCTCGTCGAAGAGCGACGCGTCGTTGAGCAGCACCAAGCCGCGAACTAATCGGTACATCAAATGCAGCGACTCGCGGTCCTCCAGGTCCTCGCACACCTTGAACAAGTCCAGGAGCTGACGGAGGTATCCTTTGTTCAGGACCAGACTCGCGATCTTCTCGCGCGCGAAGGGCGAGCAGTCCGCCACCACCTTCACGAGCTCTTCCAGGTTCCCCAACTCCGCGGCGGGAAGCTCTTCGGGACCTTGCCTGCCGGAGTCCTGATAGTAAAAGCTGTCGCCGGGCGCGCTGCCGAACTCGTACTCGTCCACAGCACCTCTTCGAAGACGTCCGGAAAGCTCACCTTGCTCTTGGTCTTTCTTGGCGTACTGCATCTGTACGTTTTTGATCTGCTCCCAGATGTAGTTGCACCCGACCGCCTCTTGGAAGGACAGGGCGATGTCCGTGTTGATGTCGGGATCGCTCCAGGTGATGATAGTGTCGCCACCCTGCCTCTGGTAGATGGCCTCCCGAGAAATGCGGTGCACCAGCAGCGGTTGCTGGTCCTCTTCGGACACCACCACCAGACCGACGGAATCGGATTGCTGCGTCGGAGGAGAAGGGAGGAGGAGGGGAGGCGAGGTGTTGTTAGAATCAGTCAAATCCAACCCTAAATGAGGAAAATGAAGTGAATGCGAGAGAGATCCCTCGCGGCGAAGCTCGAAACGCGGCACGAACGCGTCTTGGTATCGTCCGGTAGTCACTCATGCACACACGCACCTCCATGTACTCGCAAGATACGTGCCCGGTGCCTTTGTCGTCCCAGTGCCCGCCCTCATTCAGGCGGTACACCTTCACGCGCTGAAGGTTGGTGTAATCTTCGTCACCCTCCGCTTTCTCCGGCGCGACACCCTGCGCCATAGCCTCCTCCGAGTGTGCTTCCTCGCCCGCGTGCATCATGCCCGCGTCCATCTCCCACGACCCGAGAGAGAACGCCGGTGCGGCTGCGCGGCACGCACTGTCCAGTCCAGCGGCTCGCGCGGCGAGACGAAAATCAAGCGACAGAGTGGCGGGAAAAAAACGGAGATCGGCATTCAGTCTGGAAATACGGTCCGAAGGCGAGTCGGAAGGTGGTTCTCGAGTTTTGTCGACGTCTCGAACGAAGAGATTTTTTACGTGGTCTCTCTCAGGTCAGCGCGGGCGCGGGCAAAGCCGGCGCTCTCAGCCAGTGCTTCTCGACCAGCTTCTGCACAACCTCCGCGAAGGTCAGCTTGTGGTTCTTCGGGATGGCCTGTCTCAGGTCCTTGAATCGGCGCTTGATTTGGCTCAGCGTGCGCCCGCGCACCAGACCTGCCCAGTCGACGTCCGCCTCGGACGCGGCGCGCGCTCTCCGGAGCGCGGCGACCATGGTCGTGTCGTCCCCCGCGCCCCACTCTCCCGCCGCCACGGAATCCGGAGCGATGCGGTACCACTTCTGGCAGCACGTGTTCTCGCTGCGGGTCTTCAGCTTCAGCGAGATGGCTTTCCAGTTGATGTTATCCCGCACCGGGAGGTGCTCGTTTCCTTCGCCCGGGCCTCTTCCCGGCGCGGCGCCCTGCGCCGCGAGTTGCTCGTTCACGAGCTGCTTCAGCTGAGCCAGCTCCTCGGGGGTCCAGTCTCCTCGCTGGTACTTATCCCGCATCGAGCGCCACTTGTCCCTGCACGATGCCCCCGCCCGCTCGAGAATCTCGCCGATTTCCGTCCACTTCTCGCCCTTCAACTCAACCAAGTCGGCGAGTTGCTCTTTCTCCTCTTCGCTCCACTTCCCCTTGTGGTTGTTCGGGTCGTAGTAGCGGGTGGCGAACCCGTAAATCTGCTTCGGATTTCGCGTGGGAAAGTCCTTGGAAATCTCCAGGAAGGCTTTACGTTCGGATTCGTTGAGCTTCGCGCCGCGGCCGCCTTGCTTCAGCCGGCGCTTGAAGAGGAAATCGTAATCCTCCTTCTCCAGGCTGTCTGAGTGGCCGTGCGCCGCGGCCCAGTCCTTGATTCGGCTCTCCAACTCCCCCTTCTCAGCCGCGCTCCAGCTACCAAACAGCTGACCCTCGAACTTCTTGTCCCACACGTCGTCCTTGCGTTCGCCGCCGGCCACCGCGCCGCCGCCGGCGGCGAGCGCCAATTCTCTGCTTTTGCTTTTCTTCTGCTTCTTCGCCTTGGACGATCCATGGCCGTCGGGGACATCCACGAAGCCCTCCTTGCGCTTACCGCCCTCTTTTCGGGCGTCACCCTTGTGCTTCACAGGACCCATCTCCGGGGCATCGTCCAGGCTTCCTTGAACCCGCGGGACAAGCCCGCGGTCCGACGTGCCCTCCTCGCGGTTGCCCGCCGACGAAGCCTTGTGGCGCACCATTCAGTCGCCGGGGCAGCGAGCCGACGCTAGGGAAAGGCCCGCGCGCGTATCGTCGGTCAGCCCACGGACGGCCGACAAGCGGATGCACGCAGGTGCGCTCGAGTCCAAGCCCTGTGGCTGGAACCGCGGTCTTCCGCGTGCGCACCCGCCGCAGCCACCAAGCGGCGCAGTGCGGTTTGTTACGTAATTAATATTCTCGCGAATGCACGTTTGTTGGCGCCGGCGACGATACCAGCTAGCCCAGCGACTTTTTCTGGCTCGGCTTTTTCTCGCTCTCGGCGAGTCGTCGACGTCGATGGAGTGGATAAAGCGCTTTGCAAAGGACCTCCGCCGCGACGGCATACCTCGTCGCACGCCTCCGTCGTCGAGCACAACCAGCGCAATGGCGGCTTCCATGGCTTCCACTTCCCTCAGCGCTCGCCAGGGCTACGCGCCTGCTCGCGTCGCCGCTCGCGCTGGCGCCAAGCCCGTGTCGGCCGCGCGCGCGCCTCTCCGTGTCGTCGCCGGGGAATCGCGCATCGGCAAGCACGCCGTGCCCGTGCCGAAGGGCGTCACCTACACCCTCAAGGACAACCTCCTCGCCGTGAAGGTGCGTGCCCGGCCTCTCTCACGCACTGATAGTTACGGCGCGGCGCGATGCGGGGCCATTACACGGTCGCGACGTCGCCCACGTCCGACGCCCGTCGCGTCGGTCCGTGCCGCTTCCGATAGGGTTTTAGGGTTCTGGCTGGCACTTTTTCTGACCATCTCATCTCGTCTCTCCGCCGCTCGACTCACAGGGTCCCAAGGGCGAGCTCGAATTCCAGTTCCCCGACCTCATGGTCATGACTGAGGAGGATGGCGCTATCAGGCTTTCCAAGGCGGACGAAAGCAAGAAGGCCAGGGAGGGTCACGGTCTGTACAGGACCCTCTGCAACAACATGATGGTGGGTGTGTCGGATGGCTTCGAGAAAAAGCTCAAGCTCGTCGGCGTCGGTTACAAGGCTGCCATGCAGGGCAAGGACCTTAACCTCTCTCTCGGCTACGCGCACCAGGTCATCCTTGAGGTTCCCCAGGGGCTCAAGGTTGAGTGCCCCAGCAACACGGAGATTGTCGTCAGCGGCTACGACAAGGTGGAGGTCGGTAACTTCGCCGCCATCATTCGCTCCAAGCGTAAGCCGGAGCCGTACAAGGGTAAGGGTGTGCGTTACGCCGATGAGGTGGTCCTCATCAAGGAGGGTAAGCGTAAGTAAATGAGGCTGCTCCTCGTGGGGGTCACCATCGCGGTGGCCGTCGAGTTAGTTGTCTAATATTCTTTGCTAAATGCGAGCTATCCTGGTTCACGAGCGCGCGCCCGCCGCGCGGTGAGATGCGCTCGACACTCCTCACCCACCACCGCAGGGAGGTTTCGCCCCTGCCGCCGGTTTCCTCTTCAGCCCCATTCCCTCTAGGTCCTGCGTCGCGTTGTTCGCCCTCCCGCGAAGCTGCGGAGGCAACAGCGAGCCGCGCGGCTTACCTCCGGGCACCGCCCGCGTCTCGCTGCGGTTGCTCTTCTGAGCCACGCCTGAGATGGGGAACGACCCGCTCGCCGACCTCTTGCTCCCTAAAATTGAGCCTCCAACGCCAGGGACGCCTGGTGACGGTATCGAGACGCCCCCCGTGCCCTTCTCCTTCGCATCAAACAGCGCCGCTGCGCTCGGAAGCGTGGACACGCGAGGCTCAGGTTCGGCGGTGCCCATCCCTCCCGGGCGGGCGCCGAGGTCGGTCGCGCGAGTCCCACGGTCGGGTGCCGTAGCGTCGACCGGGACAGGGCCAGTGGTCTCGACGCGCGCCACCTCTTCCTCCTCATCAGAGCTCCCGTAACCCTCCAAACCCAACATGTTGGCTCCCTCGCGCCTCACCCCAAGGTGCTCGCTCCTAGCAGCGCGCCCGAAGAAACTGAGGCACGTCTCCGAAATTCTCTGATTCAGGCGAATCTCAGCACAGAAATGAGTTTGCGGAGCGGACGTCAATCACTTACCCGATGCAGACAACCTGTTCGGGTATACAACCGCGTTGGATAACTCGGTAGTGTCCAAAGTACAGTTGGCCGATTGGTATTCGAGCTATTGGAAACATTGTGGGGACACCCCGGAGCCCCCCCCGGACATCGATATGAAGGACACCAAATGTCTCGAGTTGCTCATCAAAAAGGGCGTAGACGTCAATCGGAGAAGCGTTTATTGTGGGAGAACTGCGACGATGTATGCCGCGGCCATTGGGAACGCCCCAGCTCTCCGTTTACTGCTGGACAACGGCGCGGACGTGAACGTCTCGATCGACCACGAGGATGAGGAGGATTATTGGCCCAGCTTAGGTCTCCAAAAACCAGCTAACTATGTCCCGCCGACACAGTACACCGCCGTGCAGATGGCTGCGGACGCGGGACACGAGGAGTGCGTGAAAATGCTCATCGCCAAGGGCGCGAAGTACACCCCCTGAAGCGTGAGCGTGTGCGCGACTTGCATCTCAGGAAGAGAACATGAAATAAAAAAGTCTCCTCATCATCAGCGCGCGCGTCCCGCACGCGCGTTTCCGCCGCCGTGCGCGCGGGCGCCGCGGCAAAACGCAAAAGTTTGACCGCGGAAGTTTGACCGCGGAAAACTAGCCGAGGAGGGAAACGGTTTCGCGAGAGTCGCCGGTTCCGCGATCACACCTCCGCGAACACGCTCGGCCCGCGTACGCAAACAAGGCAGCCAAGATGGCCGCTCAAGGGCAAGCCATGGCGTCCCAGAACGATGAGTTGGTGAAATGTGCGTACACATAGCGCGAGGCGTCCGCGAACGCATCCGCGAGACGAGTCATTTCACTTCCAACGGGCTACGAAAGAGCGCGAACATTGTTCTTTTGAACGACGCCAGCCTCCGTGCTCGACAGCGACGCGTCCCGCGTTGTCCAACCTCTCGTTTCTCTTCGCCCCACCTTCCCGATGGTGACGACAGCGAACGACGCCGGGCACAGGTGACGCGACGTCGCCGTGCGCCCAGCTTCGTCGTGTCGGTCTCGCGACAAAATCACGAACTCTCGCTCACTCGTTTTTCCCCCGCGTCCCGACGACCGCGAACGCAGGCATCGAGGACCTCCGCGAGAAGCGCGAGGAAATCAACCAGCAGATCACCGATGAGGAGGACGAGAAGTCCAAGGTCCAGAGCGATCTGACCGTCCTCTCCAAGCGTTTGACCACGCTGAACGATTCCATCGCCCGCAAGGTGCGCACGCGAGAAACTCCCTTTGCACGCACGCGCTCGATCGATGGGAGGGGACGACTTTCTGTCGGAAAAACGCGCGCGTCGCGGCACGACGCTCACCTTACCATCATCCCCTCCACTCATCACAGGTCGCCGCGAGGAACGATTACGATAAGACCATCCAGGAGACAGAAGCCGCGTACCTGAAGATTCTCGAGAGCTCTCAGACGTTGCTCACTGTGCTCAAGCGGGAGAGCGTGGGGCTGTCGAAGAAGGGCGGTGATCTTTGATCGCGCCGCGGGAAAGCGCGGCTGTAATGGGGCTCATGATTCTCTTGTGCATATAACTTATGTGAGGCAGTGTTTATCACAACTCATCCGGCGCGTCAGAAGCTTTCTTTTCGACACCCACCTCTGCGTGCGAAACGAACAGGGCCCTCACTTCCTCTGACGGCAAACGCTCGGCCAAATCTCGCGCCGTCTGCCCGTGCGCGTTCGCCACCGACGCGTCTACGCCGGCCCTGATGACCGCTTCGACCATTTTCGGCCGCTGAGCGTTGACCGCGGCGTGTAACAGCGTATCGCCGCTCTTCGTCTGCAGGTTGGGGTCGGCACCCAAACGGAGAAGAGTCCTCACCATTTCATCGTTTTTTCTCTGCGCAGCGACGTGAGCGGCGGAAAATCCTTTCGCGTCGAGCGCATCCGGATCCACGTTACCTTCTTCGAGCAGCACTCTCGCCGTTTCGATGTGGTTGCTTTGCCCTCCCCATACCGTGCGATGCAGAGGCGTGTAACCATCTTCATGCGCCTCGTCGACTCGGATGTCGTGCTTAATCAACACAGCCGCCGCTTCAGGTCGTCCTTGAAACGCGACGCCGTGGGGCGGAGTGTAGCCATCTTTCTCTCCGATCGAAGGGTCCGCTCCAAGCTCGAGGAGAGCCTTCACGACAAGATGCTGGCCTGCCAGCGACGCAGCCATGAGAGGCGTCTGCCCGGATCCTGGCTCACGCTCATCGAGTTCGTTTTTATCGAAATCACCGCTCGAAAAGTAAGCCACGTCGCCTTGCCTCGCGCTCCGATGCGACGCGCCCGCGCGCGCCACAGGAAGCACGAGAGCGACGATACATAGCAGAAGCGCACGAGTCACCCGCGTGCGTCTGGACATTGTGCTTGTCAAGTTTTCGAGGGAAGGGGGACAAGACCAATATCGCTCGTGGTTCACGTTACTTTCAGACACCTGCCGCGTGCCGGCGACGATGCGCTCCGATGTGGGGACAGACGAGCAGAGAGCACTCGTTCGACTACAAACTTCGGTAGTGTGAAACATATTTTGAGGCACAACGAAGTGTCCGTCCGCACGTGACATGGTGCGACACAAAGATGTGAACCGCAACAACAACATGACAATGCTACCCCCCCGGCTCTACGTCCACAGTGGTGCGCCTACTATAAGACCCTCTCGCAAGACCGAAACTGTCGAAGACGACAAAGAGCATGAATCGCACCAAAGGCAAACTGAAAATGCACCCGAATACCGTGAACGTCACCGCCACTCCTACGTAGTTGCCCGCGGGCATTCCAAAATTGTACGTGCATCCCGTGAGCTGTCCGGCGACCACCCAAGGATCTCGCGCGGACCGCAGCACCACCGTGATGTCGATATCTTCATCCGGAATGCTATTTGCACACAGAGCCTTCGCCTCGTTCTCGGCGGTGTCGTCGTTAGCCGCGTTATCTACTGTCACCCAACCCTGGCTCTTCGACTCGAATGTGTACGGGCACGGGTCAAGGACCAGCTCGTTCCCGTTGTTCTGCACGAGGTTAATGGTGTTCAGCCATTGTCGGTTCGCGGACACGTGCTCATTCCTGTAACACTTCTTAGTGCTGGGGCCCGAGTCACATCTGTTAATATGTCGTTTGTACTCGCATTTATATGCCTCCAACGAGGCGAGCGGCGCCGTTTCATCAGGTGACCGAACCGTCCATGAAGATTCGCCCGAAGCTCGTCCGATAACGTGCGCTCCCGGAACGGTGGCAGACCAAATCATGCTGTCGGTGTTCGTCCTTAATTCAGTACTCCATTCATCGTTCAAGTTGACCATCCCTGATGCCAACGTCTGCGATGCGCCTAATTCACAATCCCCCCAGTCTTTTGACGAGCATTTGTTCATTTCGTATCCAGTCTCTTCGCCCGAGCTTCCGACCACGATCGGAAAAGTCGTGATTCCTGCGTTTTCGGCTGTCCAAGTCGCAAACGCGCCTCCTTCCAACCAGGTTGTCACCGCCGCATTGTACGCAGCCACCTTGGTTCCCCTCGGATCATCCGCAGCCATCGCCCAAAACAACCCCGCGAAGATCCAGCACGTCGCTCCCGACAAGACCGAACACCAGATGCTCAGGAAAAAGCAACAACCTTTTCCGTCCCCCGTAAGTTTCTCAACTTTTCGAAGCAAAGGCCCGCAGCATGGCGATCGTTGCAACGGCACTTTGCAGGCGGCAAAGTCCTTGTCGCAATCGCCCTGTGGCTGATTACGCCTCGGCATCCCGTTTATTATCGCAGTACGCTGCTCTGATCATGCTCACACTCCGAATGTCAAATCATCCGCCTGTTCTACAGTTTTTAGGACCGCGAGAATTATTTTCACTGACGTCGCGAGTGATATTTTCCCGGTCGAGCGTCTCCCTTCTCGGACCATTCTTGGGTGCGGATCTCGCCGTCAAACGCTCTTTGGGAGCGAATACGGGTGCTTGAAGATGGGCGCCAGGCTGTTGAAACTCGGTATGTACAGTTCTAGACGCCCTTTCTCCGTTCTACGCTCTCTTCCGATCACGTTTTCTGACATCTTTCCTGTCGCAACCGAATTTCTCCTCGCAGGATCGTTCGTCGGGGCGTTCCTTGCCGTCTGGGTACGTCTCCTCTTGGACTGTTGCATCTTCTGAAACGTCTCTATCCTCGCATCTCTCTCTCTGTGTTCTCCGATTTCCTGTGGTTGACCGTCGTTTCCTTTTCCGAACAGGCTTACGCGATGCAGAGTGGACTCTCGGAGAAGTATCAGAAGGCAGTTGAACTTTTGCCACTCTGGGCGCTCGTGTCTTTCGGCTGCTACTCCTTGTGCGTGATAGGTTGGAGTTTAGCGCACTTTCCCACCTGTGAAGATGCTGCTGCTTCCCTTCGTGTGGAGATGGACAAAGCTCAGAAGGAATTGAAGGCAAGGGGCGTACTTACCGCCGCGGACCTCAACGGCGAGAACGACTGACGAGGCGGTGATTAGCTCATTCTATAGCTCTAGTTTAAAACGGCGGTCTCCGCCAGCTATCCAACGCGAATAATGCGCACGCCGCATCTGATCACCCAGTCCGCGCAGGCGCATCACCGTTCCCGTGACCATCAGCGACACGTGCGAGTATCGAATGCACTCGGAGTAAAATAGGTCCCACTTCTGGATCGTTCATGTAGTCGTGCGCTGAGGAAGGGTCCTCGATCATCGACTGGAACGCCTGCACGACGCGTTCGGACCGCATTCCTTCCTGAATGGTCGGATGGCTGAGGATGTCGCCGAGAAGCATTTGCATGCTTTCGGGATTACCGCGTGCGCCCACGCCAACATCCATGTCCTGCATTGCCCTCATTCTCCCACTGCCCCTTTCACCCAAAAGCCAGGCGCACGCCGCGTCGTGGTTGTTGTGTGTTGCCCTGAGCGCGGCCAGCACTTCCTCGCGAGGGAAACCCATCTCGACGAGGCGTTGCACATCAGCTTCATCAGGATCACCTGCGGGCTCGCGCGGAGGGCGAAACATCGTCTGTGATACTCCTATCGTGCTCATCACCTGCTGAATCTCAACATCCGTCAGCTCAGCGTCAGCCTCGGGACCATCCCCGACTTCCAAAAGCCATTCCATCGCCGCTCCCGGGTGATTGCGGTGGAGGAGAAGCGCCTTTTTAGCGCGCGCCTCCGGAAAGCCCATATCCAGCAATGTTGCCATAGCATCTGGATCAGGTTCAGGAAGGGTGATACCTTCCAACCGACCTGCCCGCATCGCTACTGTGGCGTACGCTTCACCGCTTTGCGCATCGCTCGTTGGTGCACTTTCGCCGACGCTCAAACCCTGGAAGTTTGCGTTCAGCCCAGAAGTGCCACCCGACGGAGTCGAAGATGCGCTCATCGTAGCGCCGGCCTTTCCCATGACTCTACTGATGTGCGCGATGTCTGGACCCGGCTGGCTAGATTCGCACTTTTTCCAATCGTCAATACCCCGCTGCTTGACGACTACGACGACGTCCCCTTCCGCGACTCCCGCAGCGGACAATAGCTCGTCTCCGTTTGCGAGAGTCCGCCCCGAGTGGATGAGTCTTTGGCCCGAGGGCAGAAGATCTACCAAGTTGGACTCGTACAGCCTTGCCTTAAGCTTATCCACGGTATCATCGGCCGCGATATCGTCAAGTTCCGTAGCTCCCGTCTGTAGGTTGAGTATATTCAGCCTCATCTCATCCCCAGGAGATCAGGCCGAGAAGGTCGGCGACGGCTGAAGTGACAACACGGTTGCTTACAAATCGCCTCTTGGAAAACCGCTCTTGTGCCGTCCAATAAATCAAAAAAAAACTTTCACGGGCAGAAAAGCTCCTCGCAGTTGGGTGAGCAAGGACGATAGTCTCAGGGGCGCACACAGAGAGGCATATACTCGGATCTGCAAGGCTTTGGAGAGCATCAAAGCATGCTGTCGCACTAATACTCGCAACATCACAGTCGATGCCACGCCGCAAGGAGTCCATCGAACGCGGGTGATACTGTGATTGAAAGTCCTCGTCAGGATTTAACAACTCGCCTTCGCAGGTTCACACTACTTCAAGCGAGCCCCCGTTGGACGCAAAGACATGCTGCCATATATCAAGGCCACCTATCATCTCTGCGCCACGGTTGCTGAGCCTATCATCGCACGTGAGTGTTCCCAGGAATCGACATAGTGCGCCGTCTCCTGCTGTAGGTCAGGCCTTCTTCCATCGTGTGAAAAGGAGGCCGGGAGTGCCACACTGAGCCGGAACGCGCGAGGCGACCGACGCTAACTTCTACATACTCCCAACTCCCTGCTGTGCTGTCATGACCATATGCAGTGCATTTTCAAGCACGACGAGCTCTCGGTAAAGAATTGGCCATAACACTTGAGGAAAGGTGGGGCCACAGTACCCAGCCTCGTCCAGAAGGTGCGCATCGCATCATCGACTTCCGGCTGAAGTGAGAGACGCAGTGCGTGAAACACGCAAGAGGGTGAAACGACTGAACATGCCTATTCCCGACTGATGCGCAGGTAAATTGGTGTGGATACACGCAGTTTCGGTAGGAGAAGGGGCGGCAGCTCTACCCCTGATATCAAAAATTCTGGAGCGGGCACCTGAAACCAATATACTCGTGACTGGCGGAACACTCGCCGCTGAAGAATGGAGGCGTTATAGATATCCGGGCTCAGTTATACGTCAGGTACGCGAGGCAGCGCAGCACGCATGCAAAGGTATTCAAAACTTCAAGCGCTGACCTTCGATGAAACCAACTCGATTCCTCTGAATGGTGCGTTATTTATGCAGAGCGTTCCCATCGACACGCGAGGAGCTGTGCAAAGATTCATTGCGCATTGGAAACCAGATATAGGTACGTGATGCCATGTTCTGAATCATTTTGAATGTCTTTCAACGCGAAATTCAGAAATGAACACGATAACAGAAAGCGTTCATGTCGCAATACTTTACTCATTGAATTATTTTGGCTTCCGCGTTAACAGGGGTGTTCATAGAGTCAGAACTATGGCCAAATCTCATCGATGAAGCGCACAAGAAAGGTAAGGGCGGACGACAACCAAATAATTCTTGAATCCACGAAAACTTAACATTCTTCACGACAATCGCAGGCGTTCGACTATTTCTCTTTGGCGCGAGGATGTCGTCAAAGTCGGCGAAACGATGGCAGTGGCCAGTCGCGAATGCCATGTTGAACGATGCGTTATCGAAGTTTCAAATCATATCACCCAGGGTAAGTAGAAGCAAGCCATCATATCGGTCTGTGAACGTCAAAATCTGATTTGTGCTTCTTTGCTCCTCGCAGGATATCGAGCAGTGTCGCCGTTTCGAACAGCTTGGTGTCCCTTCTGGCACATTAGGATCGCCTTGCGACTTGAAGCTCATAGCATCTGTGGCTGCTTCGACGACTAATGCCGAGCCACCCACCAGGCTCGATTCTTCGTATCTCAGTCGCGTTTTGCTGTTATTCAGGCGCAGAAAATTCATTTGGTTCGCTGCGAGCACGCATAATAATGAGGAATGCGCTTGCGCGCGAATTCATTCAAAGCTCCGTGAAGAATTCTCTAATCTGCTCACTGTTATTGCACCGCGCCATCCGGTTCGATCTTTGCGAATTAGGGGTGAACTCGCAGAACTCGGTCTGCGTGTTAGGCTTCTGTCTCGCGGCGAGCTCCCTCTTGACGATACGGACATCTACATCATTGACGTCGTCGGCCTGATGCCCGAGGTCTTCGCGGTTGCGAAGGGTAAGCCCGCTTTCATCGGCGGGTCCCTGTTCAGAGGTAATGGCCATAACGTCGCTGAGCCCTCAGTTGCAGGTTCCGCCGTTATTGTTGGCCCTCACCACGGTACGTTTGAAGCACTTGTCAGTGCTTTGAATGATCGGGAGATGCTTTGTGCTGCGGTATCTTCTGAGCATGATCTTCTATCAACCGTCAAGCGATTTCTCGATCGTCCTGAAGAGGCTGTCTCAGTTGGTCTTGCCGCGTGCAAGCGCGTTCGGAGTCTCGTGCAAGACAGCGTCGAGATTTTGGACTCGGTTTTGCTTCCTCTCGTGCTCTCGGAGCTTTCTCGTCATCAAGTGATTGATCGTAAAGCCAGCTAGCTAGCTAGCTAGCTTAGGTGGTTTGTAGAACACTATGCGTATCATTTCTTAGCTCCATTCTGTGCTTGCGGCTTTAGTCTTTCATCCTCGTTCCAAGACACGTTCATCTTGCTTGGTTGGTTTTGTTTTATTTTGAT